>SDBV01003897.1_pt1 | contig 21692 bp, 19 predicted proteins | sample 2277081 | NCBI WGS metagenome assembly SDBV01 (sample SAMN10402039, study PRJNA504765) | marine sediment metagenome | isolation source: marine sediment core GS10_PC15, 223 cmbsf | place: Arctic Ocean: Southern Knipovich Ridge | collected 2010 | reverse complement strand
CAATTATGGTGCCTTTTGCAGGTCTGTCATAATCTGCTTTAAGCTCCATCATCTCTGCCTGCAGCAAAATCATTTCAAGTAGATTTTCTATCCCGGTTTTTTGCTTTGCGGATACCTCGACAAAGACACTCTGACCTCCCCAGTCTTCAGAAACCACTTCTTGCTGGGAAAGCTCGTTTCTGACCTTTGTAACATTAGCTCCAGGTTTATCTATTTTGTTTATTGCCACAACTATGGGCACATTTGCGGCTTTTGCATGGTCAATTGCCTCGACTGTCTGGGGCATAACACTGTCGTCTGCAGCAACCACAAGGACAACGATATCAGTTACCTTTGCGCCCCTTGCCCGCATCATTGTAAATGCTTCATGGCCAGGCGTGTCCAGAAAAACTATTTCTTTATCTTTTAACTTAATTTTGTATGCGCCGATATGCTGGGTTATTCCGCCGGCCTCTGTATCCGTGACTTTTGTCTGTCTTATTGCGTCGAGCAAGGTGGTCTTCCCATGATCTACATGGCCCATAATAGTTACGATTGGAGGCCGGTGACTGAGGGCAGAGACATCGACTTCTGCTTCTTCCAGAAGGTCTTCTTCAGTCTCAACATGGGTTAGTTCAATCTTTAAACCAAAAGACTCAGCAATAATTTGCGCTGCATCCGCATCAACGGGCTGATTTATGGTTGGCATGTAACCAAGCTCCATGAATTTTCTTATGACCTCTGGAAGTTTAAGTCCTATAAGTTCAGAAAATTCTTTTACGGTAGTGCCTTCCGAAAATTTTAGTACACGCTTCCTGGGCAGTGTGGGAAGAGATATAACCGCTGCGCCTGTTTTAAGGACAGATGATTTTCTCTCGTGTTTTTTATACCCGGGTTTGAAACCAAACCATTTTTTTGAGATATCTACCCTTTTTATAGTGTCAAAAGCCCTCTGCATTCCTGGTTTACTCTTGAACTTTGTAATTCGTTCGGCTTCAATAGGGAGGGCCTCTTTTAAGGTTTCCCCCAGAGGTTCTGCAGGAGATTTTGTTTCTTCTATCTTTTTCTTAATTTCTTTTACTTCAACAGGTTTGCTAACTTTTTCTGTAACTGTTTTTTTAACCTTTTTTGCCGTTTTCTTAAGGACACGAGGCGTTTTGGGCTTCTCTTTTGTTTTGCGAGCAGAAGGTTTTGATTCACTTTTGGGTTTTTTCTTTTTTGCAGGAGCTGCTAATAGTTTTTTGTCAATCTTTTCATCTACGCTCGATGTATGGCCCTTAACTTCAACCCCGAGCCCTGCAAGCTTTGCCAGCAATTTTTTGCTGGTGATATCCATTTTTTTAGCTAATTCGTGAACCCTTATTTTCGCCATTTTTAATCTAACTTTCCTATTCTCGATAGATCTTTCAACAAGAACTAAACTGAATTTTTTCAGTTGTAAGTTTAATTTTTTAATGTTATCATAAGCATTGCTATTAATGCAATTCCTGGACATCCTGATTTCTCAGGATATCTGAGTAATTAAATTGTTGTAATAAAATTATATTGGGAGGGATACAGCAGGATGGCAGTTTGCAGTGTGTGCGGAAAGAAAAGAATTACAGGGAATAACGTAAGTCACGCGAACAACAGGACAAAACGTGTATTCTTGCCGAATATACAGAGGATGAGGATACATACGAAGCATGGAATAAAGAAAGTTTGTGTCTGTACCAGATGCCTTCGTTCTGGAGCAGTGAAGAAGGCAATATGAATAAACACAAAAATAAGAAGTGAGAAGTGGGAAGTGAGAAGTAAAAAAAAATATAATTTCTTGCTTTTATTTCCTACTTCTTATTTCTTAGCTCCCACTTTTTAGTAATGCAGCGTACCGGTAACATCCTCAGAAAATTCATTAAAGACCACGGCTTAGAAACAGGACTTACTCTTACTACAATAAAAAGCCAATGGGAAAAACTTGTTGGACAATCCATTGCAGTACACACCTCTCCCGATATAATTAGGGGTAAAACAATTTTTATCATTGTTGATACTCCCCAGTGGATGCATCACCTGGGTTTTTACAAAGAGGATATATGTGAAAAACTTAAGCCTTTTAAGGTTACAGAAATAAAATTTAAGCTTGGCAGGTTACCTGTCGAAGATTCGTTCCGAAAAAGGGAAGATGTCAAACGAAAAGCGAATACTATTCCATTAACTGAAGAAGATTCTTTATATATAGAAAACACCATTAGAAGCATAGAAGATAACGAACTAAAGGGAAAGTTTAGGGCGCTGCTAACAAACTCGTTAAAGCATAAAAAGAATAAAAAAACGTTATGAGTTGTTGATTATTGGTTATTTGAACAACAAATAACTCTACGAGTCGTAGACGAGTAACGAATAACGGGCTTATCAGCTACGCTGACTCTGCGTGTTTTTCGAACATAAGGATTGGCTTTTCTTTTTTGTTGATCACCTCTTCAGTTATTAGACACTCTTTAATTTCTTTTTTTGAAGGGATTTCATACATAATATCGAGCATCACATCTTCAAGAATAGCCCTCAGTCCTCTTGCTCCGCTTTTACGTTTTATAGCTTTTTTTGCTATAGCGGAAAAGGAGGTCTCTGTAAACTTAAGCTTGACATTATCAAGAGAAAATAACTTTTGATACTGCTTTATAAGTGAGTTTTTGGGCTCGGTCAGAATTTTTATCAACGCTGATTCATCGAGTTCATCTAAAGTTGCAATGACCGGAAGCCGCCCGACAAATTCAGGTATTAGTCCGTATTTAATTAAATCCTGAGGTTCGACTATTTCAAGTGTAGCGCCTATTTTCTTTTCCTTCCTGCTTATTGGCTCAGAACCGAAACCAACTGTTCTTTTACCCATCCTATGCTCTATTATTTCGTCAAGCCCTATAAATGCACCTCCGCAGATAAATAAAATGTCTGATGTGTTTACCTGAATAAATTCCTGTTGTGGGTGTTTTCGTCCTCCCTGTGGAGGAATATTGGCAGTGGTTCCCTCAATAATTTTCAAGAGCGCCTGTTGAACGCCTTCTCCTGAAACATCTCTTGTTATGGAAGGGTTTTCAACTCTGCGACTTATTTTATCTATTTCATCAATATAGACAATGCCGCGCTGTGCCTTTTCAACGTCATAATCCGCTGCCTGGAGAAGCTTGAGTATAATGTTTTCAACATCCTCACCTACATAACCGGCCTCGGTAAGCGTCGTAGCATCTGCAATACAGAAGGGAACATTAAGAAGCCTTGCGAGGGTCTGGGCAAGAAGCGTCTTGCCGGTTCCTGTTGGTCCTATAAGCAGAATGTTGCTTTTCTGCAATTCAATTTTGGACTCTTTAAGATTATTTATTCTTTTGTAATGGTTGTACACAGCAACCGAAATAATTTTCTTGGCTTTCTTCTGGTCTATTACGTAATCGTTGAGATAATTTTTAATTTCCTTGGGTGTGGGGGGCGTTGTTGAGACAGTGATGTCAAAAGAAGAATTGGATTCTTCTGCCATAATTTCATTACAAAGCCCGACACATTCATCGCATATGTATACTGTAGGGCCTGCGATAAGTTTCCTGACCTCCTCCTGTCCCCTGCTGCAAAAAGAGCATTTCAGTAACCCGTTATGTTTTTTTGCCGTTCTGTCTTCTTTCATAGATTTCCTCGATTATTTGTGGTTATTTTTTAATTGTTACTATAACTTCATCAACAATACAGTAATCTTTTGCCTCCTCGCCGGACATAAAAAAATCTCTGTCTGTATCTGACCGTATCTTGTCTATAGGCTGGCCGGTATGTCTTGCAAGTATGCTATTCAACGTGTCTTTCATTTTAAGGACCTCTTTGGCGTGTATTTCAACATCAGTTGCCTGGCCGTAAAACCCCCCTATAGGTTGATGTATCATTATGCGTGAATGCGGCAGAGCAAAGCGTTTACCCTTGGTACCGGCGGCAAGGAGCAGTGCTCCCATGCTTGTGGCCTGCCCTATGCAGTATGTGGCAATATCGGGTTTTACATATTGCATGGTATCGTAGATAGCAAGACCTGAGGAGACATTTCCGCCTGGTGTATTTACGTATAAGTGGATATCTTTGTCAGGATCGTCTGTCTGAAGAAAAAGTAGCTGCGCGATAACTGTATTGGCTACGATATCATCTATAGGAAAGCCTAAAAATACGATTCTGTCTTTTAAAAGACGAGAATATATGTCATATGCCCTCTCTGTTCTTCCTGTCTGTTCTATTACTATTGGAATTAAACTCAAGATATTCTCCTTTCTAATCATTAATGATCACAGATAAAAAAGGCACAGATGATTACTGATTATACCACAGCTAATAATAGATATATCTGTGCTAATCTGTATTTTTCTCGATATCTGCTTTGGATAGAATAAAATCTAAAACCTTGTCTGTAAACAATCTGTTCTTTATCCCGTCTAATGAGCCGTCTCTCATGATATATATCTTTTTTATCTCTTCCGGTGTTAGGTTGTGCTGAACAGCGATCTCGTTTAAAGACTGATTAACATCATCTTCGTTGATCTCAATTTTTTCTTTTTTACCAATAGCCTCAAGGATAAGAAGACTTTTTACGTTTTTAATTGCTGGCTTTTCATACTCTTTTTTTATTTCATCATCTGACTTGATAGCTTTACCTGTTTTCAAGACATTTTGCTTTGCCTCGTCAATCAGCAACTCAAGTTCTCTATTTACCATGGACGCTGGCACTTCAAAATTGTGGTTATTCGTAAGGTATTCAATCAATTCTTGTTTGAATTCAATGTTTATCTGGTTTTTCTTCCTATTATGGATGTTTTCTCGTATCTTTTCGTTGAGCTCTTTCATATTTTTACATTCAAAACCCTTTGCAAATTCGTCATCCAGGGGCGGCAGAATTCTTTCCTTTATCTCGTTTATTTTGATTTTAAAATTGACCTGTTTGTCTGCAACTGTCTTGTCTGGATAGCTTTTGTCGAATTTTATATTTATGTCAAAGCTATCACCCTTTTTTTTGCCCTTTATGGCCTCATTGATTTCTTGAGGAATTTTTTGAGGAGACCCCGGTATTAATGGAAAGTCCTTTAGTGAGAGTTCTGCAACTTTTTTGCCATCAACAGAGGCGTCACAGTCTATAATAGCCACGTCACCTTCTTTTACAGGTCCTTCGGAGACCTTTAATACCACCCTTCTCGCCTGGAACATCTTAATGGCTGTTTGCACTTCATCTTCTTCCACAGTAAATGTTCTTTCTTTTAAAGCGATACCTTCATAGTTGAGGTTTTTTAGTTCTGGTTTTACCTCTACCGTGGCTGTAAAAAAGAGCGGCTGATTTTTTATAAGTTCAATTTTCTCCTCTATACTCGGATAGGTGACTGGTAGTATCTGCGCTTCTCTGACTGCCTTTGAATAAAACTCTGGAACGATCTTTTCTATTACTTCCTTTTCGATGTCTTTGCCGAATTTTTTCTCAAGAATAGCATGCGGCGCCTTACCTACTCTAAAGCCGGGCAGTTTAGCGCGTGCCCTTAATTTGCCGTATGCATTTGCAAGTTCCTCCTCTATTACAGAAAAAGGAATATTAATCTTTAGTTTTCTTATGGTTGGGGTAGTTTCTTCGTCTTCTTGAAGCATTGATACCTCAATGAAAAGTTTAAAATTATTTTGAATGATTTGTCAACGAGCCTGAATTGTCCATAAAAAAGAATAATATATATTAATCTTTTTGTTGGGAATGATATCATGTGGAAATGATATTATTATGTTATCATTAAGACTCTCTGACATGTCAGGATAGTAAAACAGGCATAGGTCAAGAGTTTTTATCCTGTTTGGATGAAAAAAATCTTGACAATATAACGTTTTTTTGATAATGATAAGAGATGATATTTGCCAGTAAAGATATAATAGGTCTTGATATTGGCTCTAGATATATTAAGGCTGTTCAGCTAAAAGAAATTAAAACCGGATATCAGTTAGAGCGCTTTGGAATTATATCCCTCCTGCCTGAGCTGATAGTGGATGGCTCTGTACTTGATTCTCCGAGAGTTGTAGAGGCCATCAGAGGACTTATTTCAGAGAATAATATTAAGGTAAAAAATACTGCAATTGCAGTATCAGGCCACTCCTCAGTTATCATAAAGAGAATTGCCCTTCAACCGATGACCGAAGAAGAATTAAGTGAATCAATAAAATTTGAGGCAGAGCAATATGTTCCTTTTGATATAGAAGATGTGAATCTGGATTTCCAGATTCTTGGTCAACGGGAAGAACAGGATCAGATGGATGTTCTGATAGTGGCTGTTAAGAAAGACAAGATAAATGAATATGTATCTGTTGTTTTTGAGGCCGGACTTAATCCTGTAGTTGTTGACGTAGACGCCTTTGCCCTTGAAAATATGCATGAAATTAATTATGAAATCAGCGAGGATGAAAATATAGCTCTCGTTAATATTGGTGCCAGCACAATTAATATGAACATTCTTAAAGGTGGGATTTCTATCTTTACAAGAGATAGCTCTGTCGGCAGTAACCTGCATAGTGAGGCGCTTCAAAGAGAGTTTGCTATCTCTTATGATGATGCCGAACGGCTAAAACAGGGAGAGGCTGTTGAAGGAGTTTCATCTGAGGATGTAGCATCGGTTTTAGTCTCTGCATCTGAAGATATTGTTGCCGAGCTATCCAGGTCTTTCGACTATTTCAGGGGTGCAACCAGCCAGGAGAATATACATACAATTATACTCAGCGGGGGGTGTGCACTTATTAAGGACTTTATTCCTCTGCTTTCAGAAAGGGTTGGAGTCGATGTCAAAGTTATAGAACCATTCAGACATATCCAAATCCCCGATACTTTCGATAAAGGATATTTAAAGAAAGTGGAACCTCTTATAGCGGTTGCTACAGGTTTGGCACTGAGAAGGATTGGAGATAGATAGATGATAAGAATAAACCTCCTTTCTGTAAAGAGAAAGAAAAAAATTCAGCCTCTGCCCGCTGTATTTATTTACGGTGCTGTTGTCTTCAGCGTAATGATTGGGGTTTTTGTAATTTTCACTTTCATTCTGGCAGGTAAGGTTTCTAATATGAAAGATGATGTGGCTGCCAAAGAAATAACGCTTAAGGAATTACGTGTCCAGCTCAAAGAAGTCGAAAACTATGAGAGAGATAATGAGGACTACAGAAGGAAAAGCCAGATTATCGTGCAGTTAAAGAAAAATCAAAATGTACCCCTCAGGCTTCTCGACGAAGTGAGCATTCAGCTTCCTGAGGGGGTATGGCTCACGGCTTTGACAAACAAAGGGGGAGCCGTGGATATGAAGGGTTATGCCTTTACAAATACTGACCTTGTCAGTTATGTCCAGAAATTAAAAAAATCCAAATATGTTGTAAATGTTGAATTAAGAGAATCAAAGCAGACGAAAATTCAGGGTATTTTTCTATATCAGTTTAAAGTAACTTTCAGGATGAAGGTATAAGATGGCGATAGATTTAAGCATGAAAAAAATTCCATTTTACGGGAAAATAATCATTGCGGCAATACCTTCTATACTTTTGATAGTATTATTTATCTTCCTTATTTATGCTCCAAAAGAGAAGGAAATAAACGTGTTGAATAAACGTATAGTAGAACTGGATAGTGACATTCAAAGTGGCTTAGTAAAAGTAAGGAAACTTGATGAACTTAAAGCTGAAAATCTTAGATTAAGGGAACGGCTTGCAACATTAAAAGAGCAATTGCCGGAGGAAAAAGAGGTTTCAATCCTTCTGAAGCAGATATCAGACTTAGGTCTTAAATCAGGGCTTGAAATTCTTCTGTGGAAACCGGAAAAGAGACGGCCCAATCCATCAGGACTTTATATAGAGATTCCGGTGAAAGTTAAGGTTGTAGGAGGATATCATGACGTTGGAGTTTTTTTCAGTCATATAAGCAGACTGCCACGGATTGTTAATATTGCAGATATAAAACTTTCTATGAGTAAGGGGCTGGGGCATAGCGGTATCATAACTGCTGACTTTGTTGCTCTTACGTTTGCAGCAGTAAGTCCTGAGGAGGCCGCAGCGTTGCAAAAGAAGAGAAAAGGGAAAAAATAAATGAAATTTTTTGTAGCTCTTTTTACGGTAATAACGCTGGTCTTCCCTGTTATGTATGGGTGTAAGGAAGAAGTGAAAACCAGTCCTGTTAAGAGAGAGGTTGCTAAAGTCGAAAAAATTGAAGTTCAACCTGAAGTACAGGTTCAGGAAACGCCTGAGAAAGAAAGTGGCGGCTATGTTTATGACCCTGGAGACAGACGAGACCCCTTTATGCCGCTTATACTGCCTGTAGAGATTTTAAGGAAGGGCGGTAAGAGAATTACCGGCACCCTTGAAAGTTATGATATAAGTGATTTTACATTAACAGCTATTGCTAAAAAAGAATCAGAGTATTATGCACTCGTCACTGCACCTGATAATAAGGCTTATACGGTTAAGGAGGGAACTATTATTGGTTTGCGTAAAGGCAAAGTTACAAAAATTACAAGTAATATAGTTACAATGATAGAATATTCAAAGGATTATCTTGGAAAAATGAAATCCAGGCAAATATTTTTGGAACTCCACAAAGGGGAGGTAGAATAATGACATTCAAGAGGACTTTAATATTATGTTCGTTGGTTTTGTTTATATACTCTATTGCCGGTCTGGAGGCTAAGACAGCAGTTCTGCAGACTGGCCCACAAGAGATTACAGATATAACTGTAGAAGAAGTTGGAACTTTTACCGAAATAAGGATAAATACTAATTTTTTGCTGTCCTATTACACCATATATAAGCCAGAGGATCCTTACACCGTTATTGTTGAACTGCAGGGGGTGAATTTAGGCAGGTTCGAGGATAAACTTGTGGTTGATAAGGCAGGTGTTATGGAGATAATTCCTTCAATGGTTGAAGGTGTTGCAAATACAGCAAGGCTGGAGATTATGCTTACTATACCTGCTGACGTCAAGCCTGTTCAGGAAGAAAAGGTTTTAATTCTTAGATTTGATAATCCTGAGGCAGGGGAAATAGTAGCGACCTCTGAAGAAAAACCTGAACTATTGGCTGAGGAAGAAGAGAAGTACGAACAAGCGCCTGTAAAAGAGGCGGTGATGATAGAAGACATTGAACTTATCACGTCTGATGATAAGGTAAAAGTTATAATAAGCGGTGACGGCGAGATGTCCCCAACGGTTTCTCAGATAGACAAAAATAAGCTTGTTCTTGATTTACCCGGTGTGACAACTATCGTTGAGGCTGTTAGAACATATGCCCCCCCGGTTATGGGGATAAGGATAGCTGAATACCCTGAAAAGACAAGCATAGTTTTTGACCTGTTGGAATCCACAAAATACGATGTATCGACAGAAGGAAAACAGATTATAATTACCTTTGAAACCTCCGAGCTAAAGGTGGCTGATGTAACAACTCCTTCTGTTGAAGCAGAGCTTTCTGAGGTGGCCAAGTCAAAAGAGCCATTTGTATCTAAAGAGTACGTGGGAGAGAAGATATCCCTTGATTTTCAGGATGCAGACCTTGTTCACATTTTCAGGCTTCTTGCTGATGTAAGCGGATATAACATTGTTGTCAGCACGCACGTTAAGGGTAAATTTTCGATGAAGCTGGTTAATGTTCCGTGGGACCAGGCCTTTGACATAATTCTCAGGAACTACGCCCTGTCAAGAGCAGTAGATGGCAATATTATTCGTGTAGCTCCAACATCTGTACTTGCCAGGGAAGAAGAAGAAATAGCCAAGGCAAAAGAAGCTTCACTGAAGGCAGGAGACCTTGTAACAACAGTTTATCCGATAAATTATGCTGATGTTAAGGATGTTAAAAAAATTATTAAAGATGCCAAAATTATGACTAAAAGAGGTTACATCAGCGTTGACGAAAGGACAAGTACAGTAATTATAAAAGATGTTGAGACCATGCATCCGGAATTCGCAAGGCTTATTAAGTCTATTGATTTACCAACGCGACAGGTAAATATAGAGGCGAAAATTGTTGAAGTAACAACTAATTTCACAAAAGATCTTGGCATTCAATGGGGTATTTTATGGAGCCCTCCTGACAGCAGGACAACAATCGGGGGCCCCAGCATTCCAGGCGGTACTGGTTTTAATGCCAGTAATCCTCTTATGGTTAATCTTCCTGCTGCGGTTCAATCTGGGTCAGGTGGTGCAATAGGGATTGGTTACATAAGCGCCGCGAACACCTTTACTTTAGACCTGCAGCTTTCTGCCATGGAAAGCAGTGGTGATGGCAGGATAATTTCTAATCCAAGGATTACCACAAGTGACAATCAGGAAGCTACAATTCAGCAGGGTAAAAAGATACCTTACCAATCGATCTCTTCTGAGGGAACAAAGACGTCATTTGTGGATGCCACTCTGGAGCTTACGGTTACTCCGCATATAACTCCAGATGGTACTATTGTGATGGAAATACAGGTAAAAAAGAATGAGGCTGACTTTTCACAGCAGGTTAACAATGTTCCTACCATTGATACTCAAGAAGTTCAAACTCAGATTTTGATTGACAATGGAGATACATTAGTTATCGGAGGTATTTTCAAAACTAATATCTCAGAAAGTCATGCAGGAGTCCCGGGTCTTTCAAAAATACCTATTATTGGATGGCTTTTCAAGAAGAAACTGAACACTAACACCACAAGTGAGCTTCTTATATTTATAACTCCGAGAATTGTTGAATAGCTTTAATATAAAGTAAGAAATGAGAACTAATCCCGATGTATGGGGACAATTTTTAATTTCTTGCTTCTCTTTTTTTGTGCATGCCAGAAAAGCTAAGATACCTTACTTCAGGAGAATCCCACGGAAAGGCACTGTCCTGCATTGTTGACGGGGTGCCTGCAGGCCTCCTTATTTTAGAAAAACACATAAATAGCGACCTATCAAGACGGCAAAAAGGCTATGGCAGGGGAGGCCGCATGAAGATAGAGTCTGATACTGTTCAAATCCTCTCAGGAGTTCGCCGGGGTAAAACCTTGGGTTCTCCAATAAACCTTCTGATAGAAAATAAAGACTGGCCTAACTGGCGAGAGATTATGAGTGTGGATGATCTCCCCTCACCCCCCTCCCGAGGGGGAAAAGGAGGATTTGTTACCCTTCCCCGTCCGGGACATGCAGACCTTGCCGGAGCAATAAAATACAATACCCACGACATAAGAAATGTCCTTGAACGTTCAAGTGCAAGGGAAACCGCGGCAAGAGTTGCTGTTGGAGCAATAGCAAAGAAATTCCTGTTTGAATTTAATATTAAGGTGATGAGCTATGTAGTGGAAGTAGGAGGAATAGGTATTCAGAACGCAGAGCCTGCCTACCGGACAGGCAGGCACAGAGCACCCCGAAAAGCTTTGCCACGGGGCAGGCAGAACACAGACATAAAAGCTATTTTATCAAGGTTTAATAAGGCAGAAGCGTCTCCTGTGAGGTGTCCGGATAAAAATGTTGAAAAAAAAATGATTAATAAGATTGACAAGGCAATGAAGTGGGGGGATAGCGTTGGAGGAGTTTTTGAAGTAGTCGTCACCGGCGTTCCAGTTGGTCTTGGAAGCTACTGTCAGTGGGACAGGAGACTTAATGCAAAACTTGCTCAGGCACTTATGAGTATTCAGGCAATAAAAGGGGTGGAAATAGGCCTTGGCTTTGAGGTATCCAGAAAGTCAGGTTCTGAGGTTATGGATGAAATTTTTTATAGCCGATCACGGTTTTATAGAAAAACTAATAATGCTGGAGGTATTGAAGGCGGAATAAGCAATGGTATGCCAATAGTATTAAGAGCTGCTATGAAGCCAATACCTACTTTAAGGACACCGCTGACATCTGTTGATGTTATCAGTAAGAAGACATCTAAGGCTGCATATGAAAGATCAGATGTATGTGCTGTGCCGGCAGCATCTGTAATAGGCGAAGCAGTGACAGCAATTGTGATTGCAGATGATTTTCTTGGAAAATTTGGCGGCGACAGCATAGGTGAAATTAAAAGAAACTATAAAGGGTATCTTAAACAAATAAGTGAATTTTAAGTTTGTTTAGCAGAGGATATCTTCCTTTCGCTCATTCCTGTCCCGATGCATCGTCCCTCCGAGGGTCGAATCGACAAACCGCTCAAGGGAATTACCCTCTGCTAATAAAAAATATTTAAATGCTCGCTCAAAAAACTATTTTTTAATATAATACAGTCTATGAAAATCGTTCTAACAGGCTTTATGGGTTCGGGTAAGACCTCTGTGGGCAGAGAGCTCAGCAGCAGGTTTGGATTTCCCTTTATAGATACTGATGATCTGATTGAGGAGCGGGAAGGCATGCCGATTTCACTTATTTTCAAGGAAAAAGGCGAAGATTATTTCAGAACAATAGAGCGTACTGTAATTAAAGAGATATCACAAAAAAGCGATGTTGTTATTGCTACAGGCGGCGGTGTTATTAAAAATAAAGATAATGTAGAGGATTTACGCAGAAGAGGGATTATTATCTGGTTGAGAGCAACTCCAGATATTATCCTTAAAAGGGTTATGCTTGAAGGAGGGAAAAGACCTTTGCTTGACGTTAAAGAGCCGCTTAGTGAAATTAAAAAATTACTTGCTGAGAGAGAAGAGTTTTATATGCAATCAGACGTTTCCATTGATACTGACTTTATAACGCTGGGCGAAACTGCTCAGGAGATTATAGAAATGCTGTGTCTTGACATGCATGAAGTAAGGGTTGAATTAAAAAAACGGAGCTACGAAATCATTATTGGAAGAAAGGTTCTCCAGAAACTCGGTCACAGATTAACAGAATTCAGACCGTCTAATGTTGCAATTCTGAGCAACAGGACGATTTTTCCACTCTACAAGGATGTTATTCTAAAGTCAATGGGTGAATGTGGTATAGAACCGCGGGTTTTTCTTATACCTGACGGAGAAGAGTATAAAGACACGCTGTGGGCGTCTTATTTATATGGAGAGCTTCTTAAGGCCCGCTTTGACAGGGATTCGCTTCTTGTTGCTTTTGGAGGAGGGGTTGTGGGGGATATTACTGGTTTTGTAGCTTCAACCTATATGAGGGGGGTTAGATATGTTCAGGTTCCAACAACACTTCTTGCGCAGGTAGACAGCTCTGTAGGAGGTAAGACCGGCGTCAATCATCCCTTAGGTAAAAATATGATAGGGACTTTTTATCAGCCTTCTCTTGTTCTAATAGATGTTGATATGTTAAAAACACTTCCGCAGAGAGAATTCTGTGCAGGTGTTGCAGAAATAATAAAATATGGAGTTATTGCTGACAGAGGACTCTTCGATTTCTTAGAAACAAATATGAAAGACATCTTTGCCATTGGAGATAGTCTTGTTAAAGCAGTTAAGCGCTCATGTGAAATTAAGGCTGATATAGTTTCCATGGATGAAAGAGAAGCAGGCTTAAGGGCAGTGCTGAATTTCGGACATACGGTAGGACATGCAATAGAGACTGTGACAGGTTACAAGAGTTTTCTTCATGGAGAAGCAATAGCTATAGGCATGTGTGCTGCTGCAGACCTGGCCGTTAAACTCGGGATTTTTCAGAAAGAAAACGCCGCACATATAAAACGTCTTATAGAATTATATAATCTGCCAATAAAAATTCCTGCGGATATTGATGCTTCAAGCATTATTGATGCCATGGAAGTCGACAAAAAGGTCAGGGCAGGGCAGTTGAGATTTATCTTCCCCGAGTCTATAGGTAGGGTAAGGATTGAAGATGACGTTGACAGAGAGCTAATTAAAGAAGTGCTGTGATTATCTGTGTGTTCCCTTACAGTTCATTTCTCCCTTCAAGGGCCTTTGAAAGTGTTACTTCATCTGCAAATTCGATATCTCCGCCCATTGGAAGTCCATAGGCAATCCGTGTAATCTTTATACCCAATGGCTTTATAAGTTGTACTAAATACTGTGCGGTGGTTTCACCCTTTGTATTAGGATTTGTAGCTATAATGACCTCTGCAATACTATCTGTTTTTACCCTACGGACTAATTCATTGATTTTAAGTCTGTCAGGGGTGACGCCGTCTATGGGCGAGAGAGCACCGAGCAGAACATGATAAAGTCCTTTATATATTTTTGTCTTTTCAATGACCAGTAAATTACTGGGTTCCTCTACAATGCATATCATGCTACGATCTCTTGATGGGTCTTTGCAGATGGAGCAGACCTCATCTTCTGTGATGTTAAAACAAGAGTTACAGAATCTCGCTTTCTCCTTTAACTTAATAATGGCTTTTGCCATGGATATAGCATCTTCTTCAGGCATTCCCATTATAAAGAACGATAACCGCTGAGCGGTTTTTCTTCCAATGCCTGGAAGTCTCATAAGCTCGGTTATAAGGTTTTCTACGATTCCGCTGTTCATACCGTTCCAACTTTTCCTGCCAGATTTACACCATCCTTTTCACTTTTAAGGACATATGTATAATACATCACTATTTGTAATATTTAGTTGAAATGGCACTCATTGACCGAGGAGATTTCCAAGAGCTGGAAGGTTAAGTCCCCCTGTAATTTTACTCATTTCATCGCCTACCATTTTCTGTGCCTGTCGTAGAGCCTCGTTTGTGGCAGCAACAATCAGGTCTTGGAGCATTTCGATGTCATCAGGTTTTACAACTTCACGGTCTATCTTGATAGTAATAATTTCCATTGCACCATTTGCAGTAACGGTAACCATACCTCCTCCTGCAGACGCCTCAACTATTTTTTTTCTTGATTCTTCCTGAATTTTCCCCATCTCTTGCTGCATTTTCTTAGCCTGACGCATCATGTCTCCAAACATTCCTTTATTCATAATATATCCTCCTTATTTTCAAGAGATTTGACTTCCAAAAGAGTTCCATTGAAAAGTTCCATGGCATTTTTAACAACAGGATTGGAAAAGATTTCTTTTTTTATGTCGTTAATGCCTTTTTTTTCTTCTCGGAGAGTCGAGTCTTCGACAGGAAGAGATACGATTTTTAATCTTAATTTGCTGCCTGTGATATCTTTTATCGCTGTCTCGATCAGAGAGACATTTTTTTTCACAGAATCAGCAAGTACAGACATACCACCGTTAAATCCGATTGTAAGTTCTGTATTTGTAATCATTGTTATTTTTGCCTCTGCAAGTTTGCACGCAAGAAGGGGATCCTTGGGTTTAACTTTTTCGACAGTCTCTATCCAGAGCGTGTCTTTGCTTTGAACTTCTGATTTATCCTGATTTTTCGGTGGATTCGTTTTTTTTAAATTTGGATATTCTTTTGCTTTGTGCACACTTGGAAGGTCATGCCCTTTATTTTCCAATTTTTTTAAAATATTACTTATGGAAGTCATCCCCTTAATAAATGATGTTTTGAGAAGACCGAGTTCAAGGGAATATCGGGGGTTTATACTACTTCTGATTTCACTCTCAAGTTTAATAAATTCTGTCAATAACAGAGTCAGCTCTTCTATGTTGATTTGTGAAGCGTGATGCTGCAGTTTTTGTATTTCTTCCTGCGTGAATTCGAGAAATTTATCAGGGTTTGAGGTTATTTTTACTATGGCAATATTTCTGAAATGCCCTACAAGTTCTTTCATTATGGACCTGAGGTCATAACCTTTTTCAGTTAATTCTTTTATTATGGATAGTGTTTCTGAGATGTTACCGGCCAGGATACTTTCTGATAGACCTAAGATAATGTCTGTTTCCGGTAAACCCAGAAGAGTCTGAAGTTCTTCTTCGCTTATGTCATTACTGAATGAAGATGCCTGGTCTAATATAGTCAGAGCGTCTCTCATACTTCCGTCGGCGGCTCTTGCTATCATTTCTAGCGCCATTTCTTTAATATTTATGTTTTCGTCTTGAGATATTTTCAGGAGGCAATCTTTTATCTTTGTCTTTGAAATTTTCCGAAAGGCATGATGTTGGCACCTGGAGAGAATTGTAGCAGGTATTTTTCTTGGTTCTGTAGTAGCAAAGACAAAAATAACATGTGGCGGAGGTTCCTCTAGAGTTTTTAACAGGGCATTAAACGCCGGGGTGCTTAACATATGAACTTCATCGATTATATATATCTTGTATCTTCCTGCTGACGGCGCATATTTTACGGATTCCCTCAGCTCCCTTATGTCATCAACGCTGTTGTTAGAAGCCCCGTCAATTTCAAACACGTCTATAGAAGAGCCGTTGGCTATTGCCTCGCAATTCTGGCATTTACCGCAGGGTTGTACAGTAGGTCCTTGAGCGCAGTTAAGCACTTTAGCCAGAATCCTTGCAGCAGAGGTTTTCCCTACGCCCCTTGGACCTGAAAAGAGATATGCGTGGACTATCTTTTGACTTGAAATGGCATTTTCAATAGTCCTGACGACTGCTTCTTGTCCTATCAGGTTATCAAAATTTTGGGGACGCCATTTTCTTGCAAGAACAATATAGCTCATAATTGAGATTAAATATTAAATTTTTTAAAAGGCACAAAGCGGCAAAGGCAGAAGGCACAAAGTTTTATATTCATTTACTAAGTGCCCCTGCCTGCCTGCCGGCAGGTCTGTGCCTGTTATCTCTGCATTTCGATTTTTTTATCTTTGATTTTATATTTATTTTATAGCCAGGCTTTCAGGTGATCCTGCAGCACCCACTATAACTGTTTACCGCTGCTTCCTTCCGGATCTGACGGGTTTCACAGCACACTGTTGCACAGGGCCCAAAAGCCTGACATTCACTACAGTAATCGGTAATCAGTGATCAGTGGACAATTAAAATTAACAGCTTTCGCAATATTAATCAACAGGAGATTCTTTTCATTAATTTATTACTGGCTTTAATGGTAAACTTCACTATCGTTACGCTTACCTTTTATATCTCTCCGATTATTAATTATACAAACAATTACGCGAGGCTTCAGCGTAGTTTATAAATTAAGCGAAGCCTTGGCGAAGTTTAATGGCGGAGAGGGTGGGATTTGAACCCACGAGGCGCTATTAACACCCACACGATTTCCAGTCGTGCTCCTTCGGCCGCTCGGACACCTCTCCAATATTCTGATATTTCAGAACACTAATTCAAAGAAATTTTATGCCATATGTGGTTCAGTGGCGGAGAGAGTAGGATTCGAACCTACGGTACCTTTCGGCACAACGGTTTTCGAGACCGCCCCATTAAACCACTCTGGCATCTCTCCGTATTGACCTTTAATTATTCAGAACGGTTTTTCCGCCTCGGCGGACCTGCTGAGGCGGGCGAGACCGCCGCCTTAAACCACTCGGCCACTCCTCCGATTTAAAATTAGCTGAAGTTATCTAATTTTTTCTTCAGCCAATCTCTACCTGTTCCTGTTTTTAAATATAACTCTCTTTTTCTAGCTTCTGAGTAGTTTTTGAATTCTTCTGAATATATAGATTTAAAAGGTCTGTTTTTTTTAGTAGTTTTTACTTTACCTTTATTATGTGCATGAATTCTGGTATTTATATCTCTTGTAGAACCTATGTATAGGCTGTTGTTAGCACATCTTAAAACGTAAACAAATCCTTTTTCCATATTTTATTTATATATATACTAGTTTTTCCGCCTTGGCGGATCCCGAAATATCGGGACGAGACCGCCCCATTTCCTCCCCGGCGGATCAGCCAGAGGCTGAAAACCACTCTGGCATCTCTCCGTAAATAACCAATAACTCACTTTACTTATTTGAATTATTTCTTAATATTACAAAAAATTTTTTTAGAATGTCTGCACATTCATTTTCTAAAATTCCCGATATAACCTCTACCTGATGATTAAGTGCGGGATCAGAAGTTATCTGGTACCGGCTTGTAACGGCTCCATATTTATCATCGTTGCATCCATAGACGATTTTGCCTAACCTTGCGTTTACCATTGCACCTGCACACATAATGCATGGTTCTTTAGTTACATAAAGAGTTGCATCCGTTAGACGCCAATCACCTATCTTTGATGCTCCTAACCTGAGAACTATTAATTCCGCATGTGCAGTTGGGTCAATTTTAGCTTCTTTTGTGTTATGAGCTCTAGCTATGACCCTGTCTTCTATTACAAGGATAGCTCCGACAGGGACCTCGCCTTCCTTGAATGCTGACTCTGCCTCATTAAAGGCAAGGTGCATGAAATATTCATCTCTTTGAAAATCCCCCCCTCCCCCCTTTGCTAAAGGGGGGTTAGGGGGGATTAGATTTTCATTCTTCATTGTGCCGGCTTGTAGGCATGATTATTTATAAGTCTTTTCTGGAAAGCATACAGGGCAGTAATTCTCACCGTTATCAAGACTGCAGATATGACCACACTCTCGGAATCGAGCCTGCCTGTCCGGTAGGCAGGTCGTACCGACAGGACAGCAAATACATTCTTTTATTGGTTTTTTACAGACCTTGCAGATTTCCATATTAACAGCGAATAATGATTGTATTTATTGGCACGCCCAAGAGGATTTGAACCTCCAACCTCCGGATTCGTAGTCCGGCGCTCTATCCAGTTGAGCTATGGGCGCAAATTTAAGATTAGTTCACAGTTGACAGTTCACGGTAATGAGGATTAATTAATGAATTGTTTGTCTTTTTTTACTAACGACTAACAACTGATAACTGGTCACTGTTTACTGTCTACTCTTTTACTATTCCTTCTTTTAATATCAAAGCATAGCGATCGTGTTGAAATGGATGTATATCTGGATGTTTTGAATAAAGCCATCCCCATTCTGCTATTGATTCAGGCTCTGGGAATAGCCGAGCGCCATTTTCAAAAATTTTTACTCCAATAGCTGGATTATTCGGACTGTTTGTGGCAGATGTAATAATCTCTGCGCCCATCTTAAAATCCGGAAGAAAAACCCCTACCGTAATAGACAATTTTGAATCGGGGATTTTTGACTTATCACCAAGCGTAACTGTAAGCTCCTGTGTTTTGTTTAATTTTTTATCTCTGACTATTAGCTTAACTGCAGACCACTTATCTTTAACTCCTGGGGGTACAACTATCTTGAATTGAATCTTTTGACCTGGTTCAGATGGTGGTATTATAACGGAAGGTTCTGTAGTCTGGCCTTGTTCTGCCGGGATCTGTGGAATTGACTGCTCTTCTTTCTTTTTACATGCACCAACCGAAAGAAAAAAGATTGTTATAACTATTACTGACAAAAGCTTTTTCATGTTATTTCTCCTACTATATTTTATTATACTTTAACCCCTAACTTTTTAATAAAATTCTTACCATAAACTCTACGTAGTTCATGGCGGTAAACTTTACTGTTGTTATGCTTACCTGCTTTCCCCCTGCCGTTTTTTCTAAGGCATTGAGTAACATTAAGCGAAGCCTTGGCGTAGTCTAATGGCGGAGAGGCAGGGATTTGAACCCTGGGTCCCGATTTCTCGGGACAACCGCTTAGCAGGCGGCTGCCTTAAACCGCTCGGCCACCTCTCCATAGTAACAAATAACAATCAGCTAATGACAAATAACTAATAAAAAATTCCTTGCATTAAGATTCCATGCGGCAAAGCTGCAGGGAATCTTCAATATTACCAATTGGGGTTTGTTTTGTAAACCCTGGATTATTGTAATAATTAACAGAAATTTACTCTTTCTTTAAATTATCGGGCGAAAATATAGCTGCAAGAAACTAGAGATGTAAGAAAGGTGTTAGGACAGGATGCTAGTGCCGTTCCAACTAAATATTACAAGTCTTGTCATAGACTTGCCGGAAGAGGAAGACGCTATAAACCCTGTAAGAGACCAAAGGTCTTATGGGGTTTATATGATAGACTAAAAAAGGGAATGGTATGAATCCCGCTTAAAATCCAGTTATAGTTGAAACGGGATGAATTGGGCAGAAAAAGTTGGAACGGTACTAGAGTAAGTATTCTGCAAGATTAATTTTATACTGATTGGGGTCAAGGGTTTTTACGATATTTCGCTTGAAATTTCCTTCATTATCTTTTTCCATGAGGTCAATCGTATTTTTAGTCTTTTTCCCTGTACTGTCCATGATAATAAATACTCTCGGCCTGTCAATAAAATCTGGATTTGTGTTGCTCTCAAAGACAAGGCCTAACTCATCAGTATCGAGCATTATAAGGCTACCGAGCGGATAGATGCCAACCATGTTTACAAATATCTTCAGGTGATAAGGGTCTAATTGTATTCCGCCCCTGTCAATCATGACACTAAGAGCCCTGTCAGGAGGTATGGGTATTCTTGAATAAACCCTTGAGGACGTCATTGCATCATACTGGTCTGCTATAGCTATAATTCTTGAGAAGAGATTCAGTGTTATCTTGTTTTTTAATTTTGGATACCCTGAGAGGTCATAATTTAGATGATGCTCAAAGGCGGATACAATAGAGTTCATTGAAGAGTCAGATACACCTTTGATTTTAAAGATTGCATGTGCTCCCCATATTGGGTGTTTCATTATTGTTTTCCAGTCTTCTTCTGTAAATTCCGTTGGTTTATTTAAAATTTCTTTTGGGACCTCGGTCTTCCCTATGTCATGAAGTAAGGCTGATAAGCCGAGTTCCGTAAGATTCTTCTTAGTAAGACCTATCTTGTTGCCGAGAGCCACAGATAAGATACTTACGTTTACCGAGTGAAAATATGTATATTCATCGTAATCTTTTATAGAGGTCATCCCGATGAGCATGGATTCTTCTTCGATTATCAGGTCCACTATCGTCTCCATCACTCTTTTTGTTTTTTTGAGACTTACTTTTTCTCCAGCGCCGATTTTAGTTGATATTCCTTTAGTTAACGTCACAGCATTAAAATACGTCTTTTTAATGATTTGCTTTCGATTGAGTTCGGTGTTTACCTCTTTTATTTTTTCTAGCTTTTTAACACTTATGTTTTGTTGTTTTTCAAGAGCGTTGGAAAGAGTTTCAAAAGGAGTTTCAGAAAAACCTGCAGACGTTAAAGCCACAAGCAAAGATTTAATGTCGGCTTCTTCTATTCTATTTTCAAATACTAAAGAGCCAAGTTTTCTTTTTTTGAATTCTCTAATAAGGAAATCATAATTAAAGACGAAGTCCATTGAATATCTAATCCTGTCCCCATTTAGAAAGAAAAAGTCACCAACCAGATCAAGTGAGACTTGACCTTCCGATAAGAGGGGATTGAGGCTGACAAGAAATTTTTTTATAGCATTGACTACGGCAATATTATCGGGATGGTGTATCTGTACGGTTTTTATTATTACAGCCAAATAGTTTATTAGCTGTTTGGCGTCTACTGTTTGTTTGTTTGAAGGCATCTTAAGATGTTAACCGCTTAATTGCGGTAATAACGGAATTTTTGAGCAACTGATTTTTTGTTTTTTTTGTCTTTTCAAGAAACAAGATAGCTTCTTTATTGCCAATGATTCCAAGTGCATGCGCAGCGCAGGCCCTTGTTTCATCATTTTTTGTTTTTCTAAAAAACTTTTTTTTCATTAGTGCCGCAAGCAAAAAATCCCTCACCTCTTGATCTTTCCAGTGTGTAATGCCCTCATAGAAATCTTTTTTTTCAGTAAAATCTCTCGACGAAAAATCTTTTCTTGATAATTCATTCAGTAGTACCCTTTTTGCGGTTTCTGTTTTTGTATTGCCTAATGTCCTCGCCGTAGTTGCCCTTACAGATGAGTAGTAATCATTCAGAGTCTTTTTGAGGGATGGAAGTATGTTAATACCCCCCATATGCCCCAGAGTTTTAACTGACTCTTTTCTTGCT
>SDBV01003896.1_pt1 | contig 21694 bp, 18 predicted proteins | sample 2277081 | NCBI WGS metagenome assembly SDBV01 (sample SAMN10402039, study PRJNA504765) | marine sediment metagenome | isolation source: marine sediment core GS10_PC15, 223 cmbsf | place: Arctic Ocean: Southern Knipovich Ridge | collected 2010 | reverse complement strand
GTCTATGTTCATGCTCCCAGACCAAAACAAAAAGATTATTTTGGTCCAGGTGTATTTCAAAACGCCATCCTCTTAGAGAAAGGTGGCTTAAGTGAATTAAATGAAAAAATGAACGACGAGGTGGTAATTCGACGACTAACATTTTAATTATGACAGATATTTTAAATCATTCTATTTTAAATACGACCTTAATTTTTGTTATTTTTTCTGGTTTAATAGCATTTATTAGCGCTCCTTTGCTAATTCGCTTATTAGAAAAATTTAAAATTAAAAGAACCTTTGAAGTTGGTTCGTCTAAAGGAATTGGTCATCGAGCAGAAAAAACTGGCACGCCAATTATGGGTGGTTTATTAATAGTAATTACGATTTTAGTTATTACTGTTATTTTTAATTGGGATTCAAGGTTTACTTACGTTCCCATTGGCGTAATGTGTTTAGCCGCAATTTTAGGAGCTTGGGACGACATATTAAATGTTTTTGGTAAAAAACGGCATGTCCGCTCTTTAAAGATGACCTTTAAATTAATTAAAGTTCACAAAAATATTTTATATCGTTTTTACTTAGCTATTACTTTGCCTTGGATAATATTCCGCAACAGTTTTCATATTTTCAGTCCCCAACCAAGTCGCGGGGTTTTACCTCATGAAAAAATCCTTTTACAAATTACTGCTGGAGCGATTACTGCTTGGTGGATTGTTTTTAAATTGGGAGAAGAATGGCTTTATGTTTGGGTTCCCTTTAATGGTGAAATCTTCTTAGGCTATTGGATGCTCCCTATTATTATTTTCATTGTTGTTTTCTTTGCCAATGCTGTTAATATTTCTGACGGTCTTGATGGACTTTCTGGAGGAGTTTTGATTTCTGCCTTTGGCGGATTGGCTTTTTTAAGCTATTTTCAAGGAAGTCTTTCATTTTCTATTTTAAATGCCACGGTTATTGGCGCTTTAATTGCTTATGTTTATTTTAATATTAAGCCGGCTCGTTTTCAAATGGGTGATGTCGGCTCTTTAGCTATGGGCTCTTTGTTTGCTGTAATGATGTTGGCTCAAAATCGTTTGCTACTAATTCCATTTTTTGGTTTTATCTTTTTGATTGAAATTTTCTCTGTAATTTTACAAACTTTTTGGCGCTATGGACTGGGCCGCCGCCTTTTTAAAATGGCTCCTCTGCACCATCATTTAGAATTTTATGGCTGGAGCGAAGAAAAAATAGTAATGCGCTTTTGGCTTATTAACTTGTTTATGGTTATCATTGGATTATGGCTAGCAATGCATTAAAATCTTCTATTTTAAACACTCCTATAAATCTTAATGACAAGAATAGGTCTATTTTAATTTATGTTGAAGGAGCTTTTAATTTAAAGATAAGGGAGAAAATGCCATCACGGGCAAAAACGGCTGATGGAATTTTACGCTATGCTCAATATAAAATAGTTGGGGTAATTGACTCTCAGTGCAAAAAGACAGATGTCTCATCAATTTTAAAAACAAACAAAAAAATTCCTATTTTTAAAACCATTCAAACAGCTAAAGAAAAAACTAACGCCAATACTTTAATTATTGGTATTGCTCCTGAAGGAGGACAAGTTCCCAAATCTTTTTTTAATGATTTATATTGGGCCCTAGAAAATGGACTTGATATTGTCAGTGGAATGCATACCCCTCTTTGTTCTTTTCCTCAACTTAGAAAAGTAGCAGAAAAAGAAAAAAGAAAAATTTGGGAAACAAGAATTCCTCCTCAAGCCCTTCCTCTAGCCAGTTGTCAAGCCTATCAAATAAAAAAACCAATTGTTTTGACTGTAGGAACTGACGCCGCTATTGGCAAGTTAACTGCTACTTATGAATTGGTAAAAATGGCCAAGAATAAAGGATTAAAGCCCTGCCTTATTCCCACTGGACAAACTGCTATTATAATTGAAGGCTGGGGCATTACTATTGATAAATGTGAAGGCGACTTTATGGCTGGAGCAGTTGAAAAAATGATTTTAAAAAAGGAAAAAAATAATCCAGATATTTATTTTGTTGAAGGACAAGGTTCATTGTTTCATCCTGCTTATTCAACAACTTCTCTAGCTCTAATTCATGGTTCCTGCCCAACCCATTTAGTCTTGGTTCATCGACCACAAAGGAAAAGAATCACTGGATGTCAATTATTGCCATTACCAGCAATTAAAAATGCTATTTGTGCCTATGAAAAATCTGTTCTTCCTAATTTTAGAAATACAAAAGTAGTGGCTATTGCCTTAAATACTCATGGTTTAGAAGAAAAACAAGCTAAAGCAATAATTAAAAAAATAGAGAAAGAGACAGGATTGCCAACAACTGATTTAATTCGCTGGCCAAAAGATTGGACAAATTTATTTATTTAAAATGACAGAACAAAAACACATTCATTTTGTTGGAATATGTGGCGTCGGCATGGGCGCCATTGCTGTTATGATGAAAAAAATGGGTTGGCAGGTAACTGGCTCTGATAAAGGATTCTTTCCTCCTATTAGTGATTTTTTAAAAGAACATCAAATTGATTTTTACCCTGGCTGGCACCCAGAAAAAATGAATCAGCCAGACATAGTTATTGTTGGAAATTTTATTTCTTTAAAAAATCCTGAATACTTGTTTGCTAAAGAAAACAATCTGACCATTAAATCTTATCCTGAATTAGTGGCCCAGTATATTATTAAAAAAAATTCCATTGTCATTGCCGGAACTTATGGCAAAACTACTATTGCTGCTTTTTTGACTCATTTATTTAAAAAGGCTGGTTTAAACCCGAGTTGGTTTGTCGGTGGTCTGGCAAAAAATCTTGAATCTGGAGCTGAAAATAATCAGAGCGATTGGAGTATTGTCGAAGGAGATGAATATACTACGGCCCGCTGGGATCCTCAACCAAAATTCTTTTTATACAAACCCACTCACCTAATCTTAACTTCTGTTGTTTGGGACCATTTAGATATTTTTCCTACAGAAAAAAAATATAATCAAATATTTCAAGAGCTTATTAAGCTAATTCCCCAAAATGGACAAATTATTGCTGCTCAGAGAAAAGATAATCAAAAAATAGATAAAATTATTAGTCAAAGTAAAGCTGAAATTATTCGCTATGGGAAAAAGGGGTTGAAATTTAATAATAAAAATTATAGCTATGAAATAAATTCTTTTAAAAAAGTTTTTTCTGAATTTACTATTTACTATAATGAAAAAATTTTAGGAAAATTCACTACCTCTTTATTGGGAGAACATTTGATTGAAAATTTATCCTCTGGCATTGCTTTAGCCCATAATATAGGAATTGATTTGAAAATAATTCAAAAAGCAGTAACGGATTTTCAAGGAGTAAAACGTCGTCTAGAAATAAGAGCCGAGATAAATAAAATTAAAATTATAGATGACTTGGCTCATTCTCCAAGTAAAGCTCATGCCAGTTTAACGGCAATAAAAACTCATTTTCCCCAAGCAAAAATATTTGCTGTTTATGAACCCAACGTAGGTAATCGCACTATTAGCAGTCAAAAGTTTTATTCTCGCATTTTTAATCTTGCTGATTATTTAATCATTCCTCGTCTGTCTAAAACTAAAATCGATGCTCATCAAGAAAAAAGAATGAATGGACAAGAACTGGCAAATATTATTAAACAAAAAAATAAAGAAACAAAAGTTCTTTATTTGGAAGATGATGACAAATTAATTGATTTCTTAGTCAACGAAGTTAAACCAAAAGATGTAATTATCTTTCTTGGTTCTCATAGTTTTAGAGGAATGATTGAACAGACAATTACTTTCCTTCGTCAATCACTTCAAGACTAACTTTTTCATTATCAATTTTTCCTACTTCAAGAGTAATCCCGCAAGTATTGCATTCCAAAACACTTCCTACAGACAATGCTGTTGAACCAGAGAGTTCAATATTATTTTTACATTCTGGACAAACTAAATTCATAAAGTTATTATATAAGAGAGAAGTAATTAATGTCAAGGATGAATAAAACCTTACAAAAATCATATCCTAAATTGGCCAATAAAATTGGATTGTCTAGTCTTTGGATTAAACATGAATATTTAAACGAATCTGGTTCCCATAAAATTAGGTTATTAGAAAAACTTATTAAAAACCATTTAAAAAAAGGACAAAAAAAATTTGTTATTTCTTCTTCAGGAAATGCGGCTATTGCTGCGGCTTATTTTATTACCAAATATGTAAAAACAAAAAGTAATTTAATGATTTTTGTTTCAAAAAACATTTCCGCAGAAAAAATTCAACATTTAAAAAAAACCATTGGTACTTGCCAAGATATTAAGATTAAAAAAGTATTAAGACCTAAACAGCAGGCTTTCTTATTTTCTAAAAAACATAAAGCAGCTTTTTTACGTGGCTCAACTGAACCAACTGCCCCTCAAGCTTATTATTCTTTGGCTAAAGAATTAAGCCAAATTCCTAATTTAAAGTCTGTTTTTATCCCCACCTCTTCTGGTATTACTGCTCTGGGATTACATCAAGGATTTAAAAAATTAAAAAAGAAAATAGAAATTCATTTAGTCCAAACAGAAAAAATTCACCCCTTAACTAGAAATTTTGACCATCAATTTTCTCCTCAAAAAACCTCATTGGCTAACGCCATTGTTGATCGTATTGGCCTAAGAAAAAAAGAAATTAACAAGGCTGTCCAAGAATCATTGGGTTCAGGTTGGATTATCAGTGATCAGGCCTTAAAACAGGCTAAAAAATTATTAAAAGCTGAAACAGACGTTTCAATGAATGCATATAATTCTCTTTTGTCCTTGGCTGGAGTAATTAAAGCCAAAAAAACAAAGTGGCCATTATCTGGAACAATTTGTTGTCTTTTTACTGGTTATTAATAATATTAATTAAATAATTTATGAATTTCAAAATCCAAGGAAATCAAAAATTAAAAGGAACTGTTACTACTAACACTTCAAAAAATGCCGCGGTTGCTTTAATGTGTGCTTCTCTTTTAAATAAAAACAAAACTGTTTTAAAAAACGTCCCCCATATTGAAGAAGTTAATCGTATTATGGAGGTTTTAAAAAGCTTGAAAATAAAGATTGACTGGGTTAATAAAAATGATTTAGAAATTATTCCCCCAAAGAAAATTAATATTAACAATCTTGACTATAAAGCGGCGATTAAAACCAGGAGTATTATCATGCTTATGGGGCCCTTAGTTCACTTGCTCCCTAATTTTAAACTTCCTCAGCCTGGTGGCTGTAAATTAGGACTAAGAACTGTCCGCCCTCATTTATTTGCCCTAGAAAAACTAGGAGTAAAAATAAAAACACTTTCCAAATTTTATAAAATCTCTAGAACTAGTTTAAAGCCAGCCGAAATTGTCTTATATGAATCAGGGGATACAACAACAGAAAATGTTTTAATGGCGGCAGCAAAAATCAAAGGAAAAACTATAATTAAATTTGCTTCTGCCAATTATCAGGTTCAGGATCTCTGTTATTTTTTATTAAAATTAGGGGTAAAAATAACCGGGATTGGCACTACCACCTTAACTGTTCAGGGAAAACCAAATATCAACAAACCAATTAACTATTATTTAAGCGAAGATCCAATTGAATCAATGTTCTTTTTAGCAGTAGCAGCCACCACTAATTCTAGTTTAACTATTAAACGGTGTCCGATTGAATTCTTAGAATTAGAACTACTTAAACTAGAAAAAATGAATTTCAAGTTCAAAATTTTGAAAAAATATAAAGCCAGAAACGGCTTTACTAGACTAGTTGATATTAAAACATACCCTTCAAAATTAACTGCTTTAGAAGAAAAAATCTATGCCCGGCCATTTCCAGGATTAAACATTGATAACTTGCCATTTTTTGTTCCCATTGCCACCCAGGCTAAAGGAGAAACCTTAATTCATGACTGGGTTTATGAACATCGTGCTCTTTACTATACTGAATTAGCTAAATTAGGAGCAAAAATTATCCTCGCCGACCCTTATCGTGTCTATATTAAAGGTCCTTCAAAGTTAAAAGGAACAGAAATTATCTGTCCCTCTGCTCTTAGGCCAGCCGCTATTATCCTCATTGCTATGCTCGCTGCTCAGGGCACTTCTATTTTAAGAAAAATGTATTCAATTAACCGAGGCTATGAAGATCTTTATCACCGTCTTAACAAACTAGGTGCGAAAATACAAATCGTATAATATTTAATAACATAAATAATTTTTAATCTATGCATATCTTGAAAAAATTAGCCCCCTTATTTATTGTTATTGCCGCAGCCCTATGGGGTTTAGACGGTATAATCCTTAGACCATCACTTTATAGTTTACCCGTACCATTGGTAGTTTTTGTAGAACACGCTTTAGCCTTTTTAATCATGTTGCCATTTTTTATTAAAGAATTTAAAGAAGTTAGAAAACTTAAAAAGGGTGACTGGGGGGCTTTTGTTTGGGTTGCTATTTTTGGTGGAGCCATTGGAACAATGGCTATTACTAAAGCCTTATTTTATGTTAACTTTGTCAATCTTTCAATCGTAATATTGTTACAAAAATTTCAACCGCTTTTCGCTATCTTATTAGCCTGGTTAATTCTCAAAGAAAAACTGCCAAAAAAATTCTTTGCTTGGGCCGGGCTAGCTCTTGTTGGTGGTTATCTTATAACTTTTGGCCTAGAAACACCAAATCTTTCTACCGGTGAAAAAACTATTGCCGCTGCTTTATTTTCTTTATTAGCCGCTTTTTCTTTTGCCTCTTCAACTGTCTTTAGTAAACGAGCTATTCAAAAAATAAGCTTTAGAATGGGTACTTATCTGAGATTTGGCATAACTTCTTTGGTTATGTTGTTAGTGGTTATAGGAACAGGAAATATAAATAATATTAATCAAATCAATTTACATCAATTTATTACTTTTTTAATTATTGTCTTTTCTACTGGTGGCCTGGCTATCTTCTTATATTATTATGGTTTAAAACAAGTGACTGCTTCAGTTTCTACTATTTGCGAATTGGCTTTTCCTCTTTCTGCCATTTTGCTTGAATACTTAATTCGCGACAATTTATTGTCTTGGGCTCAATGGGTTGGAGTAATAATCTTAATCTATAGTATTTATAAAGTTTCAATAATGAAAGAGGGGCGGAACAAATATACTTCATAATTAAAATAAACTTGTCAAATTTCTTCAAATAATCTAAGCTAATAAATAATAAATAACTAAATTATATGGAAGAACAACAAGTTAAAGTTCCAGGGGGTAAGGAATTAATTGATGCTCGCCTTTTATTAGAAAAAGTAGGAATTGCTGAAAGAATGACCGTGGCTGATTTAGGTTGTGGCCGTCGCGGATATTTTACTTTACAAGCAGCTAAATTAATTGGTCCTGATGGGTTGGTTTACGCTATTGATGTGGTTAAATCAGCTCTGGAAAATGTTAAAAGTATGGCTAATTTATTTGGTATTCCTAATATTAAAACTCTTTGGGCTGATTTAGAAATTCCTCAAGCAACAAAAATTCCTAATGAATCTATTGATTTGGCCATGATAAACAATGTCTTTTTTCAAACAAAAAGAGATGATTTAATTATTCAAGAAGCTGTCCGAATTTTAAAAAAGAATGGAAGGCTTTTAATTACTGATTGGAAAAAAACTCAAACTCCTTTTGGTCCGCCAGTTCAAGATAGAATTGGTCCTGAACAAGTAAAAATAGACGCTCAAAAATGTGGTTTAACTTTAAAGAAAGAAATTAAAGCCGGTCCTTATCACTACGCTCTGGTTTTTATTAAAAATTAATTGCTTGCTTTTTTTTTATTTATCTTGTATAATATGTTTACACTAGCTTAATATCCTTAAGCTAGTTTAATTTATAATTAAATTACTTTATTATTTATACAATAAAATATTTAATTTCAAGGTTCTGGTAAAACCAGGCTCTTATATTAATTTTATTTATATGAACACAATTTTATCGGCAATTGAAGAAATTTGCCAAGAAAAAAAACTTTCTAAAGAACAAGTTTTAGAGGCTATTGAGCAAGCCCTAGCTTCGGCTTATCGTAAAGATTTTGGTAATAAATTACAAAATCTTAAAGTTATATTTGAGCCAGAAAGTGGTCAAATGAAGGTTTTTGATGAAAAAATCGTAGTTGAAGACTTTGTTGAAGAAGAAGAAAAAGAACAAGATACAGAAGACCAGGAAGATAAAAAGCGGTTTAATCCTAAAACAGATATTCAACTTTCTGAAGCTAAAAAAATAAAGAAGAAGGCTAAAATTGGTGATGTTATTAAACAAGAATTGGAAATTCCTGCTGAATTTGGCCGTATTGCCGCTCAAACAGCCAAGCAAGTAATTGTTCAGAGACTAAGAGAAGCAGAAAGAGAAAGTATTTATGAAAAGTACAAAGAACAAGAAGGAACAATTATTAATGGGGTTGTCCAAAGACAAGAAAGGCAGTCTATTTTAATTGATTTACAGGATACTACTGCTATTCTCCCCTTAAGTGAACAAATTCGTGAGGAACGATATCACCCTGATCAAAAAATTAAATTTTACATACTTTCTGTTAATAAAGTAACTAAAGGGCCTGAAATTATTCTCTCTCGTCGTCATCCAGAAATATTAAAAGAATTGTTTAAATTAGAAATCCCAGAAATCGCTAATAACACGGTGGAAATAAAAGTCATTGCTCGGGAAGCGGGCAGCAGATCAAAAGTGGCTGTTTGGACTAAAGAGGAATCAATTGACCCAATCGGCGCCTGTATTGGACAAAGGGGAATAAGGATTCAGACTATTATTAATGAAATCGGAGGAGAAAAAATAGATATTATTGAATATAGTGAAGATTCTGAAAAATTTATTATTAACTCCCTTTCTCCAGCTAAAGTTGCCTCTTTAAAATTAAATAAAAAAGACAATTCTGCTTTAGTTAAAGTAAAAAAGGGTCAATTATCTCTTGCTATAGGCCGAGATGGACAAAACGTTAGATTAGCTGCCAAGCTTAGTGGATGGAGAATTGATGTTCAAGAACAAACTGAAGAAGATGAAACAAAAGAAACTAAAGAGGAAAAAGGAAGAGAAAAGAAGGAAGCTAAAACTAAGAAAACAGAAAAGAAAACTGAAACCAAAAAGAAACAGACTAAAGAGGAAAAGGAACCTAAAAAAACTGTCAAAAAGAAGGAAGCTAAAACTAAGAAAACAGAAAAGAAAACTGAAACCAAAAAGAAACAGACTAAAGAGGAAAAGGAAGCTAAAAAAGAAAAATAAAATATTGTATGGAAATAAAAATAAAAAAATTACCTAAAAATTTAATTGAAATTACTGTTGAATTATCTGTAAAAGAAATGCAACCATTTTATGATGAAGCAGTTGAACATCTATCTGAAGGAATACAAATTCCTGGTTTTCGAGCCGGCAAAGCTCCTGCCCATATTGTCAAAGAACAAATTGGACCAGCAAGAATATTAGAACATGCGGCTGAACATGCTATTAATGCTAAATATCCTGAAATTATTAAAAAAGAAGAACTTAATCCTGCTGGACCGCCTCAGGTTCAAGTTCAAAAACTCGCTCCTGATAACCCTTTTGTTGTTAAATTAACCATTTCTTTAATCCCCGGGATTAAACTTGGTGATTACAAAAAGATTAAAGTTAAAATGAATAAAGTTGAAGTAAAAGACGAAAAGGTAAATCAAGCCATTGAACAGCTTCGATCAATGCGCGGTCAAGAAATATTGGTCAATCGAGCCTGTAAAAAGGACGATAAAGTTCAAATTGATTTAAATCTTTTTATTGATAAAGTTCCTTTAGAGGATGGTCAAATGAAAGATTTTCCTGTTACTTTAGGAAATGACCAATATTTGCCTGGCTTATCAGATAATTTAACCGGCTTAAAGAAAAATGATAAAAAAGAATTCTCTTTTACTTATCCTGTTGACCATTATGACAAAAGATTAGCTGGAAAAAAGGTTAATTTTAAAGCAGTGGTTAAAGATGTTTATCAAATTAATTTACCTGAATTAGATGATAAATTTGCTCAATCAATGGGGCCCTTGAAAACGTTTAAAGAATTAAAGGATAAAATCAAGGAAAATATTATAGCTGAACAAAAGGACAAAGAAGAACAAAGGGTCGAGATAGAAATATTAAAACAATTAGTTGAAAAATCAGAATTTGAAGATCTTCCTGAAATTTTAATTGAACACGAACTAGATAAAATGATTACTGAATTAAAGGGCAATATTGAAAGACCAGATGATCCAACTTCTCCTAAATTTGACGACTATTTAAAATCAATAAAAAAAACAGAGGAACAATTGAGAAAAGAATTTATTCCTAAGGCTGAAGAAAGAATTAAAACCGCCTTGGCTATTCGGGAAATAGCCATTAAAGAAAATATTAAAGTAAATAAAGAAGATATTAAAAAGGAAACCGAACAAATGAAAAAAGCTTATTTGGGACAGGAGCAGATAATTAAAAATCTTGAATCTGAATCAGGGCAAATGTACATTGCTAATCTTTTAGTTAATCGCAAGGTTGTTGAATTTCTTAAAAATCAAAGTAAATGAAAATAGCTATCTTTTCAGATTCGCACGATAATCTTCCTAATTTAAAAAAAGCTTTAGATTTTTGTGAAAAAAATAAAATCACTACTATTATCCATTGCGGAGATCTTTGTCAACTAATCAGTTTGATTAATTCTTGGCCTAAAAAACTAGACGCTAGAATTCATTTTACCTATGGCAATGCTGATTATGTTGATGATATAAATCGACAAGCAAAGGCCTTTAAAATTTTTAAAATACATGGACAAGTTGGTACTATTGATTTGGAAAACAAAAAAATAGCCTTTACTCATCATTCGGCAAAAGCCAAAGAATTAGGAGAGACTCAAAAATATGATTATATTTTCTATGGCCATGATCACAAACCTTGGGAAGAAACTATGGGAAAAACAAAACTAGTTAATCCAGGAACCCTGGCCGGTATGTTTTACAAAGCAAGCTTTGCTGTTTTGGATCTTGAAAAAAGCAAATTAGAGCTTATAATATTAGAGAGAATATAAAATGCGGGCGTCGTATAGTGGCTATTATGCGACCTTGCCAAGGTCGAGACGGCAGTTCGATTCTGCTCGCCCGCTCCATAAAAAACAAAAAATATATTAATATATATAATAAGTTAAAAGGGCCGGGATGGTGGAATTGGTATACACGCAAGACTTAAAATCTTGTGGGCGCAAGCCCTTGAGGGTTCGAGTCCCTCTCCCGGCATTTTTAGCACAAAAAAAGCCGAAGTGGTGGAATTGGTATACACGCATGGTTTAGGACCATGTGGGAGCAATCCCTTGTGGGTTCGAGTCCCACCTTCGGCATTACATATTTTTTAAAAATAAAAAACAGCGATATATCTCTAAAATATCGCTGTTTTTTTTATTTCTTTTCTTTGTGTTTCTTTTTATAATCTTCAATCGCGTCTTTTAATGTTTGTTCGGCTAACACAGTGCAATGATATTTATGCTGAGGCATTTCCCCTAATATCTCTCTAATTTTTTTATTAGATATTTTCAAGGCCTCATCAATAGATTTTCCTTTGACTAACTCTGTTAAAACTGACGTAGAAGCAATTGCTGCTGCACAACCATAAGTTTGGAATTTTACATCTTCAATTACATTATTTTTAACCTTTAAGTAAATCTCCATGATATCACCACACATGGCATTGCCAACCTTACCAGTAGCGTCTGGATCATCCATTTTGCCCACATTACGCGGGTGAAAAAAATGTTCCATTATTTCACTATTTTCATCAAAACATCCCATAGTAATATATATTAATATTATTAATTATTTGACCTTTAAAGGAGAAATTCCCCTTAAACGATTAATTGTCATGATTAATTTTTTTAAAACGTAATCTAAGTCTCTTTTCTTTGTCCATCGCCCCAATGAGAAGCGCAAAGAAGCATGAGCTATTTCTGGCCTCAAATGCATAGCCATTAAAACGTGAGATGGTTCTAAGGTGGCCGAAGAACAAGCTGATCCAGTAGAACAATAAATGCCAAAAGCATCTAACTCAATCAACATTGATTCTCCTTCAATTCCTTCAATGCTAACATTAACATTGTTGGGCAACCTCATTTCTGAATGTCCATTTAAATAAGAACCTTTAATATTATCTAAAACTATTTTTATTAAATAATCTCTTAAGATAATTAATCGTTTGTTTTCTTTTTCCATTTCTTGATCGGCTAATTCTACGGCCTTAGCAAAACCGATAATTCCTGAAACATTTTCAGTTGATGCTCTTCTCCCTTTTTCATGTTCTCCTCCGTGAATTAATGATTCAATTTTAATTCCTTTTTTAATATACAGCATCCCCACACCTTTGGGGCCATAAAATTTATGAGCGGAAGCAGAAAGAAAATCAACATTTAAATCATTAACATTAATTGGTATATGACCAAAGGTTTGGACCGCATCAGTGTGAAAATAAATCGGCAAAGAATTTTTATTTTTTATTCTTTTTTCTTTCTCTGCTTTAATAATTTGGCCTATTTCTTTAATTGGCTGAATTGTCCCTATTTCATTGTTGGCGTGCATAATTGAAATTAATACGGTTTCATCTTTAATTGCCTGTTGTAATTTAATAACATTAACCATGCCGTATTTATCAACTGGCAAATAAGTCACTTCTGCTCCTTGTTTTTCTAAAAATTGACAAGGATATAAAACAGCGTGATGTTCTATTTTAGAAGTTATAATATGAGGGTGCGGATGATCTAAACTATAAAAAACACCCTTAATGGCTAAATTATCTGCTTCGCTTCCCCCTGAAGTAAAAACAATTTCCTCTGGTTCAGCTTTGATAATTTGAGCAACTGTCTTGCGTGCTTGATCCATGGCTCTTTTCGCTACTTGTCCAGGCTCATGCAAACTAGAAGCATTCCCTGGTAATTTATAAAAATAGGGAAGCATTGCCTTGATAACCCGTGGATCAGTCGGCGTTGTTGCCGCGTAATCAAGATATAATTTTTTCATGTATTTAAATAGTTAATTTTTAGTTTTAAACTAATACTCTATTTACTAATAAATGTCAATTAAAATAATTCTTTTTGACCCCTAGGAGCTTTTTTCTTTTTAGTCACTCCTTTTTTATTTTTTTCTGGTTTTTCAAAAATACCAATTTCTCCATAAACTCCGTCGTGCCCAGGATTAATAAATAATTTTTCTTGTCTAACTTTTTCAATTCCCAGAATAATTTTTTCGTCAATTCCTTTATCTTTCATTTGTTTTAGGGGACAATCTATTAAAATAAATAATTCGTTTCCCAAATTTTCAATCATCTGCCAATAAATATTCATTACCGATTTTGATTCTCTTCCTCTTAGCCCAAGAGTTTGAGCAATAATTTTATCCAATTCAATTAATCTCTTATATCCAGGTTTATCTTTGGGAACATATCCTAGGTTTCGAGAGGCCAATTCTTCAACTCGAGAACTCACTCCTATAGTTAAAGGTTTTTTACATTTTGGACAAAGTCCCTTGTTTTTAATTGTCTCTTGAGGGTTAAACACGATATTACAACTACGATGACCATCAAGATGATATTTACCCTCTTCGGGAAAAAATTCAACAGTATAAAGAAATCTTTTTATATCTTTTTGTTTTAAAATTCGAATTAATTCATCATAGGAAAATTTATTTTTTTCTATTTCAAAAACATTTGCTTCTCTTCCAATATTTTTTAATGAATGAGAGTCTGAATTAGAAATTAAAATATATGGATCTAGGGCAGGAACACGCCAATTCATAGGAGGATCAGAGCTTAAACCAGTTTCTAGAGCAAAAATATATTGGCTCATATCTTCAAAGCATTCTTCAATGGTATTATATCCCGATTTTGAGCCAAAAACTGAAAACCAGGGGGTCCAGATATGAGCAGGAATAACTTCTATTTTTTCATCAACGTTTTTAATTAATTCTACAAAATCCCTGTCTGACATTCCTAAAATCGGCCGCCCATCTGATTTTAAATTAAACCCTCTATTTTCTAAGGTTTTATTTAATTTTTTAACCACCTCAATTGAAGGAGCTAAAACAATTTCGTGAACTCTCCTACATTTCTCACCTTTTTTATAAATAAAAGAAAGCTCAGTAGTAAACATAAAATGAATATCACCCTTACTACCCTTTATCTTATAAAATCCGTTTCCTTCTGACTCTAATTGTTCTTCACACTCTTTAATCCAAACCGGATGAGTAAAGTCGGCGACGGTCAATAAATTAACCCCTTTAATCCGGCCCCATTTTTCCAAATTAGGTAAAGTCAATTGAGGTGAACAAGCCCGAGAAAATCGGGAATGGTTATGTATATCAGCAACAATTCTCATATTCTTATTTTAACAGAATTAACAGAATTAAAGAAGGCTAATCCAAACTAAAGAACAGACTCGCAATGGTCTGTTCTTAGTTATCATACCTCTCTAAAATTTATTTGAGGGCAGAATTCTCGGCACCGACCTACTCTCGCCCAAAAGACTACCATCGGCGCTGGAGTGCTTAACTTCCGTGTTCGGGATGGGAACGGGTGTTGCCACTCCGCTAGAGACACCGAGAATTCTGACTTCAAAAAAATTAAAAGAGATAAAAAATATGGATTAAGTAGTGAATTAGAGATTTGGCTGATTAGGACTCCTCAGCTAAAACCGTTACCGGTCATACACTTAGAGCCTATATACCTGGTATTCTCCCAGGAGCCTTTCTTCCACCACTTTGCTCGGAAACAATTGCTTCTAACCAAAGTGGTGAAATACGAAACTTAATCTCGAGGACGGCTTCACGCTTATATGCTTTCAGCGTTTATCCAAACCGAACGTAGCTACCCAGCAATGCCCTTGGCAGGACAACTGGTACACTAGAGGTTCGTCCTTCAAGGTCCTCTCGTACTATTGAAGGGCCCTCTCAAGTTTCGAACGTCCACGGTAGATAGGAGACCGAACTGTCTTACGACGTTCTGAACCCAGCTCGCGTACCGCTTTAATTGGCGAACAGCCAAACCCTTGGGAGCTTCTTCACCCCCAGGATGCGATGAGCCGACATCGAGGTGCCGAACTTCGCCGTCGATATGAACTCTCGGGCGAAACCAGCCTGTTATCCCCGGAGTAGCTTTTATCCGATAATCTTCACCGCTACTATGAGCAAGTGTCGGTTCACTAAGTTCGAGTTTCCTCTCGGCGCGACTTGTAAGTCTTGCCGTCAAGCCAGCTTGTGCCTTTACACGTCCAGCACGATTTCCATCCGCGCTAAGCTGACCTTTAAGCGCCTCCGTTACTCTTTAGGAGGCATCCGCCCCAGATAAACTACCCACCAAATACTGTCTCCCAAATAAATTGGGATTAGGATTAACAACATACAAGGGTGGTATCTCACTGTCGATCCGAAGATCTCCCACCTATTCTGAACATGCACATCCCCAATCCAATATTAAGTTATAGTAAAGCTTCACGGGGTCTTTTCGTCTAACCGTGGATAAGTCGCATCTTCACGACTATTGCAATTTCATCGAGGCCTTCGTTGAGACAGTTGCCAGGTCGTTATGCCATTCATGCAGGTCGGAACTTACCCGACAAGGGATTTCGCTACCTTAGGACCGTTATAGTTACGGCCGGCGTTCATCAGCGCTTCAGTTCAGAGCTCACCTTAAAAAGGATCACCCCTCCCCTTAACGTTCTGACACTGGCCAGGCATCAGCCCCTATGCATCACCTTACGGTTTGAGCAGGGACCTATGTTTTTGATAAACAGTCGCCCAGCTACTTTTGCTGCGGGTCCGGCGTGAGCCGAACCAGTCCTTATCCCGAAGTTACGGACGCTTTTTTGCCGAGTTCCTTAACGAAAGTTCTCTCGTACACCTGAGGATACTCTCCTCGTCCACCTGTGTTGGTTTGCGGTACGGTTAATATTAGCTTAGCCCTAGAAACTTTTCTTGGCTTCCTCTCCCCTCAAATTTCCTCTTGCGAGGATTTTATTCATAACAGGCTTTACACTCTCCGGATTTGCCTAGAAAGCCCACCCGTTATTTAAACGCGTATAGCCAGAACACGCTTGAAGCTTGAAGAAACGTCATTCCATTGGAAACTAATATTAGGGACGGAATATTGACCGTCTGTCCATCGACTCGACCTTTCGGCCAGAGACTTAGGACCGCCTAACCCTGGGTTGACAATCAGTGCCCAGGAAACCTTGGACTTGCGGTGGTTCGGTTTCTCACCGAACTTTTTATTACTCATACCAACATTCTCTCTTCTCTGCGCTCCACCGAACCTTACGATTCGACTTCACCGCCCAGAGAATGCTCCCCTACCGCGCCTTCTAATAAAAGAAGACACCCTCATCTTCGGTACTGAATTTAGCCCCGGTACATTTTCGGCGCAAGACAACTTAATCAGTGAGCTGTTACGCTTTCTTTAAAGGATGGCTGCTTCTAAGCCAACCTCCTGATTGTCGAAGTCATTTCACCACCTTTCACACTTAACTCAGATTTAGGGACCTTAGATTGAGATCTGGGCTGTTTCCCTTTTGACCAGTGGAGCTTAGCCCCCACAGTCTGACTCCATCTTATTAAGCTTTGGTATTCGGAGTTTGGTTGGATGCAGTAGGATTGCTCCACCCACACCCAGTCAGTGCTCTACCCCCAAAGTTTACAAGACAGGCTAGCCCTACAGCTATTTCGGGGAGAACCAGCTATTACCGAGTTCGATTGGCTTTTTACCCCTATCCACAGCTCATCCCATGGTGTTGCACGGCCAACGGGTTCGGGCCTCCTCCTAGACTTCTCTAGGACTCACCCTGGCCATGGATAGCTCACTCGGTTTCGGGTCTTTACCCACTAATCTAAATGTCGCGCTTTTAACGCTTGCTTTCACTACGGCTTCGTCTATATTTAGACTTAACCAAACTAGTAAGTAAAACTCGTTGGTTCATTCTTCAATAGGAACGCCATCACCCTAAAAGGGCTCTGACTCTTAATTAGCATATGGTTTCAAGTACTATTTCACCGCCCTAACCGGGCTACTTTTCACCTTTCCCTCACGGTACTAGTTCACTATAGATCACCAAAAGTATTTAGTCTTAGGCGATAGTCCGCCTTGATTCATACTGGATTTCACGTGTCCAGCACTACTCGGAAATAATTAACTATTAAAATTTAAAAGCTTTTCATTTACAGGACTTTTACCTTCTTTGGTTGACCATTCCAGATCATTCAATTAAGAATTTAAAATCTAACTCTATTAAATAAGTAATAAAATGTTAACTACCCCACAACCCCTTAGAAAATATTTTGGCCTTACCACCTTTTACTATCCAAGAGAATCTGTCCGAAGACAGACCTCGAAAATAGCTAAGATTCTCTAAGGTTTAGACTGTTCCCTTTTCGCTCGCCACTACTCAGGGAATATTCGCTCCGCAATTAAGATATAAATAATAAACAAAAGTTTAAAATTTATAAAGAATTGCGAAACTATTCCTTTTCCTTTCCTCTGGGTACTGAGATGTTTCACTTCCCCAGGTTCCCTTCCTTATTTAAAATAAGGACGATTATGTTTTGCATAATCAGGTTTCCCCATTCGGAAATCCCCGGATCAAAGGTTGCTTGCCACCTTCCCGAGGCTTATCGCAGGCTGCTACGTCCTTCATCGGCTTTTGGTGTCGAGGTATCCACCATATGCTCTATTTTCTCTAATCCACTACTTAATCCATATTTACTTTAAAAGTAAATATATAGATACGAGTAATATATTATTTTGTTTAGATGCTTTTTATCCTATTCAATTGTAAATGAGCTCTAGAAAACAAAAAACCGCTTACCAGCGGTTTATCTGGCTTCAAAAGGGGTGCCAAAAACTAACCACCGGTTTTAAAAACTAAATGTTTTTTGTTTTGCATAAAAATTAACATCGTTTTTATCATGTAACTATATTATACACAGAAGTCTCTAATTGTCAATTGTGGATAACTATTTGGCAAAACAGAAAAATTTATACTTTAATCTTGTTAATATCTTCCACAACCAACCAAGCCGCCATCATACCAAATCCAGTTTTATTAATATAAAAAGATTTAATCTTTTTCGGCTCTTTTAAAAATATTAAAAGGCAATATTTTTTATCTTTAAATCGTTTAAAAAACTTGGGCAATTGATTTTTATCAATTCCATCATCTTTAGCATATTTATTTAAAATCTGTTTTATTTTTTCTGGATTTAAGTCAGAAAAAGTAATAATTTTTTCTACTTTTGCTTTTATCGAGACTGGCTCGCCCGAATCTTTAAAATAAACAACGTCGCCTTTTTTAATTTTCCCCCATGGGGGATATTTTGATTTATACCACCTTGATTCAATCTTTTTTTCTCCAGAAAGAATTTTTTCTGTCAGTTTCCAAGATTTTTTCATTATAGCGACATGGTCCATTATTTTTGTTTTATTAATAATATCTATTTATCAGAAAAAACGGAGAGGGTGGGATTCGAACCCACGAGACCATTACTGGTCTACGGCTTTTCGAGAGCCGCGCTTTCATCCGCTCAGCCACCTCTCCAAATTATTTTAATATATTTTATTTTTTTAAAACCCCTTTAGCGACTTGAAGTCCTGAAGCAGCTGCTCCGACAATTCCTCGAGAAAGACCAGCTCCATCGCCAGCAACAAAAATATTTTCTATATTAGTTTGTAATAAATCATTAGTCAAAACTTTTAATCCATGAAACTTAACCTCTGGAGCGTAAAGTAATGTCCCTTTATCAGCTACTCCGGGGATTAATTTATCTAATATTTTTAACCCCTCAAGAATGTCTTTAACAAAACGATAAGGCATACCCATAGCAATGTCACCCGGGGTAACATCTATCAAGCTGGGATTAAGATGGCCTTTCTTTATCCTTGGCCAGTTACTTCGTTGTCCATTACAAAGATCTCCGAGTCTTTGTAAAATTGGTTTTCCTCCACCAATGGTCGTCATTTCCTGAGCAATAGCTTGTCCATATAAATTGGTGTTCTCTAACGGTTCAGTTAAATTTACTTTTACCAAAAAGGCAAAATTAGTATTTTCAGACTTTCTTCCCCGATTACTATAGCCATTTACTAGTACAAAATTTCTGTGTTCTTCTGTAGCTATATAACCACGGGGGCAGGTACAAAAAGTTCTAATTTGATCATCATAAGTAGGTGTTTGAATATGAAACTTGGGGTCATATTCAATCTGACAAACGTCTTCCATAATTTCACTAGAAACTTCTACTCGAACACCAATATCCAAAGGATTATATTTGTATTCTATTCCAATGTCCCGAGCTATTGTTTCTAACCAGAGAGATCCACCACGACCTGGAGCTAGAATTAAATAATCATAAGTATATTCTTTTTTATCTGTGATAATTTTATTCTTTTTAATATTTTTTACTTGTATTTCAGAAACAAGCTTTACTCCTTGTTTTTTTAAATCATTAATTATTTTATTAATAATTTCAGGTAAAAAATCTGAACCAATGTGAGCCATTTTAGTTGGTAAAAATCTAATGCCCTTTTTAGCAGCTTCTTTTTCTAAAACCTTTCTTTTGTTTCTTATTTCTTTTGACTCGGTAAAATCCATTCCTCCATATTTAGCAAAAATTCTCTCCACTTCATTAATTAAAGATAAATGTTTTTTGTCCGAAATAATCTCTCTTAAATTAGTACCAATATCTAAAGAGAAGTTTAATTTACCATCAGAAAACAGACCTGCTCCGCCAAAACCAATTACTCCATTTTTGTTTTTTAACCTTTTTTCCATACCAGGGCCTTGATCAAAAATTGTTATTTCAAATTCATTTTTTTTAGCTAAAGCAAACGCCGCAAACAAACCTGCTGGGCCAGCACCAATGATTAAAACTTTTTTCTTTTTCATAATAAAATTAATGTTATTAACTAATTAGAAGGACCTGCTTAGCAGAACCTTGAAATTAAAAAATTTTTATATAAAAGTTAATGTACTTTTTAATTATAACAATTTTGTTTCTTTAATTAAACGTTTTGAAACTATTAATAATCCAATAATTAACCAAAATAATACAGCTAAATCATTTTTAAAATAAGGGGTATCAGCTAAACCATGGACAATAATGACTATCATCGCCGCCATAATTGATGTGCTTACAATAATATCTTTTTTGCCTAATTGTTTAAGCCCTTGTTTGAAAAACTTAATTAAAATCCAAGCAAAAATAATCAATCCTAATAATCCTAACTCTAACCAAAGAGTTAGATATAAATTATGCGGGTAGGGGTGGGTTTCCACTGAAATTAACTCGCCTGTATGAGGATCATAAAATCTCTTTTGATAATCAGGGGCTAATCTCTCATATCCGTCTAATCCTGCTCCTAAAATAGGTTTTTCCTTGATTAATTCAACTGCGCCCTGCCAAATATTAAAACGTAGTTGACCTGAAAGATCTTGTAGGCCGACTTTTTGAACAAAATAATTTCGAGAAACAGGAATAGAAAAAATAAGTAAGAGAATAATAAATAAAAAGACTAGAGCATACTTTTGGCTTGGTTTAATAATTAGGCTGAAGAAAAAGAGCCCAACCAAAACGGCCAAAATGGTCGCTTCAGAGCGAGCATAAACCAAGGACAAGAATGTTATAATAAAAAGTAAAAGAGCACAACCAATTATTATTTTCTTATTTTTAAAATAAGAAAATATATAACCCAAACCCAGAAGAATTAAAGGACCTAAATAAAGACCTAAAAAGTTCGGGTGAGGAAAAAAGCTCGTAATTCTCAAAACTTGAGGTTGCCCCCAAACCTCTGTACTCCAAACACCTTGACCAACAAATTTCTGATAAAGAGCATAAATTGAAATAATTAGAGTAGAAAAAATAAAAGCTGAAAGTGTTAATTTTAAATCTTTTTTGTTTTTAATTAAATCAAGAAAAACTATTAATAGTAAAATTGGCTCAATAAAATAAGCTTTCCAAACTCCTGCTCCAGCTCTTAAGTCTGGAGAAATAAACATGGCTAATGTGGCTATAATTAACCAAATTAAAATTGGCCATTGCCAGTCTTTTAAATTTTGAATAAACTCCTTAATCCTTTTTATATTCTTCAGCCCATAGATTAAAAATAGACTCAAGATCATCAATTCTAAAAGCGTCACTGGAATATTATAAATTATTCCTTTGATTTGATAAGCAGGAATAAGAATTAAGGTCAGCCACAAAGCGTATTTGGGTCTAAACCAAACTAAAAAAGCAAAAGGAATTAATAAAATAAATAACATTTAATTTAGTTTAATAATGTCTTTAATTATTTGCTTGTCTATTCCTTTAAAAACATAAAGAAAAACAAAATAAATTATTGGACCAATTATAACTAATAAAAATAAATTTAGATCATATAAAAAAAATAAAGACAAAAACATAATTAAACTCGCCCCTAAACTCTTAATAAAGAATCTTAGATTGGGCAATATTTTTGTTGTCTTCCAAACTAAATAAAAAGCAAAAATAAACATTAAAAGCTCACTAAAAACCGTCATCCAGGCTGCTCCCCAATAAGAATATTTAGGAATGAAAATAAAATAACCAATTAGAGAAACGATGGCCGCGGTTAAATAAAAAGGAAGTATTTGCCTCTGTTTTCCAATTGCTACCATCATGTGTTTAAATAATTCGGCCACGGATAAAATTCCACAGGCAATAAT
>SDBV01003895.1_pt1 | contig 21695 bp, 19 predicted proteins | sample 2277081 | NCBI WGS metagenome assembly SDBV01 (sample SAMN10402039, study PRJNA504765) | marine sediment metagenome | isolation source: marine sediment core GS10_PC15, 223 cmbsf | place: Arctic Ocean: Southern Knipovich Ridge | collected 2010 | reverse complement strand
AGGCGTTTGTCTGTCTGGCAACCGAAGGTTGCAAAAATTGGGACTGGTTACGTTCCGGCCAAAGGCCGGGTTGAACCTGTCCTTTTTTTAAGACAGACAAGTTGCCGCCAAAAGAAACCGCTAAAATCACCCAGAGGGCAAAACGTGAGTATTCCTCGCTTTTCGAGTGAGACCCAAGCAAAAAACCTTTTTTCGCGAAACGAACCCAATTTCAACAGAGAGACCCCCACCCTAACTACAAAAATGACAAGGAGTTACAACAAATTACCCTGCAACAACCACCCCAAAAACGAACCCAAAGCAAACCCAATACGAACCCAATACGAACCCAAAGCAAACCCAATCCAAACCCAATTAAACCCAATTTCAGAACACAAAAAAAGCCCCCAGCCAAAAACTGGGAGCTCTACTTTCTACTATCTCGGGCCAACAGCCCGCCTATTTACCGAACAGCCTCTTAAAGAATCCTTTTTTCTTCCCTTCCTTTTCTGCTTTGGGGACGGTTTTTTCCGCTACGGGTTCTTTGGCCTCTTTGATCTCTTTAACTCTTTGGAGCAATTCTTTGGTTTTGTCATCCCTTTTAGCGCCGGATTTGGCCCCTGCCGGTTTTCGACCACTATCTTTGTTTACCCTTCCTTCTTGCCCTTTGCCCCCGGTCATTCGCTCCCGGATCGCATCCCGTCTCTTTGTAAGGTGCTTTGTAGATTCAGTGAAAACACGCTTTTGCTTCTCGATCAGTTTTTCCAGGAGCTGGACCGTTTCCGTAGCCTTTTCATCCTGCGCGGATTTAAGTATCCGGTTCAACCGGCCAATGAGGGCATCATGCTTTTGCTGCTTCTCCTGGTATTGCTTGCCCAAAACCTCCAATTGTTGTTGCTGCATTATCGACCTGTTCATTCTTCTCCCGCCTCCATCCCTTCCACGCCTGTCCGGCCTTTTCCTATCCGCGCGCTTGGGCGGACGCAGCCCGGCGGGCCTGGTTGGGCTTTTCGGATCCTGTACTATGGATTTTTTCTCCTGCTCTGGAGTGTTTTCCTCCGCCTTTGCTATTGTAGTGTTCATAAATGCAAACGAAATAACTGCTGTGATTAATACTAAATACCTGTTCATAATTAAAAACTCCCGATTTTTACCCTCAATTGATTTATACCAGAGGCACTTTAAACTGTGCGGCATTCGCCGAAATTGTTTTTTAAGGACCGTCGGCACCAGATTATACTACCATATCGGCTCAGACGGCCTTTTGTTTGATATTTCTCTGATAAAATGCAAATTATAATTTTCTTGCGAATTCTCGGCCTTTTTACAACTAAATCTCAGGGGTGCATAACACTTGCCAGAGGGGGGCAATGCCTCTGGATCGTAATTTTTATGGGACGTTGGGATTTGCCTTGTTTTTTACATCTATTTGTGATACTATACAGTCGTATATGACACCGCAGTTTATTTTTGCATGGTCAAAACGTGAGGGTTTATGGTGGAAAAGGATTCACAGCAAGTTCATGTCGGTCCGCTGTCGAAGGATGACTGGATCCAGTTCGGCGTCCACCAAGCCAACGCGAAATCCAAAAAAGCATGGCGAATTATTGCTGTTCTTGCGATTTTTGGGTTATTAGCCGCAGTTACCACCTATATTTGGATTTATAAGGACTACCAACTCAGGTTTGATCGTCTTTCCGGCCGGTACGAACGGGCTGTCAGTGAAAAACAACAACTCTCGTCTCGTCTTTCCTCCGTCGGCAAAGCGATAAAAGATTACACCCATCTCATTGATCAGATAAGGACTGAAAAGGATCAGCTTACGATGGAAAAAGGCATACTCCAAGCCCAGATACGTCTTCTTGATGCGATAAATACCGCTCGCGATGTCGCCGAAGCCGAGCAGCAGCAACAAAACGACACGGACAATGAACAGGACTCGGAAGACATACACTCAGTGGCGGAAGAGCTTGATGCCAATCTGGCTGGGAAAGATATTGAGCCGTAGGGTCTGGTTCGGTTTTTATAATTCGTTCTTTTCCCGCAGCTTTTCTATTGCCATCTTTGCCACTTCATCGTGATCGAAGCCCATTTCCGGGAGGTTGTCAATATCGAACCATTTCGCTTCTTGGGCATCGTCGCCGGCTTTGACAGCCATCTGATCCGCCCGGGCTACGCCCATATATACCGTTGTGATCTGTCTGCCGCGAGGATCCCTGCCGATAGTGCCGAAAGTATGCATCTGCTCAAGTTCGACCCCGGTTAGCGATGTCTCTTCGGCCAGTTCCCTTTTGGCGGCGTCATGCAACTCTTCGTCCATTTCCACGAAACCGCCGGGAATCGCCCATTTGCCCCCGAATGGATATTTTCTCCGCTTGATCAGCAGTACCTTGACCCCATCGCTATCCGTTGCGAAGACCACCGCGTCGGCGGTAACCATTGGCCGCGGCCAATCATATATGTATTTGCCCTTCTTTGCCATAGGCATTTGCGTCCCTGTAACCGATTTAATATGCTATTATTCTATAATGCTGGAGTTCTATACAAAAATAGCATGTTAAAACATTGCTTGCAATTGGTTTTTTTCGTAAAATCTCTGCAATGTCATTTTCCGACGAAAAATCTGATCGCACTGTTACTACTGTGGCCTGCATAAGTCCCGGTTCCGGCTGGAGCGCAACTGTTATGCTGTCAGGCTCGTCGGGTAAGCGGCTTACGGAAGACGATTGGAAACGAATTCTTCACTCGCCGCAGTCTATGACCGAAGATCCTGAAAAAGTTCTGAAATCAGACGGGTCAACCGTCGTTGTCGTCAAGAATCTCAAGTTTACCGGTTACGACCTGCCCGTGGTGATAAAGTATGAAGGCCCCTCCAAAGGTTTCAAGAGTTTCTTCAGATCACTGCTGCCGGCAAAGGCGATACTCAATTTCAATACCGCTACGATGCTTTCGCGTAAGGGCATTCCGGCGGTGCGCCCCCTGGCCGCCCTCCAGAAGAAAAAGAGTATCTTTACAACCGCAAGTATTTACATTACCGAGTATTCTCCCGGCTCTGAAAACCTTCATTCCTTTTTAGCTGAGCATGACTTTAAAAACGAACCAGATCGCCGGACTTTCAAAAACAGCTTAGGTCTTCAGATCGCCGACATCCTCGCCGGCCTGCACAATAACGGTCGCTGGCATCGCGACGCAAAAGCCGGAAACTTCCTTGTGACCACCTCTGATGATAGGTTACAACCGAAGATTGCCCTTGTCGATATGGACGGCATCAAAGCTTATACGTTCGGCAGATACAATTGCAGGATCAGATCGCTCAGCAAACTCGCCTCGACGCTGCTTTGGTGCGGTTTGCTTTACTCAACCGATTACATGCGATGTTTCTCGCGATATTGCCGCCTGACAAAACTCAATGGCACTCGCCGCCACAGCGCAATGCGAACAATTTCCGCAAAGGCTATCGCAATGAGAATGCTAACAATGGCAAGAGAAGCAATGACAAATTAGCAAATAGGATGAGAATATGGAATTTGAAGACATCTATACAATTCCTAAGTTGACATATTATCAGTATCGACACTTGCCCTTTCCCTTTGATCAGTATGCGATCGACTTCAAAAAGTGGGTCGATTATGCAAAAAAAGAAAATCCTCATGGTAAGGGTTTGCTTGTTTGTGCGTGTACCAAAACTATTTTAACTAAAGATGAATCTTATGTAGAAGAAGCTTTGAAATTAGTTGAATTTTCTGAGGTCAAGGATCGGGCATATACTATTGGCTTGGCAGGTATAGTATTTTCTCGTATTGGACAAAAAGCAAGAGGTATTCAGATGCTTAGAGATGCTTTACAAATGCATCCCTCATCTATAACGGCTTTAAGTCTTGCGTCGAGATTGGACGACGATGGAGAGATAGATGAAGGAATTCACTTATGCAAATCAATTCTGAAAGATGAGCCTGACAATATTAATGCTTTGGGAATATTGTCAATGAAATATCTGGATCAAAATGAAAATACAAAGGCCGAAGAGGCTATATTGCACGCTATAAACCTTGATCCCAAAAATAAACTTTCAAGAGAAAGCTATGGCGACATTTTCTTTGACGAAGAAAAATACCATGATGCTTTACGAGAGTATAAAAAAGCCAGAAGCTTTCTGGAACACAATCCTTATTTGGATTATCGGTACGCGGTTTGTTATTACAAGCTGGGAAAGCTACGGAAAAGCCGAAAATATGCTAAGAGACTCAAAGACGACCTGTTTGAGGGCGATCCATTTTTTATAGAAAATTCCGATGAGATCAAACAATGGATTTCCGACATTATCGGTGGATAGAAACCATGCATTGAGCAAAGCCGCATTAGTTTTCCGCTAAGATTTCTTCGAGCAGTTCGGCTGCATCTCTGATCATTTTGGGGCACATCTTCTTAATTAGTTTTTTCTCGGTGGCGATTTTCATTCCCTCTGGTGTGCTTATGTTGGCTTTGAGCAGCTCCTTGCATTTGACAAATCTGTTACGCTGGCGGAACCTTTTGGTCATGTCTTTGATGATCTTATTCGTTTTCTTTTTTGTATCCTGATCCGCTGCATCGGTCGCCCCGTACTTTAGCCCGATCACCATAAAGGCGCCTGTAAGCGCTCCGCAGGTTTCGGCCATGCGCATGCCGCCGCCAAATCCTGCTGCTACTTTACAGGCATATTCCTCACTCAGTCCAAATTGTTCACTATATGCAGCCAGCACCGACTGGCAGCAGTTGAACCCAGCCGCGAAATTGGCAACCGCCTTTTCGACATTACTCATATATACACCTCTCAAGCTCTAAGCGTTGACCACATCAGCGCATCGCTGACACAGATCGGGATGAGACTCAATGGTCCCTACGCTCGGCCAGTAGTTCCAGCATCGCTCGCATTTGTTATGTTTGCATTTATCCGCTGTTATTTCAAATGAGTCGCCTTTTTCAATGCTGACTTCACTGACAATGCAAAGGGAAGCAAACATATCTGTGTCTATGCTGAGCCAATCTTCATTATCCGTTACGATCTTGACAGAAGCTTCCTGGTTGCTTCCGATGATCTGATCTTTACGCAAGTCCTCTAATTTGCCAAGGGCATGAGTACGCAAATCCATCATCGCTTTCCAGTTATCTTCATTCGATAAGGCTCTATTTTTGTCCTCGGCATTTGTTTCCGGGATCAGCGCAAAGTGGACGCTTTCAACGTCCTGGCTTTTATGCTTCATTGCCGCCCATGCCTCCTCAGCGGTGTGTACCAATATCGGAGCAAGCATCCGCACAAGCGCGTCTAATATCGCTGACATAGCGGTCTGCGCACTTCTTCTGGACTGGCTCGCTGCCGCATCGCAGTAGAGCCTGTCCTTGAGCACATCCATATATATGTTACTCATCTCGACCGTACAGAAGTTATAGATCAATTGAAAAACACGGTGGAATCGGAAGCTCTCATAAGCCTCGCGCACATCATCGATCAATAAAGTTAGCTTGTCCATCGCCCACTTATCGATCGCGAGCATATCGTCATAAGCAACCGCATTATCCGGCGAGTAGTCATCGATATTGCCCATCAGGTACCGCAGCGTATTCCTTATCTTTCTATATGCGTCCTGCAAGCGGCCTATAAGCTCGTCACTGCACCGCATATCTTCCTGATAGTTCACGCTCGATACCCATAACCGCAGGATATCGGCACCGTATTTTTCGATCTCATCCATTGCACTTACATAGTTGCCCAGCGATTTCGACTGCTTCATACCCTTTTCGTCAACGGTAAATCCATGCGTCAGAACCGTCTTAAACGGCGGCTTCTTTATCGATCCAAGCGCGGGCAAGTATGAAAGCTGGAACCATCCGCGATGCTGGTCGCTGCCTTCGAGGTAAAGGTCAACCGGCACTTCAAGGCCTGCCATTTCAATTACGCTATGCCAACTGCACCCGGACTCGAACCATACGTCGAAGATATTCTCTTCCTTTTCGAGATCGTCCCAACTAAAACCTTCCGGCAGTTCGAAATCTTCACCTAATATCTCTTTCGGCGAATCGGTGAACCAGCTATCCGAGCCCTTTTGGCCGATGTGTTCGGCTGCGGCCAATACCGATTCCTTTGTCATTAGCGGTTTGCCCTCGGAATTGACAAACGAAGGTATCGGCAGCCCCCAGCTTCTCTGCCTGCTGATGCACCAGTCCGGACGCGATTCAAGCATCCCACGGATACGCTTTTCGCCCCATGCCGGTACCCACTTAACATCGCCGATCCTGTCCAGCGCCATATTCCGCAGGCTCTTGTTTTCGCCAGGTACCGTCCGGTCCACACTTATGAACCACTGCTCGGTAGCACGGAAGATAACCGGTGTCCTCGACCGCCAGCAGTGCGGATAGCTGTGGATAATCTCTCTGGAGGAGAACAGTAGGCCTTTTTTTCTGAGGTGTTCCATGACGACCATGTCAACCTCAAGAACATTGTGTCCTTTGAGAAATTCCGGTACCGTATCGTCATAGCATCCGTCATCCATTACCGGCGAATAAACATCGAGCCCGTATTGCTGGGCGGCGACATAGTCATCGGCCCCGTGGCCAGGCGCGATATGCACAAGGCCGGTTCCGTCTTCTGTGGTAACATACTCTGCGCAGATCACAAAATACGCGTCCTTGTCCGTCGGGTTGCCCTCGACGAACGGATGCGTGTATCGCAGCTTCTCAAGCTCGGCTCCCTTAACCGCGTCGCTTACACTGAACTGACCTTCTTCGAGACCGGCAGCTTTTACAACCGCTTCGACCCGTTCCGAAGAAACGATGGAGACAAATTTTCTGCCGTCTTTTTCAAAGTTAAGCCCCACATATTCCAAACGCGGATGAACCGCAACTGCAAGGTTAGCTGCCAGTGTCCACGGAGTAGTTGTCCAGATCATAAAGCAAGCCTGTCGTCCTTTGTCACCATCGCTCAATCCAAGTTCGGCAAGCTTACCGAGCGATTCATCTGCCACGGGGAAATTTACATATACACTTGACGATGTAATATCTTTATATTCCAGTTCCGCATCGGCAAGAGCCGTCTCGCACCCGATGGACCAGTGGATCGGCTTTAGCTGTTTATAGACGAGCCCGTTGCCGACCAGTTCGGCAAAAATCTCCAGGATCCCCTTTTCATATTGCGGCTTAAGCGTAAGGTAAGGATTCTTAAAGTCCCCGAAGATACCCAACGACTTAAACTGCTTCGTCTGCAGCTTTACATACTTGCTCGCGTATTTCTTGCACTTCTGGCGTATCTCCGGTTTGGTCATTGTCTTGGCGGCCTCACCGAGTTCGGCCATAACCTTTACCTCGATAGGCAGCCCGTGGCAGTCCCATCCCGGCACATAGGGTGCCTTGAAACCTGCCATGGTCCTGTACTTAACCACGATATCCTTAAGAACCTTATTGATAACGTGTCCCATGTGAATATCGCCGTTGGCGTACGGTGGCCCGTCATGAAGCACATAAATTGGGCTATCGGCCCGTTCGGCCATGATCCGCTCGTAAATATCCATTTTTTCCCATGCTTTACGCTGCTGCGGCTCGCGCTGGACGAGATTGGCCTTCATGCCGAAGCTCGTACTCGGGAGATTCAGCGTATCACGATAACCTTTTTTCTTATTACCTTGACTCATGCGAATAACCTTTTAATCTGTCTGTAGTCCGATAAACCGGCAATAATAAACACTGATGCCATATATGTCAACACAAACCGGCCTGCCATATATTAAACAGCCTAATTGCACAAAAAACACCTACAAATGGAATGTCTCAATACGTCCCTTTAACATCTGTATCTCAAGTCATGGCCGAAAAATGACGATATCCACTGCGCAAGGTTGCATTTTATACCTGAGGTCTGTATAATATGACTTTAAGCATTGGTTTTAAATGGGTTATATATATAAAATACCATCGTCGCCAAACGAAGAACTGCCGCCCCCGGAAACCGGTGCAGGTCCCATGAGAAAAATAAATCCCATGCTCTTATTCCTCGCGATAGCGTCTATTGTAATAGGCAGCTTTGAGTACAGCCGCCGGAACAAGCGGAAGTTAGAACAGGTAACGGCCCGTTCCTATGGAGTCCAGGAGCAACTTGCTGAGATGAACCGCCTTAAGGAAACAAATGAAGAACTCAAGAAGCAGATCGCCGAAAAGGAAGAGATTGAACATAATCTGCGAAAACAACTGCGGATGTCTTCGCGATTCATTAAACCTGGCGAAAAACCTGAGATCACATACGGTTTGATATCGTCTATACTATACAGCGGCGTGGATTCACTTGTTGTCATCGATGGCGAGATAATGCGGGAAGGTGATATGCTGTACGGCATACAGATCGTGAGGATATTACGCAATGAGATCGAATTCGCCAAGGACCGCAGAATATGGAAACAACGTCTTGGCGAGTCACCTCCAGAGATATGGACCGAACATCTGCCATGATGGCGTGAAGCTTCTGCCGCTATTTCCTTGACATTGCTGCTTATGGGCGGTTATATTGTCCTCCATGGCAAAGAAACTCTACATAATTGACGGTCACGCCCACATTTACGCTGCATATTATGCTCCCATGCGTCCCCTGACCAGCCCGACCGGGGAACCGACGAAAGCGTCGTACATCTTTACTACCGCCTTGTTGGGCCTGATAGATAGAAACTCCCCCGATATGCTGGTCGTTACGATGGACAGCAAGGCTCCGAGTTTTCGTTGTAAGATCTACCCCGAGTACAAGGCTCATCGTTCCCCGATGCCCGAGGACATGCCGGTTCAGATCCAGCGGATCGAAGAGATTCTCAACGCTATGAAGATCCCCGTCCTTCGCCTCGATGGTTATGAAGCCGACGATATAATAGGCACCCTCTCAACGCAGGCCTCTCAGCAGGGTATTGACACATATATCTGCTCAAAGGATAAGGACATGCTCCAGCTTCTTGACGAGCATGTATTTACTTATGATATAAAAAACGACAAGCAAACCACACGCCAGTCGCTCCAGGAAGATATGGGCGTAACGCCCGAACAGTTCCTCGATTGCCTTGCACTTCAGGGAGACACAGCCGACAATATTCCCGGCGTCCCTGATGTGGGCCCCAAGACCGCTCTGGACTGGATAAAAAAATACGGTTCGATCGAGAACCTTTACGAACACGCAGACGAGATCAAGGGCAAACGCGGCGATAACCTTCGCAGTTCCAAAGACCTCGCCTACCTTTGCAAAGAGCTTGTAACGATAGATCGCAATACCCCCATCGAAATTGACTTTGATAGTTTCTCTGTCAGTAAACCCGACAAAGAGACCCTTGGCACGATTTTTACTGAATTGGGTTTTACCCGTCTTTTGACCTCCATGGGTATCGAGCAGGGCCCTAATGCTGATTCCGATTCCAAGGCAACGGCAAAGTCCGTCAAAAAGGATTATCAACTTATCGACACTCCCGAGACATTTGACGTTTTTTTTAAGGAACTCAAAAAGCAAAAGATCTTCGCCGTAGATACCGAGACCACCTCAGTCAATGCAATGAGAGCGGACCTCGTCGGGATGAGTTTCTGCTGGCAGCCGAATAAGGCGTATTACCTGCCCGTAAAGGCGCCGCTCGGCCAGAAGACTCTCGACATAAATACCGTTCGTAAGCAATTGGGCCCGGTCCTTGCTGATGAAAATGTAAAAAAGATCGGCCAGAATATAAAGTACGATATGCTTATCCTGAACAATGCCCAAATGCCCGTCAGGGGCGTATACTTCGATACGATGGTAGCCTCATATTGCCTCGAAACCGCCCGCAGCAGCCATTCAATGGATGCAATGGCAAGGGACTATCTCGGCTATGAACCGATCCCGATATCGGCCCTCATCGGCAAAGGCAAGAACCAGCTTACCTTTGATATGGTCGACACCACCACCGCCGCTGAATATGCCGCCGAAGACGCAGACGTAACGTTTTTGCTCTATGAATATCTAAAGAAAAAACTCGACGCCCAGCCCGGCATCAAAGGGCTATTCGAAGATGTCGAAATGCCCCTCGTTTCGGTCCTTGCGCAGATGGAGATCAATGGCGTTTCACTTGACACAAAACTCTTAAGGAACATGTCAACCAGTATGGCCGAAACGCTCGATGAGATTACCGAACAGATATACGAACTGGCAGGGATGGTATTCAATGTTTCGTCCCCCAAACAATTGGCGGAGGTTCTCTTTGACCATCTGGGTATGGAATCGGTCCGTTCGGGAAAAACCTCTCGCAGCACCGATGCCGCTGTCCTTGACCAACTCCAACATCAGCATGACATCATACCGCTGATCCTGCAATACCGTCAGCTCGTAAAGCTGAAAAACACCTATGTCGATAAGCTCGGCCAACTGATAAATCCGCGCACAGGCAGGGTCCACGCTTCGTTCAACCAGACCATCACCGCGACGGGCCGCCTAAGCTCAAGTAACCCGAACTTGCAGAATATTCCTATCCGCACAGAACTCGGCAGAAAGATACGATCCGCCTTCGTTCCGGAAAAAGAAGATGACTGCATATTAAGCGCAGACTATTCCCAGATAGAGCTTCGATTGCTCGCAAGCCTCTCCGCCGATAAAGCCATGCTAAAAGCCTTTACCGAAGATCAGGATATACACAGTTTCGTCGCGTCACAGATCTATGCCGTGGACTTAGGCGATGTCACCAGCGAAATGCGTTCCCACAGCAAAGCCGTCAACTTCGGCATAATATACGGTCAGGGCCCTTATGGACTCGCCCGGAGCATCGGCGTAACACACGCGCGGGCAAAACAGTTTATCGAAAGCTATTTCGCCCGATACTCTTCCATCCGCCAATTCATGGATAGTGCCATTGCCCAAGCCGAAAAAACCGGATTCGCCGAAACCATACTCCATCGCCGTCGCGACATCTTCGACATAAAGAGCAAGAATCAAAAGAAGCGTTCACAAGCCGAGCGATTCATAATAAACACCATTATACAGGGCTCTGCCGCCGACCTGATAAAGGTCGCCATGATCAATATTCAAAACCGCATCGACCGGGAGAACTTACCTGTCAGAATGACCCTTCAGATCCACGACGAACTGGTCTTTGAGGTCCCTAAAGCTACGGCCAAAAACCACGCCGAATGGATATCCCACGAAATGACCACAGCCATCAAACTCGATGTACCGCTAAAGGTCGACGTTGCTATCGGACCAAGCTGGCTCGAGGAAAAGTAACCTTAAGTGGTACGCTTTCCCATCCGACTTACATTATATGAAGATCAGGCGTAAACTTCTGCTTCCCGGGCAATACTATGTAACCGATTTGCCAATGATACTCGAGACCATTGTCGGCTCTTGCGTTGCCGTCTGTCTGTTCAATCGCAAAAATTCCTTCAGCGCGATGAATCATTTCATTCTCGACGCCTCGCCCAACCCCTATGAAATAGACATTGGCAGATACGGCACGACCGCAACGGAGTACATCCTGAATAAATTATTCACCATGGACCCCCATCCAACTCACTATCAGGCCCAGGTATTCGGCGGAGCAGCCGTTTTCAAGAACAGCTCCGCTGACGATGTCGGCGAAAAGAACATCGCCGTCGCCATGGAAATACTCGCCGCCCGTCACATAAAGGTCATACATACCGAGATCGCCGGCAACAGGGGCAGACGCATCAAATTCGACACAGTTTCCAACACCGTCGATTGCAGATTCACCGGCGATATACCACGAAAGTACAGCCCCAAACCAGCAGCTAATACCCCTTGACAAGCATTATACACTTGTTTTTCAAAGAGGGCTCAAGGGTGTTTATCGGACCTTTAGCTTTCAATCTGGGAATTACCAGAAAAATATCTTTTCTTAGAAAAAAAAGCCAATAAAACAGTTTTTATTTGTCCCGGTTATTTATATGAAATCCTGCGGTTTGTCACACCGTCCGAAACATGTTATCGGACCCAAAGCGGTTCATATTGCTTTTCTTTCACGAATTGACCGCACCAGTAGCGTTTTGTATAGTTTAATTAGCAGCCGCGTTCATTTGCTGCTTCTTAATGGAAGGGGGTTCTAATGTTAGCCGTGTTTCCTGACGATTGATTGATTATGTTTGTATGCAGTGTGTACACTCTGCGCATTGGACGCTGTACAAATAATTGGTATTCGATAATTTGGATTTTGGATGTAAAAATGCTTACTTTTCTAAAAAAGCATGTTTATCCGGCAGGCATTGATGTCACCGCCGATGGTCTTAAGATTGCTCAGTTGGCTTTTGACGGGACATACAGATATATTCAGGCCACTGGTTTCGAGCAAATGCCGGAAGATATCCAGTATGGCACCGCTGACTGGCAAAAGTGGGTGGCTGTGGCAGTAAAAAAGATCATAAAGGACGGTGCCTTTAAGGGAAGTAATGTTATCACATCGATGCCGCCCCAGGACGTATTCATCGATGAGGTCAAGGTGCCAAGGACTGCCATTGCAAAGCCCGAAGAAGCCGCGTTTAAAAAGGTCTCATCAAAACTTCCATTCGACCATCAACAGGCAATGATCCAGTACATCGTTGCCGACCTTGGGATCAACACTGATCAGGTCAATGTACTCGTTCTGGCAACTGACCGCCAGATCGTTGAAAGACACCTTGCGATCTATGAAAAGGCCGGCCTTAATATCAAAGGAATTGCTGTTTGGCCGCTCGTCATGGCAAATACCTATGTCAAGTTCTTCAGCAGGCGTCAATCCGAGGCGTCCATTATAGCGATGCTGGTTGACGTTACTGCTGACATGAGCAAGATTATAATTTGCAGAGGGCCCGATTTGCTCTTTGCACGTGCGATACCAGTAGGTTCTGTACATATCAATCAGGGGCAGATGGTTCAACGTCTCGTTTCAGAGATGGAGGCTTGCTGTCATTACTTTGAATCCGTAGCCAATAGTGCACATGTTGAACGCTTACTTTTCCTTTCAGGCAGAAGCGTTGACGCCTCATTCTGTGACAAAATGGCAGAGTTCGCTGCCAAAATGCAGATACCCGCACAGATAGGTGATGTCCTTGCCGCGGTCGAGTCAAAAGAAAGCAGTTCGGTTGACAGGAGAAACAGTTCTGTTGATTGGACAACTGCGTTTGGTTTGAGTCTGACAGGTGCAGACGACTAATAGAAAGACAGGTGATATTATGAGTAGAGTAGATTTTGTACCCGAAGAATACATTCAACATCGCGAGTCAGGTAAAGCCAATTTTATGTACCTTTTACTCTTTGGCGCCATGATGTGCGGAATAGGTGTGACATTTTCGATTATTAAGATGCGACAAAAAGCCGTTGCCGCAGAGCTTGCGACCGTTAATGCGAAAATGGCCCAGGCTGGTGAACAGATATTGCAGCTTGAGCAACTTAAGACAAAGGGAAAAAATGTCATGAAAACTATGGTTATGACATCAGGGCTTATTGAAAAAGTTCCAAGAAGCATTATCCTTGCCTGTCTGACTAATAATATGCCTACAGGTGTCTCGCTTCTGGAGCTCAAGATTGAAGAAAAAGAGATAACGATCAAAACGCCAAAACAGGCTGCCCGGACCGCAGGTGCTGCCGCTGCCGCTGCTGCCGCGCCACCTCAAAAGATTATTGAAACCGTGGTGAACATCTCTGGAATAGCTCCAAGTGATATCGGCGTTGCCAACTATATTGCCAGACTAAGCGAATCCATTCTTCTGGACAGAGTTTCGCTCGTAGAGTCAAAAGAGCGAAAGATAGATGACATAAAGTTTCGCCAGTTTAAACTCAATGCCTACATTAAGGGAGATATACTTCTGACAAGAGAAGACATCTCAAACATACGCAGGAAACGGCAGGAAACAATGTAGCCAGGTGTTGAAAAGTGGTTAACAGATACCATGCTGAAAGGTTTTATTATGAACACTAATTTAAGAAAAACAATATTCTTTGCCATACTTGTTGGATTGGCCTTCGTTGCCTATGCATATATGATCAAACCGGCCAATGAGTCGCTCATTGAACAGAAAACCGCTATGGAGCAGAAGCGCGCAAAATTACGCGAACTTGAGAACGCGACTATAACCGCCGAGGATCTTAACAAACAGCTTGTACAAATGGAAGAGGTCATAGAGATGTTTGAAAGCAAGCTTCCCCCCAAAAGTGAGATCCATAAGGTTCTTAAGAATGTAACCGTTATTGCACGCAAACACGGACTTACGCCCAAGACTATACGTACCCTGTCCCGCAAAACCAACAACGGATATATCGAACAGCCCCTTAAGATGGAACTACACGGAAATTTTAATTCCTACTATGCCTTCCTCCTCGAACTGGAGAAGCTTGACAGGATAATGAAAATTAGAAAACTCAATCTGAAGAAACAGCATAAGAATGAAGGAGGTGCCGAAGCGACCTTTGAGGTAAGTATCTTCTTCCAGGACGCCAATACTTAATTAATAGTAACTTTAAGGTTTTATAAGAAAAAATGATCAGGGAGACTAAAAATGTTGGATTTTATGAAAGAAAATGCTCAGCAGTCCGATGACCAGGCACAGGATCGCGTACAGGATCAGACACAGGATATCGAACAGGATCAGGCACCCGAAGATCAGCAGGATTACCTGACGGTTGCCCAGCACGGAAAGGCTGTAAAGCAAAGCACTATCATACTTGCGGTGCTCTTTGTTGCCGGAGCGGTTTGTTTATGGTTTATGATCAGCAAGACATCGCCTTCGGACGCCTCCGCAGCCGTAAGTGATGAGGAAATGCAAATAGAAGCCGCGATCGCACAGATTACAGGCATCAGGAACGAGATGGATGAAAAGTTAAATGACGTTAGCGGCCTCTTTGACAATTTCTCCGATGTCGATCAGATTGGTGTCAGTGAATTAAAAAAGAATCCATTCATGTATGATATAGGTCTCTCGCCCGACGTCACAGATGAAGATCAATCTCTAATTGAATTCACCACCGAGTCCGATTTGCAGCTCTGGTCGATAAGCACCGCTCCCGGTCAGAAAAGCTGCTGCATGATCGACGACGCGATATTATATGTAGGCGATAAGATAAACGGCTATCAGGTTGAAAGAATAGAAAACAAGTTTGTCGAGTTGCTTGGAAACGGACGAAGAGTTATGCTGAAGATGGACGAATGAAATTAGGTTTCGGAAATAAAGATGACTTAAGGGGTAAAGCAGGCACCGCTACTCTGGAAGATAGCGGATCGCCTCAGTTGATGCGCGGACTCAGCAATCTCTATTCACCGGAGATCACTGAAAAATCTCATATCCGTGACATTGCCGATGTCCTTTGCGAAATGGGAAACCTCTCCAAAGAGCAGCTTGACCAGATCCGCAAAGAAGAAGAAAAAAAAGGTGCCGGCGACGTAGAGCACTTCCTGCTCAAAGCTGACGTGGGATCAGATGACATCCTCAAGGCAAAGGCTCAACTCTACGGGTTTGAATTTCGGCATATCGAAGTATCAGATGTCGACAAGGCTGCATTTGAAACGCTTGAACTCAGTTACATCAGATCCAGCCATGTTATCCCCATAGCACTGACCGAATCGGGCATGACAGTCGCAACCAGCGACCCTGCCAACGTATTTGCTATAGACGATGTCAAACGCCAGACCGACTGTCTCGGGATGAAGGTCGTTGTATGCACAGAAGGTGACATTGAGGCTATTTGCAACGAATTCGATGACAGTAAGTTCGGTTACGACATAGATGAACTCGTCAATGACATGGCCGATATAGAGCTCGTCCAGGAGGAAGTCGACGAAAACGAAGATCTCGAAAAAAGTGCCGGCCAGTCACCCGTTATAAAGTTTGTAAACTATCTTTTGACCAGTGCTCTCCACGAAAGCGCAAGCGACATCCACATCGAGCCAAAGGAAAAACATACCAAGATACGCTACCGTATTGACGGTATACTCTTCGATTCAACTGAAGCGCCCGCCAGGATGCATCCTGCTATTGTTTCTCGTATCAAGATCATGGCCAACCTGGATATTGCCGAACGACGCCTGCCGCAGGATGGTAAGATCGCCGTCATCATGGGTGGACGCGGGATCGACCTGCGTGTCTCTATCTTACCCACAAGTCATGGAGAAAAAGTCGTAATTCGTATTCTTGACAGCAAGTCGATTATGCGCGGACTGGACGCTTCGGGAATGGAGCCCGATATACTCAAGATCTTTCAGGACCAGATAGCGCTGCCCCACGGCATCCTGCTTGTTACGGGCCCAACCGGCTCCGGTAAAAGTACAACGCTCTACTCGGCGCTGAGTCAGATGGACAGTGACACCCTCAACGTTTCCACTGTCGAAGATCCCGTAGAATACAATCTCGAATTTTGCAATCAGGTTCAGGCCAACGAAAAAGTAGGATTGACATTTGCCGCTGCGTTAAGAAGCCTGCTTCGTCAGGACCCAGATATTATAATGATAGGTGAGATCAGGGACAATGAGACTGCACGCATAGCCGTTCAGGCGGCCCTAACCGGCCATCTCGTACTTTCGACTTTACATACAAATGATGCCCCAAGCTCTGTATCGAGGCTTGTAAATATCGGGATCGAACCATATTTGATCGCAGCTTCCTTAAATGCGATACTTGCCCAGAGGCTGGTAAGAAGAATATGCGAAAATTGTAAAGAAGAATATGATGTACCTGCCAAAATACGAAAATATATCGAAGGCGCCGCCGGAAAAACAGGAAAACTTTACCATGGTGCAGGATGTGATGAATGCAGAGGAAGTGGATATTCCGGCAGGGCGGGCATATATGAACTTCTTGTTATAGACGAAAAGTTCCGACAGATCATTAACAAGGACACCTCCGTAAACAGTATGCGGACAGCGTTTACAGAAAGTAAACAGCCAAGCCTTTTTGAAGACGGCATGAAGAAGGTCAAACAGGGCATCACAACCGTTGAAGAGGTCCTCAGGGTCACCCAGGTTTATGGCCATGACGAAGATGAGGTATTTGTCGAGAATATTGGAGGCGATAGAAAATCAACTGCCAAAAGTACAGCCAAAACAAAAAAACCTGCTGCTAAGGCAGAATTCCCTGCTGCAGATGCCGAACCATCACAGCCTGACGAAAGTAGAGAGGATGAGAAAGAATAAATAGCGATTAAATGAACTATAAAAACGACAGGAAAAAAAATGGCAAATGTAAAATCAATGTTAGCTGACGCAATAACCCATGGTGCTTCCGACGTACACATAAATGTTTCCATGCCGCCTATTATGCGTATTAACACTCAGCTTGTTGCAATGGAACTGCCACCCGTAACAGAGGACGAAGCAAAGCAGATGCTCGCCGACATGGTCAATGAAGAAAAGATCGCAAAGTTCAATGAAAATCGTGATCTTGACTTCTCCACGCACATCGAAGATGGCAGCAGGTTCAGGGTAAACGCGCACTTTCAACGTGACACCATAGCGCTTTCCTTCAGGATCATCCCCAGTAAGATACCCGCGCTGGAAGGGTTGCATCTGCCTGAAATAGTAGGTGAACTTACCGATCTGCCAAGGGGTCTCGTTTTGGTTACCGGACACACCGGCTCCGGCAAAAGTACTACCCTTGCGTCAATGATCGGCGTCATTAACGCTTCAAAGAGCGAACGTATCATTACTCTTGAGGATCCTGTCGAATATGCCCTGGAGAATGATAAGTGCATGATAGAGCAGCGGGAGGTCGGCGCAGACTGTACCACATTTGCCTCCGGTTTGAGGCATGCCCTGCGTCAGGATCCGGACATCATACTTGTCGGTGAAATGCGTGACCTTGAGACGACAAGTTCGACTATAACCGCCGCCGAAACCGGCCATCTCGTATTTTCAACACTTCATACTGTTAATGCTTCGCAGACCGTCGAACGTATAATCGACATTTACCCCGGAAGCCAGCAGAACCAGATCCGTGCCATGCTTTCCAACACATTACAAGCCGTTATTTCACAGACACTTTTCAAAAGGATCGATAAGCCTGGAATGGTACCATGTACGGAGATATTGCTTTGTACTTCAGCGATTAGAAACTGCATTCGCGAAAATCGAATTTATGAAATACCAAATATTATCGAAACATCAAGACGCATGGGGATGAGGAGTATGGACTTCAGTATCTCCGAGCATTATTTCAACGGATATATCGACAGGGAAGAAGCTATCGCCAGGTCATCGAATCCGGGCAAAATGGAAAAACAGTTAAGCCCCGCCGGAAAAGTAGTTGCCGCTAAAGGCTAATTCGAAAAAAGCTGTCGCTTAGGAGATATAAGAATGTCCGTACTTGAACAAAAGATCGCAAAAGCTGCTGAAAATGCCAATAACAAGCAAAGCAAACGTTCTCAGTTTGCCGGCGGCGCCGGATCACCCGCAACCGAAAAGAAAGAACTGTTCCGCTTTGAATCTCCCCCTAACAGGAAAGAGATACTCAATTTTACAAATCAGCTCTCTATAATGATCCGAGCCGGTATCAGTTTGCAGGAGTCACTTGAATCGATAGGCAGTCAGACCGAAAAGGTAAAATTCAAAGTGATAATACTCGACCTTAAGGCAAGGATCGAAGCTGGCGAAAGTTTCTCGCAGGCGCTGAGAGCATATCCTGATGTATTCAGCAATCTATACATGAATATGGTCGCAGCCGCGGAAATTTCCGGGTCACTCAGCAACATGCTCCTGAAGCTCGCCGAATACCTCGACCAGGAAGCGGAAACGCGATCGCAGGTTGTAGGAGCGATGGTCTATCCGCTTATAATCGCAGGGATGGCGGTCGTTACAGTTCTTTTCATGCTCGTATTCGTCTTGCCAAGGTTTCTGCTGGTCTTTGCCGGCAATGAAGACATGCTGCCCGCTCCTACGAAGATCATCATGGCCGTAAGTACTGGCTTTCGATCCTACTGGTATATTATCATACCGTCTGTCGCGGGAGCTTTCTTTGGGTTCGCCACTTTCATAAAAACAGTATTAGGTCGAAAATGGTGGGACGCGACAAAACTCCGCTTGCCATTGTTAAAAACCCTTTGCAGATGCCTGTACATTACAAGAGGCCTCCACACCATGGGCGTACTCACAAATGCGGGCGTCTCAATTCTCGATACCATCGCCATTACCGCTCAGGTTTCCGGCAATGTACTTTTTGAAGCGATGTGGAATGGCGTACATGAAGCTGTCCGTCAGGGCAAAAAGATCGCACCAAGCCTTGCAAGCTACGGACTTCTGCCAGGCGGTGTAATACAAATGATCCAGAGCGGAGAAGAATCAGGATCGTTAGGAGAGGTATTAGGCGATGTCGCGGAGTTCTACTCAAGGGAACTCAGGACCGTCATTAAAATGGTAACATCGATGATAGAGCCTATCATGATCATCTTCATGGGCTTGCTCGTCGGATTTATTGCCATGAGTGTAATTCTGCCAATATTTAAGATGTCGTCGCTCGTTACAAAATAACTCTACTATAGGATGGAGTTGGAAAGTCGAGGATATTATGAATTGTCACGATAAAAAACAAAAGTCGCCTCTGACCAAGGGATTTTCCCTGATAGAGGCTATGATAGCCGTATTGCTCGTGGGACTTGTGGTAACGGCTTTGATGCTGTCCAATGGTTCGTTAACGAAGGTAAATGCCGCCGGCGTGGACCTTTCAACTGCCGAGTTCCTTACCGAACAGATGCGCGAATATGTAGTTGCTCTGCCTTATGCAAACCTCACCGCTCTTGCCGCTGCAAGTCCATATTCGCCTCCCATCGATGTCAACGGAAACGCACTGACGCAATTCACTGCTTTCAGCCAGCAGGTAACCGTCCAAGCCGTCAGTCCCGCTGACCTGATAACACCGCAGGGCGGAAGTGATTTTTCACGAGTTACAGTCTCGGTACTGCTAAATGGCTCGCCAATAAACTCCGCAACGTGGATCAGGTCAAACCGGTAACTACGGATTCGAAAGGGGATAAGATCATGACCATTCAAAATAAACAAACGAATAAAGGTTTTACACTTGTCGAGGTACTCATATCTCTTGTTATCATTGCGATACTGATGCTGGCGATAACTACAGCCATAAACGCCTCCATTATAAACTACACTGTAAATGAGGACACTTTCAAGGCAATGAACGCGGCCCGACAGACATTATTAAGGATAACCACCGAGCTTCGCACCGCAAATGAAGTCTTTACCGCAGGCGGCTCCGTCCAGCAGGGATTGGGTTTCGATGACGACAACGATGCCGTAAGCGAAAGGTTCCATACTTACCATTACAACAAACCCGGCGACGCCTTATATGACAACACCCTTGCCGATAACGCTTTGTACCTGATAACTCATATCGCCGGCACGGATACTTCTTATCTGCTCTGCGAAAATGTTACCGATATGACCTTCACGAGGACGCCCTCAACCGGCACCGTAAAGAATGTGATAATTTCAATGACGGTAATGTCAGGCGACGTCGAAAAAACAGTCTCCACCGCCGCTGTAATCCGAAGAAACATGGACTAACTTTTTAATTAGGTACCGGGTACATATATTTACAGATATTCATGACCCCCCCGCGCACTGTTCACTGTCGTCAAAAAATTCCTTATCCATGCATAACTATCCGGAAGAGTTTTATATTTTTAAAAAATATTCCATCAGTTCGTGCCCCTCTTCGATCCTGAAGCCGGACTCAGCGGCATTTTGCTCCGAGAAGGCTTTGTTGAGAATTCCCTTTATCCCCGTCCCCGCCATGGCGTAAGGTACCGGCTCATCGGAATGGGCACGAGTAGACACAGGCGTTGCGTGGTCGGGCATAACAAGGATCCGGTAATTGTCATAAGTCTTTAAGTGTTCATGGATGGGGCCTACAATGTGTTTGTCAATTCTCTCGATGGCGATCTTTTTGATCTGTGCTTCTCCGTTGTGTCCCGCTTCATCGGGCCCCTCGACATGTACAAACACTATGTCATGATCCTTTAGAGCTTCGATAGCAGCGGCTGCTTTGCCGGTATAGTTGGTGTCCACAAAACCCGTCGCACCGTCCACCTCGATCAGGTCAAAGCCGATAAGTTTGGAAATACCCCGGACCAGGTCAACTGCCGTGATCGCTGCTCCCTTAAGACCGAACCGCTTCTGGAAATTATCCAGCCGTGCCTTTTGTCCCTGACCCCACAGCCAGATACTGCTCACCGGATTTTCACCGAGGTCACGGTGAATACGGCTTATGTCATGGTTTTCAAAAAGTTGCTGCGAGCGGGCGATCATCTCATTGAGAAGTTGGGCTCCCTTACCGCGAGGCAAATTCTTCGATATCTTTTCACCGATCATATCATGCGGCGGCTGGGTTTTCACATTAAACTCCTTGCCGCTTATAACGCACAGATGCCGGTAGCTTACGCCCGCATGGAATTTAACCGGCAGATCTGAAAGGGCACTGTCGAGCTCTTCGATCAGTGAGGTCGCTTCTTTAGTTGATATATGCCCCGCGCTGTGGTCCGCCATCCGCCCATCGGCAAAGGTTACGAGATTGCACCGAAAGACCCAATCGTCAACGCCGAGTTTAATTCCCATAGCTGCTGCCTCCAGCGGTGCCCGCCCCGAATAATACCGCAAGGGGTCATAACCCAAAAGGCACATCTGGGCGATATCACTACCGGCCGTCATGCCCGGCGGGATGGTCTGCACTATCCCCTGACGCCCCTCGATGGAGATAGCGTCGATGTTCGGTAT
>SDBV01003894.1_pt1 | contig 21695 bp, 25 predicted proteins | sample 2277081 | NCBI WGS metagenome assembly SDBV01 (sample SAMN10402039, study PRJNA504765) | marine sediment metagenome | isolation source: marine sediment core GS10_PC15, 223 cmbsf | place: Arctic Ocean: Southern Knipovich Ridge | collected 2010 | reverse complement strand
AAGAAGCTGGATAATTAACAACATCATTATATTTTTTTGTTTTTTCGTTTCCCATAATTATCTCCTTTTAGTATTCAACAATAACGTTAAACTGAATTCCATGTCCAGTAGTAATTGTTCCAGTATTATCATTATCATAAAAATGTAGTCTAAGATATTTGCCTAAGTAATAAGTAGTTCCATGAACAATTGAAGTAACAGAGTGAAGTATTCCAGTAGTGCTATCAATATCTGTTACAGCTGCAGAACAATTCCACCAATTAACATTATCATCAGAAGCCTGCAATATATAATAAACTTGTTCTTCTGTTTTACTCAAGTCAGCGCAATAAGCAAATAACCAAACTTTTAACATTTGATTTAATGCAATATCATCAATAGTCATTGTATCACTATAAAAAGTGAATCCAATTGGCGCTGTAGTTGGAATAGTCATAACGTTATTGAACACTTTCTTTCTCTTTCCATAATCAACTTCTGTCATAACAATATCTGTTTGACAGCCATGGCCAACAGCTAATTCAGCTGAACCATCAAAGATAGCGTCAACTCTTACTCTTGGAGCTATGTCTAAGACGTGATTGTAAAAAGCAAATCCAGTTACTGCATCAACACCTTGTTGGCTAACACCAAAAGAATCTACTACAGCAGTAGCAGTAAGCATATTACCAGCACTAGCGTTAGTACAAACACCAGCAGCAGTAGTTGTAGCTACTAAAGTATTAGTACCAGATGTATAAACAGCTGTAAAACCACCAGAAGCAAGATCAGTATCAATAACTGCTCCAATACCATCAGCGGTATCACCAGCACCACTTATATCAATCTTAATAGCTGCTGCGCCATCAAAACCAATACTAGTTGGTATAGTGTCAGTTCCAGTAACATCAAACCAAATTACTGTAGGAGTAGTTCCATCATAAAGAACGAAATATCTTCCATCATATTCTGCCACTTGGTCTCCACCAGTAGCACTAATAACAAAATCTACAGTTTCCGAAACAGCTACAACATCTCCACCAGTATCACTCATGTCTGCATATCCAGTAGCACGAGCTATTAACCAAGTAGTTCCTTCGTCAAATGAAACATAAGGTGTTACTGTAATAGTGTCAGTGATTTGATTGGCGATTAAAGCAGTATTTTCTATTGCAAATGATGCTAAGCCGCTTGGCTCGAAATCAAAATATTCAGCTGAAGCTATTGTTACAGCATCTGTGCTTTTTGTTGCAGGATAAGCAATAACATCTTCATATCTTTTTGTCTTTTCTCCCATAATTTTCTCCTTTATATATTTTTCAAACTATACTTATCTTTCCAATTTTTTAAAATGAGACACTAAAACTATAAAAAAATATAGTTTTAGGCAGTTGTAATTGTTGCCACATCAGAAGCAGCAGACGAAAGACTATCTCTAACAGAACGAATTCTATACCAATATTGTGTAGAGCCAGAAACTGAATCATCTGTATAAGTTCTGGTGCCACCTCGTTTTTGATTAAAGTTAGAAAAAGAAACTGTATCTATTTCTGAATAACCAGTAGTAGCACTTGTCACACTTCGTTCAATACTAAAATGACTTTCATTATTTGTATTATCAACAAAAGTTATTACTACTTCACCAGCAACTTCTGATAATGCAAGATCAGTTGGTCGTTTCGGCTCTCCGGTAATTGTATCAGGAGAGAAAAAAGCAATGTCAAATTCTGCCGTAATATCTCCTGAATTAGTAATGAATACATCTCTAAAAATAACATTATCTATTATTGCTGGAACTTCATAATCTCTTATTACAATCCCACCTTCAGTATTTTTATGAAACTTAACTGTAATTTCTTGATTTTGTCCTAAAGCTTTAACAACAAGAATATTATACCAATCCCTTTTATCCCAATCTTCACTCCAATTAGGAAAAGCTGAAGTGTTATTTTCTGCTACAGAATAATTATTAACTGAACTTCCAAGAGATAATTGTAATGACTTATATTTAGTTCCTGGATTTATTCCCATTATATTATACCTACATTTTCAAAAGCACTTATAGTAAAATTATTTACTGTTGTACCAATTGAAGTATCAGATAAGGAAGAACTTATACCATACAAATTCACTGTAGTTGTGGCTGTTCCACTAATATCTATTGGTCCTGTTGTGCCAACAAATTGAACTGTTTTTGCCCCAGATAATACAAGATTTAATGCACGTGTAATTCCTCGTATTTCCACATCCGCTCCACCGGTGGTAATTGAACAAGTACCACCAGCTAGAACTTCATGGGATAAAGTACAGTCACTATCTAATGTAACTGTAAATCCACCTAACCATCCACGATTACCAATTCCAGTCGTAGGCCCAAGCCCAGCAAATGTAAAATCAGGAGTTCCCATTCCAGGAACTAAAGAAAATCCACGAATGATACTGTATTCTCCTGCTGATGTAGCTGTAAATAATCCATCATCAACACCAAACCCACATTCAATATATACACCTGGAGGATAAGTGCCAGCGCCAAAAGTACAGTCGTGGAATTCTACATGATTAGCTGCACTACTGATTCCGGAAACTTCTGCCCCAGAAATATGACTATCATCAATAGATTGCCCACCAAGTGCCAAATACCAATGCTCCCCAAACATAGTTGTTTCCTCAAGGGCTGCATCTAAAGTAACAGTGTTTTCATTTGCAATTTCAAATCTTTTAATGCCAAGACTAGCTGAAATTATTAAAGCATTAACCCAAGGGCAAGGATTATCAGCAACACCATTAACATATACAGTTGATCCGGCTGTTCCCGCAGAGTCTACCCAAATTGCACCATTTGCATACCCAACTGTTTGAGCAACAACAGCATAATGACAAAGAATTCTATCAGTAGCAACTTTTGTTCCATCCTCTGAATATATGCGAAAACGAACTTCACCAATATCATCACCAGTGCCAACATGTGAATTAGTTAAATCAAAAGTTTGAGTAGCAACTATTGTTCCATTTATTGCTGTTCTTGTTCCAACTTGCTGCCAAAGAGAAGTGCTCCAATTCCAAGCAAAAAATGCATATGAGTCTCCTTGAGATTGCACATAGCCTTGCCAAGTTATTGAACTAGGAACTCCTTCGCCGCCTACATTAAAAATATAATAAACGTCTGTAGTTCCACCATTATCTTCAATATCGTGAGTTATGCCATCGAGTTCAAAAGTTACATCCTCATTGTTTGCTTCACTTAAACCAGTAGTTATTACAAAACCATCTGGTTCTGATAGTGTTGTTGTACTAATTGCCGCTGAACCTGTTGCAATATTATTAATTGCTGCTCTGAAAGGTGTATAAGCTTTAAAACCATAGCTTATTCCACCCTTGACCCCACCAACAGTAGCTTCAATATAAATTGTATATGTTTTACCTGTTTCAAAGCCATTAGCTTCAGAACAAGCTATGAGTTCGCTATAAAATCCTGTAGTATTAGCATCATCTAACTTTGCCATTACACTATTAAGGATAGCAGTTCCAGTCTCATCCTCATACACCCAATAATCTGGTACAGCATCTGCATCAGTTAATGCACCTGTTGTTGGATCATGTGTAGGAACTGTAAATACTAAATTATCACTTATTTCAACTTCTGTTGGGCATCCCATATTCTATCTCCTAAATCACTATGCCTTGTATTTTATCATGTATACCATCTTTCGTAATCTCACGGTAGGCTTCATCTGGTGACGTAGTATCACTACTAATATTCTTTGCTGAAGTGACACTTACTGCGTCAATGTCATAATCCTGTGCCGACGCATCTTGAATTAAATTGTTCTTCAATGTTGGAGTAAGACTGCTTGACAAAATCGCTATACCATCTGTTGCAAGCGTTACAACAATTGTATTGTTGTAGAATCCTGCATTGTCGGAAGCGTTGAGGAGAACTCCGAGTCCCGTCGTGTCATAGATGAAGTTGTTGTAAATCAGACCGTTATCATTTTCGGAACTTGTGGCGATACCTGCCTGCCCTGCTCTTGAACATCCTCTGAAATCTATCAAACAGTTACGGGCAATTGGCACAACTGATAGTGTGTTAGCAAAGTTGAGTGCTGTTCTTGCATCCACGCCTATTGGCTCAAACTGGATATATTCGACAATCGGATTAGCTTGCCTAATATCAATGCCGTCATTACTATCCGAATAGTTCTGGATATATTTCGTTGTATCAAGCGTAGTCTGTGTAAGAACTTCATTACCTCGATAGTACACAGTTCCGGCATTGACAATGGCCTGAATGAAACCACCTCCACCCGTGTCCTTGGTTCCATCTAACGTACGACACAGAAAGATCACATCATTACCACCAACATCCTCACTGATCATTGCGAGACTTGCGAGTTTTATACTAGCATATGCATTTATCCAAGTAGTTCCATCACCTAAACCACCGGCAACTCCTGGATCAACGTAAACAATTGTATCAGCCAATTTAGGCCACCTCTACTATATTAAGATCTTTTCGTGTTATTAAAATCGCTTCATCTTTTACTGCAAGAGATATATCAACCTTGTACTTGCACTTCTTAACACCGCCAATTTCATATGTCTCTTGAAGGGAAATATCTCTCTGCTCCCCTACTACTTTTACTAAACGAAACAGTTTATGATTGTAACCATGCCGTGAGCCATCTGATGGTTCACCATAAAAGCCATCATCTCTTGTAATTACAATGTTTCCTTTCTTAACTACGGGATTATTCTCACCGACCCAAATCAATAGTTCCATATTACGGAATATCCCTTTCAATAGTTAAGAAAAAATGCATTTGTTTAACATTACTTGAAGTATCTATAGTAAAGCGAAGTATTTCATCTTTAGTTATTGTGGTATTCCAATTCTCTAAGCTAAAATCCTCTGCGCTTTTAAGATTATTTATTTGAGGTTTATCATTTTCTGTAGTTATAACTTCAGTAAATATAGTATAGTCTGTAGTCTTTTGTATACTTACTTTAAGAGTATTAGAAGTAACAGTATCTACAACCAACTTCCAGCCAATGATATTACAATCAAATGGAACTTCTCTAAAAGTCTTTGGCCCAGTAGTTATTTCATTGCCACTAATAACAAAAAAACCAATAACATCCTGTGATCCATTTACAGCTTCCCAAAGACCAGTATTAGAATTATAAAGTATAATATAATTATCAGCTACTCCTGCAGTATTAACATCAGTGAGATCATTAAGATTTTGAGCGAGCGATATTCCAACACCAAATTGCATAATATTTCCTTTATAATATCTTTACAAAATGGATTTATTTTTTCTGACGATCATCTTTGCCAACTTTCTTATCCATTAATGCATCCATACGACTATAAAATCTCCAGCCGATAGTAACATAGAATACACAGGAGATAGCAAAGTAAAGAAACACTTCCCATAAGAAAGAAAACATGTCTGAGTATTGCAAAATGGATAGGTTGTCTAATATAGTTGGGTTATATGCCAAAGTAGTGCCAATACTGACAAAGAATAGGGCGAAAACAGCTAATATGTTCTTTCCTTTATCCTTGAGTTTATTTGGTAATAACCTTCCAAATAGATATACTATTCCAAGCGCAGCAAAGATAATAATTGCAACGCGTAAGACTATATCTCCTACTCCCGCAGGAAGTTGAAATGTAAATGTGTCTGCCATTATTTTATCACTCCTCCGAGTTTGTCAGCCCAGTTCTCGGGATATCTATTGTAATAATCTTCTCTTTTTAATATGCCCATAGTTGTAAGAATATTAAATGTAATGCTTGGTAGTCCAATAACTAATAAATAGATAGGACCAAACATCATTGACTGAATTGTATGTCCATGTTCATGTTTACTTATCTGTAGCTGTTGTTCTGTATCGTAATGATCTTCGTAAACTTTTCCAAGTATAATGATAGGACCTAAGCTGACGCCCCATCTTACTGTACGCCAATATACATTAGCAAATTTCATTTTGTCAGGTTCTCTAATATAATTTTTTGTAAAAAAAAGTAGTATCAATCCTAATAAAGTTTGAGGTAATTCCCATGTAGCTGCTAATATAATTCTCCACCATTTCATAGTTATTCTCCTGCATTTTTACCTTTACTTGAGTAAAGGTAATGTTACTATGAATTTAAATATAAACTTACTATCACCTAATTTGACAATCCCTAAAAATAAAAAAGCTTTAAACATCTGGGTTAATATGTATGGAATAGAACAGATTGGAATAGACAGACTAAAGTATATGGCTGACTTATTCATGGCACATCCTGATGCTGCCAGATTAATTGTTAATTGCAAAGAAGAGTTAAAAGTAGAACTTGAAGTGTTTAGAAGAATTCATAATGTTCGTTTCATGGAGAAGTAAATGAAGTTAAAAGAATTTTTAAATGAAGAGATTAGTATAAAAGAAGTAACTGATTATATAGACTCCAAGTATGGTAAAAAAGGTATTGAAGCTTTAATAAAAAAAATGGATAAATATGATGGTGTAGAGTTTAATAGGAAAAAACATGATTTGCATAATTACCTTGATAATAAAAAAAATATGGTTTATAAAGCCGCAGAAAAATTAATTAGTGAGCTTGAAGCAAAATTTGGCAGTCAAACAAAATTTGGAAAAAGGTTTAGTAAAAAAGAAAAAGATAAAATAATTAATTTTATCTATAAGGAACATGATATTGATTTTAAGGATGCAATATAATGAAGTTAAGAGAACTAATAGAGGCAGAGAGTGATAACTTTCAAAAAGCAGTTCAATGGATAAGTGTTAACTATAATGAAAAAAAAGTAGCAGCAATGTTAGATGATGAAATTCCTAATTGGATTGATAGTGATTGGGAAGATGATGGGGTTGAAGATGAATATGATTGGTATGATGAATACGGTAACAAAGAAGCAGAAGATGCTATAACAGAACTAATTATAAAAAACACTGAAACAAAGTTAAAAGTAAAATTTCCTTACAAGGAACATATTAAAATAGATCATTGGATAAGAGATAAATACGATTTTTTATAGGATTAATGTATGGTAACAACAGGCGATTTGTCAGGCAATGAAATACCAAAAAGATTATTTGGTGGTAAGCCTTCTGATGAAGAAAAAAGAAAAGTTCTCAAAGACCTTATTCTAGATTTTGATAAGAAGAAGAAGAAGAAAAAGAAGAAGAAAAAGAAGAAGAAAATGACCGTTGGTGATATCATTAGAAGAAAGAACTTAGAAGATATGGCAAAATGAAATTAAAAGAATTTCTTAATGAAGACTATTTGGAAGTATTAGATATTATTCTCAAAAATCCTACTAAGCAAGAGTTCTCAAATTTTATAAAAAAAATAAAATCAGAAGCTGCTTCTTACTATGGAAAAGATACATTATTTTTTTTGAGATTTATTTTAGATTCAAGAGGTAATCTTTATATTGTTTCTGGTTATAATTTAATACATTTAGATATGGCTTTGAAAATAGGAAAAACAGATAAAAAATTTAAAGATGTATTTCGTGGATACGTAGACTATAATATTGTAAAAAATAAATTTGCATTTCCTATGAAAAAGTCTAATGTCAAAGAAGCCATGAAAAATAAAAATTTAAAAAAGCTTGTTGGCAGTGATGTTGTTGGCAGTCTCAATGAAGATTCAAAAGAATTAAATACTATTCTCGTCAATCCTACTAAGCAAGAATTGTTAAAATATGCAAGAGAAATAGAAAAGACTCCTAACCCTTTTAAAATGTATAGCATGAGTAATCGTATTTTTTTTAGATTTGTTCTTGATAGAAAGAGAAATATTTATGTTGTTAATGGGTATGCAATGATACATAGTCAATTAGTTGGAAAGATGAGAAAAATTGATAATGAAGCAAAAAGCATTTATAATGGATTTATAGATTATGATCCTGAAATAAAAAAATTTAAATCAATTGAAAATCTTAAGTCTTTAGAAAAAAAGAATAAAAACCTTAAGAGGCTTTTTGAAGATATTAATGAAGAAACTGAAGATATATTTAGAACTGTTCTCCTCAATCCAACAAAAACAGAATTTAGAAAATTAGTTAATGAAATTTATAGAACTGGTGAATATAATAAAAATCTTGATAATATAGATTTTAGATTTGTTTATGATAAGGGAAAAGACAATCTATTTATAGGTTCTGCATATGGTATTTTGCATTATAGTTTACGTGAAAAAGCAAGGAAATTAAATGATAATATTAATCCAGAATCGGGATATGTAACTTTTATGTTTAAAACAAAGAAATTTGAGTTTAGTCATAAATTTGGAAGATATTTTGATAAAAAAATTCTAAAAAATAAGAATCTTAAAAAGCTCACTGAAAGTAATATCAATGAAGAGAGTGATGAATTAAAAACTGTTCTAGTTAACCCTACTAAGCAAGAACTGTTAAAATTTGCAAAAGAAATAGAACATTCGTATACTGATCTAAAGTACAATCCAAATAGTGATATCTTCTTTAGATTTATTCTTGATGAAGAAGGTAACGTTTATCTTGCTAATGGTTATGCAATGACTCATTCAGAGATGGCTGAAAAAATAAAATATGATGGAGCATTTAGAGGATATATAGAATACAATTGGAAAACAAAAAATTTTGAATCATCTGTGTCTCAAGGCTTTATGAAAAAGAATAAGAACTTTAGAAAACTTTTAAAGCTTACTGAGGAAACAGAAGAAAAAACTATTCTAGTTAACCCTACTAAGCAAGAGCTGTTAAAATTGGAGAGAAAAGATTTTAAAAATAATGCTCCCTCATTTAGATATATTGTTACAACAAACGGAGACTTTTATTTTGCTTTAGCTCGTAGCTCTACTCACGAAAACATAAGAGAAAAGCTTCGTAGTTTAAAACCTATTCCTTCAGTAATTAATAAAGGATATATAACTTATTTTATAAAAGAAAAAATGTGGGACATTTATGGTGCAAAAAGTAGAAAGTTTAAAAGTAATAAGAATTGGAAAAAAGTAGTTGGTAATGATCTTCTTAATGAAAGTTTAGACTATGTGAAATTCAAATACGATAACTACCATAATGATAAAGTCCCAAGAGTTAAAGTTATTGATACAGAGTATCCTGGCCGTAAAGGTCAGAAGACTTATGGTCAAAGAAAAGATCTATTAGGATGGAATATAAATTACGTTAAGAATAAGAGATATGCTAAGAGAGCAATAGATGATATAGAAAGCTTTGCCAAGTTGCTCTCAGCAGATAAAGATGAAGTCTATAAAAGAATTAAATACTTTTTTCCAGAACAAGCGAAGTTTATACGTAGATACATGCGAAAGCATATTAAAGGTTTAAAACATAAGAAGGGAATGCTATGGCGAAAGACTACCTATCCAGAAATAAAAGCTTACAACAAAGAAGCCTTTTAATCAAATCATATATGGTAAGTAAAGATAACCATAAATTGGAGATATATAATGTTTAAATATTGGGGAACTGGTAACCTAGTTCGTGAAGAAGAAAGTTTTGATGGAAGTACAGAATATACTCATGTAGAAAGTTTAGATGTAAATGATAGAAGAGTAACGGGTGATTTTAATCGAGTTAGTAGAAACATATTTGAAAATCAAAAAGAGGCTAATGATTATTTAACTTCTATAGCCAACAATTCAGATCAAACAAGGGCTATCTATAGAAGTTCTACTGGGCAAGAATTAGATTTCGATGCCGCTAGTACAGATAAACCAGTGCTTACATTAGTCAATACGTATGAAATATCTCCTATTACAGCAATAGCTAATACAGCTCATGCTTTAAATAGTCTTTACTTTAATATTTATGATGGAAATGATGATAGATATCATGTTTGGTATGATAGTGAAAACACTGGGTTAGATCCAGGTGTAGAGCAATCAACCTTTATTGTTAGTTGGGCTTCTAGTCCAGTTAGCTTACAGTCAGAATATATTACATTTAGTGATCCTAGTACCAACTATTATGTTTGGTATAATGTCGATGGTTCAGGCGTAGACCCAGCTCCTGGCGGAACGGGTATTGAAGTAACTCTATTAGATGCTTCTGATACTTTAACTACTACTTCTATAGTAACTGCCGCAGCAATAGATGCAGTTGGAAGTGGGTTAATCTTTACTGTTCCTGTACCAACAACAGCAACTTTTATTATAACTAATATTGCTACAGGAAATGTGACAGATGCTACTGAAGGAGATAGTGATTTTGCTACTCCTACTGTTAATCAGCAAGGGTCAGCTTTAGGAACTGGAATTGAAATAGATATTACTGATGGAGATACTGCTGATGAAGTTAAAGATGCAACTGTTCTTCAATTAAATAGTCAAACAGCTTTATTGCTTGCTTGGTCTACAGATACAGATGATTTCTCTATTAGAACAACTACTCCTGGAAATCCAACAGATACTACTGATGGAGATACTGGTTTTGCTTTTGGAGGTATAACTCAAGCTTCAACAGTTTATGGTTATTACTTAAGAGTAACGCCAGGAATTTTCTTTTATGAAAATGAGATTTTAGTAGTAAAACCACAAACTCAAATAGCAGAAAGACAACTCGAAAAGATTTTTAGCCTTCAAACTTATTTAGCTACACCTGAAGAGGTTATTGTTTGGTATGATGAAACTAATGATAAATTTCAAGCAAGAATCTCAATGTTTAGTAATGATACTTTGACAAATTATGACTTTTTAAATGGAGGAGTTTGGCAAACTTCTGGTGGCTTTGATACAGGAATAGAATTACTATATGATATTTATAGTCATATACTTTTTCATTCAGCTATGGTAACTGCATTAGGGGATCATGATCTTACAACAATTACTTTAGAGCCAGTAGTAGAAGTTTCTACTACTGAAACTAATGACTTTTTAGGATTTGATGATAGCAAAGATTTAGTTATATCCGCTACTAGTTTAAATGCATCTAATGGATTTGATTTATATCAAATAGATTATGCACCAACTGGTGGAGCCAATACAGTAACTATAGATACAGACTTAAGAACTTTTTTTCAAAACAGTAATGACTATAGACAAGTAACTTATTATAATGTACCAGAAAGTATTTCTGGTAGTGATGATGGAACAGAAAATCTTGGCAGTTTAGATGCTACTAAGATAACAGATCAAGATGTTGAATGGATAGTATTAAGAAATAATGGTACTGGATCACAAGTTAATGCAATTTTTAAATGGGATGAAGCTACAGAGTCTTGGATGGCTCAAGGTCTTGCTTTAGCTGGTAGTACTTCTGGAACTTCTTTTCCAGCAGGTCCGTCTTTGGGTCAAGGTTTTTATAAAACAGATGTTCCATCTTGGTATAAATATAATGGTACATCATGGGTACAAATTTAGGAGATAATAAATGGCAACATTTCCAGGAAGTCCGGTAGATCAACAATATTTCAGTGGAGACGGTGGAATAGTTTTCAAATATGACACTAGTGATAACGCTTGGTCTAAAATAGAAAATATAGCTCAAGAATATAAGGATAACGTAGATTATTCATTTGTAGTAGATAGTAACTTAGCACCTGATTTTACATCTTCGTATGTGAATGAAGGCATTGCTGAAATGGATTCTTATGGTTACGACAAGAATTGGGATACTGTAGATTTGTATGATATTCCTGCTGGTGGAGGCTCTTATCATGTAATAACTTTAAACGAAACTATTGCTATGACTACTGGAACTCCAGATGCTGGAACTTTAGAATTGTATGAAGTTTATGTTAATGATTTCTGGTATGTTACTGGAACTTTAAATACAGCAAGGTTAGATTTAGCAGGAGCAGGAACTCAAAATGCAGCTCTTTCTTTTGGTGGAGATACTGGAACCAGTAATGAATCAATAGTAACAGAAACTTACGATGGAAGTAGTTGGACTAATGTAGCAACTCCAGCTTTAACAGCAAGATATGGTTTAGCTGGAGCTGGATCTAAAAATGCAGCTGTATCTTTTGGTGGCACAACCACTGGATCTAATTATTTAAATACTTCAGAAGTATTTAATGGAACTGTTTGGAGTACCATCGACGCTTTAAATACTGGAATACAATATTTAGCAGGAACTGGATCTAAAAACGCTGCTTTAAGTTTTGGTGGTACTACTGGAGTTATAACAGATATAACAGAAAAATTTGATGGAAGTACTTGGAGTGCTACACCATTATCATTATATCAAAGATCTCATTTAGCAGGAGCAGGATCTCAAAACGCAGCTTTATCTTTTGGTGGAGATGATACTGGGTCTAGTTCAGAAACAGATTCTACACAAAAATTTGACGGAAGTTCGTGGACTACTGTTGCTTCTTCAAATTTAACAGCAAGATATCAATTAGCAGGAACAGGATCTCAAAATGCAGCTGTAAGTTTTGGTGGTACAACTACTGGATCTAATTATTTAACTACTTCTGAAGTATTTAATGGAGCTGCTTGGAGTGTTTCTGACGCTTTAAATACTGGAAGATATGGTTTAGCAGGAGCTGGAGTTCAAAATGCAGCTTTATCTTTTGGTGGTACAACGGGTTCTGTATCAGCAGTAACAGAAAAATTTCAATTGGCAGGAAGTAAATCATTAAGAGGATTATTTTTTAATGGAAGTAATTCCACAGAATTTCCAATTTCATCAGGCGATGATTTTTTATTAACTGATTCGGGAGCAACATTATCAATTACTGACGCATCTCCATTGTTAGTAGATGAAACTAATTCTCAGCTTGAAGTTTTTTATCGTTCTACTGAAGATATTACTACTGATATTGAAGTGGCAGCAAGATATACTCCTATTGAAGCAAGCAGTGAAAGAATTGCAGTTCTTTCTGTTTATGATAGTCATTATCCAGAGTATAGATTAACTCTTTATCATATGAATGATGAAAATGATAATGATTTTTATCTTGAACTTGGAGATAAAGATTTAACTGGTTACTTCACAGATATAAGCACAGCTTCTATAACTCCAACTAGTGAATATTATTTTACTCTTTATGTTAATCCAAACAGATTAGCTGGAACTATGGATATTGATATTACTGTTAATGGAGCTACAACTTCATTAACTGATGAGCTTTATGATGTTTCTAAGAAATTTGATTCTGTAAAAGCTTTAAGCTCTGGAACTGCAGTAATCACAGACCTAGCTTATAATTTAGGAACTGGAATCGTTGGTTTAGAACAGTTAATGAGTAATCTTGATTATATTGTAGTGCAAAGAAGTGAAAGAATAGAAATAGATACAGAAAATACTTATATTACTCTACCAGTTAAAACAGGTAATACTAGATTTGCAGTAACTAATAATGAAGGAATTACTTTTGCTAGTGGATACTGGAGTATTCTTAGTGATTTGCTTACTGCAAAATCTTATATATCGGGAGCTGGAACTGAAAATGCTGCTATAAATTTTACAGGAGTTATTTCTGGTACTGTAACTGCAACAACAGAAAAATATAATGGAAGTAGCTGGAATGTGTCTGGAAATTTAAATACAGCTAGAACTAATGCTGCAGGATCTGGAATTCAAAATGCAGCTTTAAGTTTTAGTGGAGATTTAGATCCTGGTACTTCTGTAATAACAGAAAAATTTAATGGAAGTGTTTGGAGTGTTGCTGGAGATACTACTGATGGAAAAAGTTATATAGCAGGATGTGGCTCTCAAAATGCAGCTTTAAAATTTGGTGGATCTTCTGCTATAATATTAACAGTAAAATATAATGGAATTATCTTGATTACAGATTCTGCTTGGAATTTAGGAACCGGTAGAAGTGGTATGGGCGGAGCAGGATCTCAAAATGCAGCTTTAGGTTTTGGTGGAGATACAGGTTCTCCTTCAGTAATTACATCAAAGTTTAATGGAGTTAGCTGGAGTACAACTGGTGGATGGAATCTTGGTACAGCAATGAGATTTATGGGTACTGCTGGAGTTCAAAATGCAGCTTTAAGTATTGGCGGAAATATCGGTTCAACTTCTGACATATCAGAACTTTTTGATGGAGATGATTGGACTGTTATTGCAAGTTTAAATGCTGTAAGAGAAGCAGGAGCAGGATGCGGCTCTCAAAATGCAGCTTTAAGTTTTGGTGGATGGAATTCTGGAGATTTAGTAATAACAGAAAAATTTTATATAGAAAATTCAATTTCTTTTATCTCACCTAATGATGAGCAAACGTCTGCTTCAGATGAAGGTGAAATCTTAGTTAATCAAAGTGGAGAATTACAGGTAATTATACGCAAAGAAGTTCCATTTGGAGTGTGGACTGTGGTCGCCTCTATAAATGAAGCAAGGGTTTGGTTAGCAGGAACTGGTATACATAATGCAGCATTGAATTTTGGTGGAGATGAAGGAACTAGTACAGAATCAGATATAACAGAAAAATTTGATGGCACAAGTTGGATAGAAGAAGGAACCACAACTTTAACAGAAAGATATCGTTTATCAGGGGCTGGATCTCAGAATGCTACTATAAGTTTTGGTGGAACAACTACTGGAGCTGATTATTTAACAACAACAGAAATTTTTAATGGAACTATTTGGAGTGCAGCAGCAGATAATATAAATACCGGAAGAAGTGGTGGAGCAGGCGCAGGAATCCAAAATGCAGTTTTAAGTTTTGGAGGAAGTACTGGATCTGTTTCAGCAGTAACAGAAAAATTTGATGGAATTATTTGGACTTCTATAAGTGGCTGGGATTTAAATACAGCAATAGATACACTGGCAGGAGCTGGTACTCAGAATGCAGCTTTAAGTTTTGGTGGAACTGCTGATACAGCAGCAACAGAAATTTTTGATGGAAATAGTTGGCTTATAGGTAGTGATTTAAACACAGGAAGATTAGCATTAGCTGGATGCGGACTTCAAAATGCAGCTATATCTTTTGGTGGAACGGTTGCTCCTGCTGCAACAACAGAAATTTTTAATGGAAATTCTTGGGTTACTGTTGTAGATTTAAATACAGCAAAATATACATTAGCAGGAACTGGTATTCAAAATTTTGCATTAGGCATTGGTGGAAGTGATGGTACTGAATCAGTAATTGTAGAAAGTTTTCAAGGACATCGTTCTACTCCTTACTTTGAACTAATATACTAAGGCATATATATTCGAAAGGAGATTATATGTCTACAGATTTAATGAACCCTGAGTATACTACTGAGATTGCAAAAATAATTAAGGAAACCCGACTTATATCAGAAAAAGATAATAAGTTTCTCTCAGATAATGCTGAAAATTTTAAAAAGATAGCTGATAACTCTTACATGTGGCGAACTAAGGGCCAGAAGTTATCTATTATTTCTAATCAATTCTTTCCAACAGATCATTCTAAATTTCATCAAGCTATTCTTGAAACTAAGGTTCAATTTAATGAACTTATGCGACTTGCGGTTAATGCAGAAAATGCTAAACTTGATGTAGAAGATGTTCAATTAGATATTGAAGGAATTCGTGGCAGAATGAATAGAATGAACAGTAAAGCAGATATTGAATATAGACAGTCCGATGTTGAATTAAGAAGAAAAGAAATAAATCTTCGTCAAAAGGTAATTGACCTTAATCATTTTCAAACTGCTGCTAAGTATAGAATGAAAGAAGTGAAGCAATGGAAAGAAATTCAAGATGGACTTTATGAAAATATGACTAAAGCCGGAATGAAGGATAAAGATATTTGGAATAAAGAAAGTCAGGAACTAGAAGATCAATTCTTTCTATTTCTTAGCAAGATGAATGGAATTGAACAATCTACTGATGCAGCTGAAGTAACTAATCTTTCGGGACTAGCACGCTTTGCTGTAGAACAAGCTATTGAAATGGGAGTATTTGAAATACTTGTTAGAAAATGTAATCAAGTTCAAATGAGAAGTTTAGCTAAGTTAGGATATATCAGAGAGAAAACAGAAGAAGAAAAGAAAAATGAAAAGGCGTCTATTTAGACGCCTTTTCTATAGATCGATTGTTAATCCTATACCAAAATTATAACCACCTTTAAATTGAATATTAGCTCTACCATAAACTCCTAAAAAGAAATTAGGAATGTTTGCTTCGAATAGTATTTCTACTCCATTAGGATAGGTGTAACCTATACCTAGTTGAAATATACTGTCATTTAGAATTATGGCAGTTTCCAATTCTTTTCTTAATATAGTAATATCATCTTGAGCAATTAATAATTCATCTTTAGTATTTGTAAGAACTAGATCATTATTTTCAAGTGTTTCTGTTATTTCTTCAAGGTCGTATCGTTCTCCCCAATATAATTCAGCTATTTGAATAAGTAATTTATGTGAATCCTCAATAGTTTCAGGCAATTCTAATCTAATTTCTTCTTCAAATGGGGTGTTCAACATTACTTCTTCAGCATTAATAATAGTTCCAAAAAACATTCCAAATATAAATGCTAAAAATACGATAAGCTTAATATCTTTTTTAATCATCCTTTTTTCCTGTATTAAAAATTTTATTAGCTTTTTTATCTCGCTCGTCTTTAGATATATTAACTTTAGCTATAACTTTTTTATTTTTTTCTATTTGTTCTTCGGCAGTATTAATAACTTTAGTTCTAACTTTATCTCTTGCTGCAGAAGCTTCAATGATTTTTTCAATTTTTAATATTTTTTGTCTGCTGTAGAAATATATAATTGCGCATATAATATTTATTATTAAAGCGCCTATTCCTATTAACATTAAACCATTCATTTTTCTATACTTCCTTTTATAATGAAAGAAATAAAGTTATAGTGAAAGCTAAAAATATAACTGATGCTATTACAATTATTGCTGTCATTATCCTACCACTTCTTCGGTATTATTTGTAGTAACTTCATGTGCTATTGCCACGTCTCTTTCTTTTCTTCCTTGTACAATCTTGCCAGTAATAGAACTTGCTCCAATACTAACAATAAGAGGAATAATAAAAAGTGAAGCTACTGGAAGGAATTGGGTGTATGCATCCATACTAAAATTTCCAAGTCCAAAGGAGCCTATTACTCCAACTGCAAAGGCAACAATTATAATTATATAGGTAAGCCATTTGGCAAAACCTTTAATTTTTTTACCTCCCTTTGCAGTTTCAATGGCTTCATTAACTTGATTAAAGCCTGTTAAGTTTTTTGTTAGCTGATCACTCATATATTTCTCCTAAATTTCGCCAGCGGCTTGCATTTCATTCTTTTTATTGTAATCTATTTTTATACCAACTTCCGTTGAGTGTTCTGGTTTTCGATAGTCTGCTGTTCCATTAGTAGTCCAGCCAATACCTTTTAAAAAGTAAGTTAAATTTGTAAAAGATTTTGACATATTTGAACCGCAAACTTTACAAACTTCATTTATTTTATCATTTAAATTTCTCCAAATTTCTTTTTCATTTCCACATTTTTTACAATAAACTTGATCTATAATCATTTTAACACTCCAAATAGTTAAAGGTCTTTCCACTAACAAAATTTCTTTTCCCTTTACAACATTTGATTATACTAGATAAATCAAGTTTATATTTATTACTTGCTAAAGTAGCATATTCAAAACATTCTCCTGTTGAAACACAATATATTGGTTTAGCACTAGTATTTTCTGATCCATATTTACATTTTTTCTTTTTATTTTTTTCTATTGTTTTTTTAGTGTGAGATCGTCCATAAAAAGGATTACCTTTTCCGGAAAACATTTTACTCATTTTGTCTTTTGTTTTTTGTGTTCTTGGAGGTCTATTCCTTGCAGCCTGCCGCATTTTTTCTATAGTTGCTGGATGATGAAAGCCACCTCCACGACCGCCATTTTGTTTATTATAACCTATTTTAAAATCGTTGCTGTTATATTTTTTTATATATAATTTTTCAAGTCGATTTAGATTTTTTTCAATAGAATGTTCTAATATTTCAAAAGAAAAATTATTAAAACCAATTTTATCAATATCTTCTTTTATTTCCTTGCTATGGTGATTATTATTCTTGTAGGCTAGGTATCTTCGTTTTAAATTTATACTTTGACCTATATAAATTTTTTCATTAACTTTATTTGTTAATTTATAAATTCCTATACCAGAAAATTTAAAAGGCATAATTACTCCAATTATATATAACTTTACTGCCTATATATGATGTAAAGTTAATGACAATAATAAGGAAAAATTATGAATTTTAAAGAATTAACAGCAGAAGTATTTATAGTAGAAAGCACAGGCAATAATCTTATACTCTTTGACATAGATGATACTCTTTTAAAAGCACAGGGAATTAACATATATAGAAAACTTCCTACAGATAAGGGGGAAGTTGCTTTAACTCCTGCGGAATATGCTAAAGAAAAAGTAACTAAAGAAACAAGACAGTATTATGATTTTCGTGATTTTCGTGATCCAAAAAAAGTGGCTGAATCTATTAAAACTAGTTTACCAATTATACCTAATCTAAAGATTATGGATAATTATATTAAAAAAGGTTGGAGGATTGGATTACTTACTGCTCGTGGTTTAGAAGATTTAATTGCTGACTCTATGAGCAAATGGTTAAAGCATAAAGATAAAAAAGACAATATACAAGATATTGGTGACAAACTTGTAAGAGAATTAGTGTTTGCCATGAATGATAGCAATAAGAGATATGAAGGTGAAGATGTTTTTGATAAAAAAGCTAATGTAATTAAAAAATTAGCTCAAGAATATGATAGAGTTGTATTTTATGATGATGATGTTAAGAATGTTGAGGCTGTTAAAGAAATGGCCAAAAATAATAATTTAAAAAATGTTGTCGTCCGACAGGCCAAAAAATGAATTTAGTAAGCATGCTTCTGACCGAAGGAAAATCATATAAGAATTATTTTGATCAAAATATAAAAGGTAAAGATGCTATATTTTTTAACTATGCTAATGATCAATTTGCTTTTAAGAGGTTAGCAAAAGTTGGTGATCCAACTGCCACAAAAGAATCTGTTGGAAATTATATTGATTGGATTATTAGAGAACTTAAAGTAAAATTAAAAAGAATGTCATTAGGAAGAGTAAAAAATTCTAATGTAGTATATTCAACTGTTAGTATGATGAAAGGAGATTTAAAATATTTTCATGCTAACAAAAAAGAATTTAAATATCAAGATATTTATAAATATTCTTTAAAAATATTAAGAGAAGAAGTAGATAAAATAGAAGATGAAAAAGCAACTGCTAAAATGAAAGGTGCTAAGCCAACTTTTGAATTTAAAGGTTGGAAGATAATAGAAATAAAGACTTGGAAACAAGCTTGTGAATTAGGAAAAGGATCTAAATGGTGTATTACATCTAAAGATGCTCCAGAAGAATATATGACTTATAAAAGTGAAGGCCCAATTTTTTTTGTTGTTAAAGGTAATAGAAGATGGGCTATAACTGGTAGAATTCCATCTGTTTTTACTGTTTGGGACGAAGCAGATAACAAACTTAATGTAATAGGTTGGACCAAAGAAAATAAAGTTCCAAGTGAAGTAAAAGTATATTTATATAGGAGATATAATAAAAATGAATCTTAAAGAAGAAATAATTTATAATTTTGAAGTAAACGAAATGGCACAACAGCATTTTGATGATGATGTTGTCAAATTTATTAAATCTGGTGAGTTTGAAAAAGCAGCAGAAAGATATATTGATTTACATGGAACAGCCAAGTTAGCTCAAAAGGCAACAGCTACAACTGGTAAATTAAAGATTGGTAATTTTGCCAAAACTCTTAAGGCTGACCCAGAAGAAGTAAAGAAAATTACCAAAAGTGAATGGGAAAAATTTGAAAGGACTTATACTGATCTTATGGGAACTTCCTCAGAAGGGAAGAGAAAATATACTAAGACTAAAGGAACTGTTGATCCTGGCACTGGTAAGATTAAAACATCTTCTCAATCTGGTGCTACAAGGGCAGTTTCAATTAATAAACTTGAGGCTAAGATTCAAAAAATTGCAGGTGAATTTCAAAAACAACTTCAAGATAAAGAATTAGAAGATGAAAATAAAGAGGAAATTAAATCACATCTTGAGGGATTAACAATTCTTGGTCAAGCACTTCAATACACTAAGAAAGGAAAGGGAACGCTTCCTTTAGAAAACAAAGAAGATGTTAAAAAATTAGAAGACAGATATAAAAAAATTGAAGCAGCTTTAGGTAAGAAAATGAATCGTCCAATAGCTAAATATGCGGATGAACCTTCTGCAGAAGATAAAACAGTAGAAAGAGCTGTTAGAAAAGTAAAGAAGAGATTAGGCTTAGGTCTTGGTAATATTGATGATATAGAAGATGAAGTTGAATCACATAGAAAACATATAAAATTTAAAAAAGAACGAGAAGCCAGATGGCGTGTGCCTGTAGAGGAATTAAAGATTATGAATATAAAGGGAAGAATGTTAGCAGAAAGTTATGAATATTATGGTGCTAATTTTTGGGAAAATTATATCGGTTCAGACCTTGTAAGAGGGTTTAATAAAGATACACAACTTTATGGTTCAGACGTTACCGCTGAAATGTATATTGATGTATTTGGTGAAGAAACAGCTCCAATATTTAAATATATGGCGGACAATGAAGAATTATTAAGTGAGGCTGCTTTAGTGAAAGGAATGTTTTTATTTGAATCATATGGGCTTCAAAATGTTAATAATTATTTGCTTGAAGTTAGTGTTTTAACCGCTGGAGTTGGTGGTGCTGCTAGTAAGATAGCTGGAGCAGCTAAGAAAGGTGGACTAGTTGGTTTTCTTGGTGGACTATGGGAAAAATTAAGAGCTTTTGGAAAACCACTTGTTAAGAAGCTTGGTCTTTTTGCATCAAAGGGTATATCTTGGGCAAAGAATATTGCTACACAAGGATTGAATTGGATACATACTAATCCAATCGCTCGTATTGCTGTTCCAGTAGTGGCTTTAGCAGGAACTGTTGCTGGTGGAATAGTTCTTCTTAATAAACTTAGAAAAAAAGCTGGAAAGAAAAGATTATCTAAAGTTGAAGAACAACAAATAACATCAACAGTAGGAAGAAAATCCAAAGAATTAGAAAAACTTAATGTGAGGGTAGCATAATGTATTTAAAAGAAGCTACTTTTTTTGTAATTTATAATTCTTTAATTAATCAATTAGAAAAACTTTATAGTAGTAAATTTATGAAGAAGCTTTATCCAGATGCTTTAGAACATTTGAAAAAAGCTCATGAAGAACTAAATAAAGCAGAAAAAATAGTTAAAGAAAGAAAAAAGAATATATAAATTGACAAAAATTTTTATAATTGCTAAGATAAAACATAGATAAAACATAGATAAAACATAGATAAAACATAGATAAAACATAGATACAATAAGAGCTGAAGAATAAAGATTAACGGAGTTATAGTTTCGATACTATCGTCGGCCTTCGGGAAGACGTTAAACATATTTCTTTGTTCACAACTTGCTCTTTATTTAGATAGATAGGCAGATAGAGTTAGGAGGCAGGTATGATATTAAAAGCATTCGATGAGAATTCAAAATGTTGGGTTTTTATGGATAACATAAAAACAGCAAAAATAGCTTATTCAGTTTATACAACAGATATAAAAGAGGGTGTTGATTGGAACTATACTCTTGTAGATTTAGACAAAACAGAAAAAGCAACAAGTATTTATATGGCTATGAATAATGGAGAAGACTACATTTGTGTAGTTGGTGATAGGGCTTATCTTCTTAATAATGAAGGTAAGACAATAGAAAGAATAT
>SDBV01003893.1_pt1 | contig 21700 bp, 12 predicted proteins | sample 2277081 | NCBI WGS metagenome assembly SDBV01 (sample SAMN10402039, study PRJNA504765) | marine sediment metagenome | isolation source: marine sediment core GS10_PC15, 223 cmbsf | place: Arctic Ocean: Southern Knipovich Ridge | collected 2010 | reverse complement strand
CCTCGTGTCACAGAATGAATGCACCAGTGCCTGTTGCGTGGCCTCGGGAACGAGTCGTACAGGCTCGGGGTCCATGGCCCCTTGCAATAGGGTGTGGTAAGCGCCATGCATTTTGAGTGTTTCCTGAGAGCTCTGTCCAGGGAGGAATATTACAGGAAGCCTACAGGCAAATAAAGCGCGCCCACCTGCGGCAGGTTTTCTGTTTGTCCCGATCAGTCAGATCAGGCCGCTGGAGAAAGGGGCGCGCTATTTGTTCCTTCTCTGGAATTTGGTCCGCTTGCGGAGTTTGCGGTACTTGTGCTTGCTCATTTTCTTCTTCCGCCACTTAACGACACTGCCCACTTGCATACCTCCTTTGTCTTGTTTTCGTTACTTCCGTATTAGGCGGCCCACTTTTGAGTGGGCCTGGTCCATAAAGGCCTCTAACTGAAGCCTTGTTGTCGTCGACTCCGTCCCGTCGTAGGGTACGGAGATGCAGGGTATCCCGTGGTCCCTGCTCACAGCCCTTAACAATGCTGTGACTATCGTGCCAGGCATGCAGCCAAAAGGCATGGCGTTGACAATGCCTGATGCCCCGCGCTCAGCCAGATCCACCGCCTTGCCCACGCTCAGGACGGTCTCTCCTTCAAAGGAGTCGTCCACGTACGGGGCAGCCTTCCTGAATATCTCTTTGATGGAAGGCTCGTTAAGGGATTTCAGCAATCCCTTGAAATGACGGGCATAACCATGCTCTACCATATCCTTAGCCTTTTTCTTGACCAAGTAGTCTAGGATAGCAGACCAATCGTGCTTTATCAAGGAGCGCCGGCGGTTGACGGTATTCAGGTAGTAGAGCCATTCCTCCACGGAACTGAGCCAGACCTCTCCGCCATGGGCCTCTATTTTTCTGACGAGGTCTTCGTTGGAGAATTTATTCGAACGCACGAACAGCTCTCCCACCACCCCGATAAGAGGCCTTGGGTTTGACTTGTCCACGGGCAGGGCCTCGAAATCCCTGCGCATCCGGGCAAGTGCGTCCTCCATCTTGCCGTCCATCCCGCTGAGCGAGTTAAATAAACGCTGGAGGCTATTTTCATACAGCGCGTCAGTGCTTCCGGGCTCAAGCTCGTAGGGGCGAGTCTCGTGCAGGCATTTCTCCAGGAGCCCGATGGCCACCACCCCGCGCCATGTGTCCATCATAAAGGACTTGCTCACCTCTCCCAGCTCGCGGTAGAACTCCACGTCCTGGTTCGGGGCGAACACGGGCACATCTGGCACCCCAAGGTCCACCAGTACCTTTGAGTGGAACACGTTATATTGGCCGAACCGGCAGGGCCCTGAGCCCGAGGGCATGAAGAAGGCAGAGCGCCGAGGGTCGAAATCAGGCTCAAGCACCTTCCTGACCATGTCCCCGGTGGTCACGATGCATGGATAGCACTCCTTGCCGGAGACATGCTTCATGCCGAGGTCCACGCTATGGGGTGTGCTCTCAGGAAGCAACTCGGCCTCGATGCCCGCCTTGTTAAAGGCGGCGACAATGGCCCGGGCGTGGTCCGACATGTATGGTATGTAGAATTTCCTGCCCTTTATCGAAGGGCGTTTCCATAGCGTAGCGGGCGGCCTGGCCTCCTCTTTCCTGTTGACAATGCTGTCCAGGAAGGCCTCGCAGCGGGTGATGGCCCCGGCGTCGGCCGAGTGCTCGTCGATCTCTATATGGAGGAAGGGTTTTGTTCCCAGCTCCTGCTTGAAGAACTTGAGTATGAAGGAGTCAGGGCCGCATGAGAAGTTGCCTATGAATATCGGATACAGATAGGGATGGCCGGATATGAAGCGTGCGGCCTTCAGTATGCTCTGGCCCGAACGCCAGTACATGTTCGGCCATTGCTGGGATATGTCCACGTTTTCCAGCGGAAGCATGTCCATAGGGATGGCCAGCACACCAAGGGTCGCCAGTTTCTCGGGTATCTGGAGGTTCATTCCCCGCTCAAAGGAGTTATATGCCCTGCCGGTTATGACCACGGTACGTTCGTTTATGCCTGCAAGCACCTCGCGTCCCCGGCACCTGAGCGATGAGTAGAACTCCTCCTGCGCCTTCCGTGCCGAGGGCAGGGCGCGGCGCACCTGTGAGGCGGACAGGCCGAAGTCCTTAAATGCCTGCGCGATCTCTTTGGCCTGCGCCCTGTCGCTCAGGCCGGAGTGTATCACCGGGGCCAGGATCTTTATGCCCTCCAGGGCCACGCGTCCCACATAGGGGATGCTCTGCGTGTGCGGGCAGGGAAGGGCCGTAGGGTCGCTGCCCGCGCTCGTTGCCGACAGGTTCACAAAGCTCGGGCAGAGTATGGCGTCCACATCGCGCTCCATAAGGTGCCTCATGTGCCCGAGGGACACCTTCACGGGGTAGCAGGCCTCGCTTATGACGCTCAGAAGCCCAAGGTCTATGATCTTCCGGTCCGTCCTTGGGGAGACCTCCACGTCAAAGCCCAGCTCGTCCATCAGGCGCGCCCAGAAGGGCAGCAGTTCGTTGAAGTAGAAGATGTATGGAATTCCGATAACAGGCCTTCCCCCACGAGGCGGCCGCACTTCCGCCCAGAGCATCGTATCGCGCTCCTTGAAGAGGTCGGGTATGCTGCTTGTGTCCCGGCGGTTTATGTCATATTTCTCGCACCTGCCCCCGTAGAAGAGCTTGCGCTGCTCACCTTCTATCTTCACGCGGTTGATCTCGCAGAGGTTGGAGCAGCCCCCACATGCAAAGGACGAGACCTCGTAGGGCGCGCGGCTCCGTTGCCAACCTATGAATGCGGCACTCGACTTCCCGGATGCTCGCATGTGGTCGCGCGCTATCAGGGCCATCCCGATGGCCCCGGTCACATCGTGGTTCGGAGGCACGGTCACCTCAACGCCCAGGTGCTTCTCAAATGCGGCCACAACGCTCTTGTTAAAGGCAACGCCGCCCTGGAAGAAGATATGGCTGCCCACGGGCTTTCCGGCCACCACGCGGTTGATGTAGTTCTGAACTATAGAATATGACAGCCCGGCCAGGAGGTCGTTTGTCCCAGACCCCTTTTGGAGGGTGGCCATCAGGGAGTTCTCCATGAACACCGTGCACCGCTCTCCCAGCCGTGAGGGGCATGGGGCTTGGCAGGCGCGCTCGGCAAATTCGTCCTTGACCGAGACACTGAGCTTTTCCGACTGCTCCTCAAGAAAGCTCCCGGTGCCGGCGGCACAAGCCTTGTTCATCTCGAAGTCCACGATAACGCCTTCGCGGAGCGATATGTACTTGGAGTCCTGCCCGCCGATCTCGAATATGGTGTCCACTTTCGGGTCGATGAACGCGGCTGCCGTTGCCTGCGCGGTTATCTCGTTCTTCACGATATCGGCCTCAACAAAGTCAGCGATCATGTAGCGGCCCGAGCCCGTGGTGCCCACGCCCATGATTTCTACCTTTGAGCCCACCTCTTCTTCGATCTCACGGAGCCCTCGCCTGACAGCCTCTATGGGTCGGCCAGCGGTCATTAGGTAGCGCTTTGCAAGGAGCCTGCCCTGGCTGTCCAGCACCGCAAGGTTGGTGCTTATGGAGCCGATGTCTATTCCCATCCAGGCGGGCGTGGGAGGCCCGTCGTTTATGGGGTGTAGCAGGTCGCGCGAGTCCTTGAGGTGGCGCTCGTGGAAACTGTCGCCCTCCACCCTTAAGGGAGGATGGCATTGGCCGGACAACTTCTCCATGCTCATGTACTCTTCCAGGGCTTTGATATCCAGAGCGGCAAAGCCTCCCTCATCTATCTGTTTCAGCGCTGCGCCAATCGCTCCCATGAGGGCGAAGTCTTCCGGTACGAACAGCTCCTCAAGTTCAAATATCTCCCTGAACGCGCGGACCATGCCGGGGTTTGCGGCCACGCCGCCCTGGAAGCTCACAGGGGTATTGATGTTGCGTCCACGGACTATGCTGCCTTTGAAATTCCTCGCAACCGCAAAGCAAAGGCCTGCGACTATGTCCTCCACCGGCGTGGCGATCTGCTGGAGGTGTATCATGTCGCTCTTTGCAAATACGGAACATCGCCCCGCAACCCTTGGAGGCTTTTTACACTGAAGGGCCATGTTCCCCAGTTCTTCGATGGTAAGGCCCAGCCGCTCTGCCTGCTGGTCCAGAAAGCTGCCAGTGCCCGCAGCGCAGACCGAGTTCATGGCAAAGTCCCCGATGCCATCGCCCTCCAGGGTTATGAGCTTGGAGTCCTCGCCCCCCATCTCGATCACGGTGCGTATGTGGGGGTGGAGCTTCCGCACCGCGTATGCCTGGGCCACGATCTCGTTTGCATGCTCATTGCCCATGGCCTCGGCGATAATGCGCCCGACCGAGCCTGTGACGGCAAAGGAGACATCCTCCCCCTGCGGGACGATGTCTTTAAGGAGTGTGAGGGCGGACTCCAGCGGGCGCCCAAGATGAGGCCTGTAGAGGCTGTTGAGCTTTACCCTGTTGCGATCAAGAACCACTGCCTTGACGCTGACGCTCCCGGCGTCGAGTCCGATGTAGAGCATATTTTCCTATCCTCCCCCTTTCCATCAAGCGTTTTCCACTGCATTTTAACATAGAACATAGGTGGTTAGCGATACTTTTTGTGGGGATGACCAACGGCTGAGCAAGTGACAAGAATTATCAGGTTTCATGACAATAATTGTCAGTCCGTGTCCTGTTGCAGAATCTCTGTTATGGCCAACTCGTTGAAATCATTGAAAATTAAAATGTAGTTTTTCTGGCACAGAATATGCATTTATTCAATGAAGTAAGCAACACCCCGCCAATCATAAGGCTGTATTTGGAGCACACTGGTGGGGTATATAATCAAGAGGCTTGGTATATAGGTCTCAAAACAATCAACACTATGAGGAGGAAAAGATTATGTTCAAAGCAGTTGAGAACCTCAGGGAGCAGAAGGGTTTTACCCTTATCGAGCTCCTGATCGTTATCGCGATCATCGGTATTCTGGCGGCCATCGCCATCCCGGCCTTCCTTGGACAGAGGGAAAAAGCCAAGGTGCGTGCTGTTGAGTCAGGCGCAAAGGGCGCGGTCTCCGAGGTCCAGGGTTATCTGGATTCCTTTGTTTCCGGTGACCCCTTCATCATTCTGAGCTCAGGCGGCGTAGAGCAGTGCTGGCAGTCGGACACCTCAGCGGCCGCCAAGTCATGTAACGCCATCTTCAGCCAGACAAACGACGGCGCGTACAGCGTCCTGTCCGATGTTGTGAACTTGATTCAGTTACACCACGTTGGCAAAGGCGAGAAGAGCCCCTTCAACGGAAGCGCGAACCTGTTCGAAGTTGATGACGGCTCCGGCACCTACGCTTCAGGCCAGATTTTCATCGCCAACGGCACCAGCCGCTCCGTTACGATCAAGGGCTTTGCCGCCTCAATAACCTCTCCAATCTTCAACACTACTGTAACCGCCCGCTAAGCCTTAGTGGCCGGAGAGAAACGAACACAAGAGGGAGCCCCTGGCGGTGGCTCCCTCTTTTTCTGTACTTCTGAAAACCGTTACATGTCCCAAGCTGAAAATGAGTGTGTAAGGAGGTCAATGCGTGTATAGCCGTAACCTCGGGCAGGGCGCCTCGCCTTCGGTCCGACCCTGGCTGGTGGTGGGGTTTGCCATGGCGGTCTTCCTGTTCCTCTCCTACATATACTATCCAAGCGTGATATTTAAACAAGAGGTACTTCTTTACGGGACCGACCCTTACTATCACGTCAGGAGGATCTGGCTGACCGCTCTTCACTTCCCGCGTCTTTCAGAGTTCGACTGGTATGTGAATTACCCCACAGGGGCATACATCCAGTGGCCACCGGGTTTTGATTACCTGCTTGCAGGCCTTGTGCGGGCCTTCACGGGGCCTGAGCCCTCTTTATATCAGGCGGGCGTTGTAAGCGTATGGGTAGTTCCCCTGCTTGGAGTGCTGATTGTGCCGCTGGTGTACCGAATGGCTGCCGTACATTTCGGACGATGGGCAGGGGTGCTCGCCGCAGCGCTCACGGCTCTCAGCTTTCCTTTGCTTAATTCATCAACCATGAGCAGGGTGGACCACCACATGCTGGAGCCCTTGTTTCTTGCATTGATATGGCACCTGTTCGAGCGCTCATATACTCTGGGTGACTCGCGGAGGGCTGTCTTTGCCGGTATATCGCTGGCCTTTTCATTTCTGTTTGTACCTGTCTCGAACCTGTTCCCGTTTCTAATGTTCGGCTTTTTCGTGCTGATGATGCTTGGAGGCATGTATGCGGGACGTGACATGTCATTACTCGGGAGGCTTGGGAGTCTTTTCCTTCTTTCCGCCGGTGTGGTGGCGCTGCCGCTTTCGCTTACCTCGCATTTTGCGAGGGCGGGCTTGTTCGATATCTCTCCGCTTTCTCTTTTCCAGCCTAGCGTCACGCTTTTACTCGGGGCCGCATCAGCAATGCTCTGGACGATTCAGGCCTGGTGGCTGAGAAGCGGCTTTTCGCGGTTGCACCTCACGGCCGGTGTCGTTGCACTGCTTGTACTGTCGATTGTCTTGCTTGTTTTTACGCCTCTTAACCAGGGCCTTGATTTTCTTGTACGCACCGACCCCATTGCCGCCACGGTCTCTGAGACGCAGTCCCCTCTAACATGGGGGTGGTTTGACTTCCTTATGTATTCCTCGTGGATCATCCTGCTGGTTCCGGCTCTCGTCCCATGGGTCTTGCTGCGCTGGGCCAGGAACATTGATAGGGAGCGTATGGGCCTGCTTGCTTACATGCTCGTGGCCACAACGGTACTGGGCCTTATGCAGATTAGGCTTATGCCCCTTCTCTACGTCGCGCTCCCTGTGGCTGCCGGCGGTGCCATGCACAACCTGCTTGCTCCGGAGGGAGGGCTTAACAGTGTATTTTTTGTCAGGCGCAGGGCGCTGATGTTACTAACACGGATATTAATACTTGTTCTGCCTTTTGCCATGATGCTGGTTACTATCAATAAAAGTTACAATGTAAAGGAAGGCTCTCCCAACAGGCTTCTCACGCTCATGGACTCGTTGCTGTGGATCAGGGACAGGACGCCGGAGCCGGGCCACTTCCATGATCCATCGCAGAAGCCAGCATATGGGGTGCTCTCGGATTGGTCCTTCGGGCATTATATCTCGTTTTACTCCGAGCGTCCAAACATCAGTAACCCCTTCGGCTGGGGTGAGACCCACAGGGGCGGGGTCGTCGCGGTATCACGCTTCTACCTCGAGGAGGACGAGGTGCGTGCCGCAGACATGCTTGAGCAACTAGGTGTCCGCTATGTATTGATGATCGAGCCGAATTATACCAGCCATGCCTTGTACGCTGATCAGTACTTTCCCTTCAGCGACTCTGTTGAGAGCGAAGATGAAGAAAGCACGAAAGAGGTGGTTTTCTCTGTTATGGGAAGCCGTATGTATTATAGCGACGGCTCAGCTGTGAACATTGGCGGAATAAACGTGGACGCCCTGAGCCGCCTCAGGCTTGTATATGAATCCAAGTATTACACCGATCTCAAGGCCAACGAAGAGTACTACTTCTCAATAGCCAAGGTTTTCGAGTTTGTGCCTGGCGCTCGGATATCAGGCGCATGCTCCGTTGGGTCGGACGTAACCGCCACCGTGGATGTGCAGACCAACAGGGAAAGGAAGTTCATCTATCACAACAGGGCTGTTTGTGGTCAGGACGGCCGATACTCCCTGACACTGCCATACCCCACTGAGGGCGGCCCGTATGATACCGGGGCTTTGGGGCCGTACATCCTTGAGGCAGCCGGCAAAAGGGTTCACCTGGACATTGACGAGCAGCAGGTGCTGCGGGGAGAGCAACTCTTCGTAAACTTGTTATAATGCACCCCATGGGCATTGAAACGGGCCAGATCGAGACCACCGTGATCCTCCCTGCATATAATGAGGAGGAAGGACTGCCCCTTAGCCTGAAGGCGCTTGAAGATGTGCTGGCCGGTGAGGATGCAAGCTATGAGATCATGGTGGTGGACGACGGCTCCTCTGACAGCACGGCGCTTGTGGCCGGCCAATACTCCTGCACCCTGGTGCGGCACGAGGTGAACATGGGCAAGGGCGCTGCCATCGTTACCGGCGTGCGGCACGCAAAAGGCAGGAAGATCATATTCATAGACGCTGACAATACCTACCCAGCCTCTGAGGTGCCTAACGTAAGCCGCGCCCTTGAGGAGGCGGACATGGTCCTTACATCACGCATCCGCAACAATATCCCCGGGCTCAATGTTATCGGCAACCGCATGATATCCGGCCTTATAAGGCTCCTGAGCGGCTTCAGGGGAACTGATCCCCTAACCGGGCTCTACGGGCTCAGGCGCGAACTGCTTGAGCAAATAGACGTGGAATCCAGAGGGTTTGCCGTGGAGGCCGAGATCGTGGTCAAGGCCTCACAGATGGGTGCGAGCATAAAGGAGATACCCATCGAATACAACAAGCGGGCCGGGCAGAGCAAGCTCAAGCCCTTTAGCGACGGGTTCAGGATAGTAAGGACCATTCTCGGCCTTATAGTTCTTTATAACCCCCTGCTGGTCTTTACCGCTCCAGGGGCGATATTGTTCGTTTTCGGGCTCGTGCTTTCGGTTCTTACGTTCAGCGGCGAGTTCCGGCTCTTCGGTGTAGGCCTTGACGTGCATTCCTTTATCTTTGGCGTGATGAGCCTTATGCTTGGCTTTCAGCTTATGATAAACGGTGTCGTTACCGACCTGTACGCGATCCGGTACAAGCTCAAAAAGGACGACCCGGTGGCCAGGGCCTTCACCCCTAGGGTCTTAAAGGCACTGCTTGCGGCAGGTGCTGTCTCCTTTGCCTTTGGAGTGGCTCTGAGTGCTGCATCTGTCTGGGGCTGGGCCAGTGAGGGTTTTGGCGCTTATCTTGACACACGCAAGGTCATCTCCGCTCTGTTCTTTACGTTCTTTGGTGTGCAGGCGGTGTTTTCGAGCCTCATCAGCCTGGTGTTCCAGCGGGAGTACGGCAGGCAATCCATGATACGCCTTGATGGAGCCGGAGTTGATGGGGAGGCTCGGAATAAACGACCCTGGAAGTAATAAACTGCTTTCCAGCCCATGGGGCATTGCCGGACTCATTGCAGCTGCGGCTGTGGTATTCAACCTGCCCACTGTCTTGGGAGGTTTCTTCTGGGACACCCCTGGGATGAGGGACGGCACCTCGCTTTTTGTGCCCTTTTTCGAGCATACAATTTCCCGCCCGCTCCTGTGGTTTTCAACGGACATTGATGGGATGCTCTGGGGCATGTGGGCCCCGGGATACCATATTTTTAACCTGGCCCTGCATGCTGCGAACTCTGTCATGCTTCTAAACGTGTGCCGCAGGCTGGGCATTGGCCTTACGGCATCTGCTGTTGCGGCAGGACTTTTTGCATTGCACCCGGTGAACGTGGAGGCCGTGGGATGGGTCATGGGCCGGGCCTGGCTGCTTGGAGGGTTTTTCTCCCTTGCCGCCTTTATCCTGTACCTCCGGTATACGGTTGACCGCGTTTTTGCCGCAGCCCTTTCAAGTGCGTTGTTTTTCCTTCTGGCCATGCTCAGCGGGCTGGGGGCGATCATGCTGCTGCCCTTGGTGGCGTTGCATGCATTTGCAGTCAGGGTAGAGCGAAAAAAGGCCCTGGTGATAATCCTGCTTTATGTTCTGACAGTGCTTGCTGCCAAGTATTTTTTTATCGGCCCCGAGGCGTTCCGTTTGAGCGCTGGGTTTGGCAGTCCCGCCGGAGGGTTCTTCGACCCGGTCACAGCCCTTGGATATTATATTTACAAACTCGTGGTCCCATTCGGGATTGTGCCCCTGCCCGTTATGAGCGGCATTCTGCTCTCAGTTGCCGGGGCTGTGCCGTTGTTTGCCCTGTATGTTCTGTATTCAGAGGGCTTTCGTAGGGAGGCGGCAGCGCTCTGTGCGGTGGTGATCCTGCTGGTGCCGGCCATGCTGGTGCCGCTAGGACAGGGAATGTTCCCCCTGGGGCTGAGATATGCATACGTGCCTGCCATGGGTTTCTGCCTGCTGGTCTCCCTGTTGATCGAGAGGCTGGAGGGTCGGATGGTTTTAAAGAATACCGTTGTGGCCGTGCTTGCGGTTGCCTATGCCACGCTTACGCTATGGGCCTCTGTGGCATGGAGCGACCCTGCCAGGCTCTGGCAGGAAGCTGCCCTTCGGCACGGGGACAAGGCCATGCTGCATCTCAACCATGGGGCCACATTGATGAAGGCCGGAGAGCCTGAGGCAGGGGGCGATGCACTCTTAAAGGCCCTGGCGCTCGACGATGTCTCCGAGGACCACTTCGACCTGCTTGTGAGTCTCTACGGGCTTTCCGGGGCGGATGGCGAAAGCATGATGTACGAGGCCATGGAGTCTGTCAGGGGAAGGGCCCTTGCAGAGTACGGTATGGGATTCATCTACTACAAGCGTTATATTGATGACAGGGCTGACATTAATGAGCTCAGGCAGGCAGTGGATTACCTTGAGCGCTCTGTGGCTGAAAGCGACCATCTGTACCGTGCCTACTACTACCTCGGGCTCTCTTACCTTGAGGCCAGGGAGTATGAAAAGGCGGGAGAGGCCATGGTCAAAAGCAGGGAAAAGGACGTGGGAAGGCGTTACATGGACCAGACTGCCAAGGTCCTGGACCTGATAAACAGCCTGCGAAGCATTGGGTTTAACAACATCCCGGCGCTTCCAGGATGGGAGGCCTCAGCAGGGGGATAAGCCTTTTGCCCTTGTGCTATACTATCGCGCAGCGGGCGTAACTCAGTGGTAGAGTGTCAGCTTCCCAAGCTGAAGGTCGCGGGTTCAACTCCCGTCGCCCGCTCCAGATGACCGGGCCCTCAGGCCGATCCCTGCGTCCATGAATCAGGCCAGCAAGCCCGTGGTTACATACGCTTCCGTCAAAGTAGAACCTTGATACCCCGTGCCTATTAATGCTACATTCACTGGATGGGCGGCAAAGAGACATGGGTGTTTGTTTTTCTGCTGGGGGTGGTTACTTTCAACTGGCCGCTGTTGAAGATCTTTGGCAGCTCCCTCCCGTATGTCCTCTATGGCTTCTGGGCCCTTCTGATATTATGCATCGCGGTCCTTAACTCCATTGACAGTGGTGAGGACAACTACTGATGGTCTCCGGGTACTCGCTACTTCTGGCCACAGGCGGCTATCTCCTGGTACTCTTTGGCGTAGCGTACTTCGCACGCCACAGGGCGACGCTCAGGAAGTCCATCGTCGCAAACCCCTATGTATACTCGCTCTCGCTGGCCGTCTACGCTACTTCATGGACCTTCTACGGAAGCGTTGGCAAGGCTGCCACAAGCGGGCTGTTGTTTCTTCCCATCTACCTGGGCCCGACACTTATGGCCGTGCTCTGGCGGCCGATGCTTACCAACGTCATCCGCATTGCGCGGGAGAACCGCATAACTACGATAGCCGACTTTCTGGGCTCCCGCTACGGCAACTCGCTGCCCATTGCCGTATTGGTTACGGTTGTTGCCACTGTGGGCATAATCCCCTATCTCGGCCTCCAGATCAAGGCCATAATCACCACCTTCTCCATCCTCTCGGGCTCTCAGGGGGACAGCTTGGCCGCAGGGTGGGTAATGACAGTGCTTATAGGCCTCTTTGCCGTTATCTTCGGCGTCAGGCCGCGCTCTGCCTCTGAAAAGCACGAGGGGCTGGTGTTCGCCATCGCCTTTGAGTCCATAGTGAAACTGCTGGCGTTCATTGCCGTTGGCCTGTTTGTCACGTACGGTCTTTTTGGAGGCCATGTGCATATATTTGAGAAGGCGCGCGAGGGAGGATTCGAGAGGCTGCTCTCGCTTGGGGGTGAGGGCTCACCGAGCTATACCGAGTGGGCATCGCTCCTGTTCCTCTCCATGATGGCGATGATGTTCCTGCCCAGGCAGTTCCATATGGCTGTGGTGGAAAACCACGACACCGACCATGTGCGCACGTCATCATGGATGTTCCCCCTGTACCTTTTCCTGATCAACATATTCGTCCTTCCGGTGGCGCTTGCCGGACTTCTGCTTGGCGGGGACGTGGCTTCGGCGGACTTCTTCGTGCTTTCCATACCCCTGCAGTGGGGCCAGAAGGGCCTTGCCTATGTTGTGTTCATAGGGGGTTTCTCCGCTGCCAGTGGCATGATAATAGTGGAGAGCCTTGCCATCAGCAACATGGTCATGAACACCATCGTCACCCCGCTGCTTTATCGCCACAGCCAGCGCAGGGCCTTCCCCACAGTCATCGCCAACATCAAGAGGCTCGTGATCTGGGGGCTTGTGCTTGCCGGATACCTCTTCGGCGTCTCGGTGGGCGGGTTCTACAGCCTGGTGGACATGGGCCTGAAGTCCTTTGAGGCTGTTACCATATTTGCGCCCGCATTTTTCTTCGGGCTTTACTGGAAGCGCGGCAACAAGGCCGGGGCGCTTGCAGGCATCTCCGCGGGTTTCATGATATGGTGCTATACGCTCCTCATGCCAATGTTCATAAAGACCGGCCTCATAAACGCTGACGGCGCATTCGGTTTCATACTGAATTCCAAGATGATGAACCCGCATGCACTTTTCGGGCTCACTGGGCTGGACCCCTGGACACACTCGCTTTTCTGGGGCCTTCTCTTCAACGTGGTCTTATATACGGGTGTCTCGATCTTCACCCAGCAGGATGCCGAGGAAGAGCACCAGGCGCTCTTGTTCGTGGAGAGGTTCTCTCCCCCCATGGGCTCTGCGGCAAGCTCAATAGAGGACATAGAAGACATCCTCGTGGAGTTCGTTGGCGAGGAGGAGGCCGGAAACATCATCGATAGTTTCATCACGAGCCTGAGCACCGAGAGGGATGCCCTGACACGCTCTGACCTGATGATGCTGAGGGAAGAGGCCAGGCGAGCCCTGTCCGGCATGATGGGTTCCTCCATCGCCAGCGTGGTCCTCAGGGAACGCCTGCCGCATACTGAGGACGAGAGGGAAGAACTCCTGAAGTCCGTGAAGGACGTGGGCAAGAGCCTGAGGCTCTCGCGCCAGGAACTGGCGTCGGCCAACCGCGAGCTGGGACTTTTAAAGGAGTTCAGTGAAAATATCATCGAGAGCCTGCCCCTGGGCGTGGCTACGCTTGATGAGCGAAGAACGGTGAAGTACTGGAACCACGGTATGGAGCGCATAAGCGGCGTGGACAAGGACAACGCCCTTGGCAAGCCCGCCGACATGGTGCTGATGTGCATGACCCCAAACCTGGTGTACCCCGACGTCAAGGAAGGCCATATTACCTGCACCCGGGGCGAGAGGAGCCTTGAGGGGCAGGTGACCCGTCTCACGGGCCAGTACCCCGGCTATGTGGTTGTGCTTGAGGACGTGACAGAGAAGAAGAAGATCGAAGACGAGCTCATGACCGCATCCAAGCACGCAAGTATCGGCAGGCTCTCTGCGGGCGTGTCCCACGAGATCGGCAACCCGCTGGCTGCAATAAGCTCCCTTGTTCAGGAGCTTCTGGCGGAGGAGACCTCCTCGGAGGTCCGAAGTTCGCTGGACACGGCCCTGAGCCATGTCAACAGGATTGCACGAATAGTGCGCGACCTGGGGGATTTTGCACGCATAACGCCCAGGGAGAAAAGCCCTGCTGATCTGCGCCAGGCCCTTGAGAAGACCCTCTCGCTTGTGCGCTATGACAAGAACTTCAGAAATATATCCATCGCCACCAACCTTGAGCCCGTGCCCCTTATGCGCGTGGACCAGGACCGGCTGCAGCAGGTGTTTCTGAACCTGATCCTGAACGCGAGGGACTCCATGCCCGAGGGTGGAGACCTTAGCATCTCGCTTAAGGTCGTTCGCGGCAACGCCCAGGTCGTCTTCGAGGACACAGGCTCGGGGATAAGCCCGGACATCGCGGACAAGATATTCGAACCCTTCTTTACGACCAAGCGCCCAGCCAAAGGCACGGGGCTTGGGCTCAGTGTAAGTTACAGTATAATAAAGGACCACGGCGGCACCATAGAGTTTGAGAACAGGGCCGCTGACGCAATGGACCAAAGTGGTTCAAGGCGCGTGCTGCATGGCTCAAAGTTCGTTATCAAGCTCCCTATAGAGGACAGCATAGAGGACAGCTAGCCAGCGGCATGATATCCGGAGGAAAAGGCATTTGAGCGAGAAGCTTCTGATAGTAGAGGACGAGGAGACGCTGAGGGAGTCGCTTGGGCGGCTTTTCGAGAAAGCGGGCTATGTAGTGGAGACCGCCGGCTCTGCGGAGGAGGGGCTTGAGAGGTCCGCAGAGAGTAGCTTCGACGTGGTGATCTCCGACATCCTGCTTCCCGGCATCGACGGCATCGAGCTCCTGAACCTCCTGAAGGAAGCCGAGCCCGGACAGATATTCATCGTCATGACCGCCTACGCCTCGCTGGACACCGCTGTGCGCGCTCTCAGGGCTGGGGCCTACGACTACATCATGAAACCGGTGATGCACGAGGAGATCAAGCAGGTGGTGAGCAACTCCCTGAGGGAGCGCCGCCTTCAGAGGGAGAACGTCCTTTTAAAGCGCGAGATAGACACGGACTTTGATTTCTCCCGTATCGTTGGCAAATCGCAAGGTCTCCGCACCATCATCGATGAGATAAAGATGGTCTCCGACAGCAGGAGCAACATGCTCATTCTTGGGGAGACCGGCACGGGCAAGGAGCTCATCGCGCGCGTGATACATGCCAACAGTTTAAGGAAGGAAATGCCCTTTGTGCCGATAAACTGCTCAGCCATCCCCGAGGCCCTGCTAGAGAGCGAGCTTTTCGGGCATGTGAAGGGAGCCTTTACCGGGGCCGTGGGATCAAAGATCGGGCTCTTTGAGGAAGCTGACGGAGGGACCGTGTTCCTTGACGAGATTGGCGACATGCCAAAGAGCTTCCAGGTGAAGCTCCTGAGGGTTATCGAGGACCATGAGATCCGGCTCGTGGGAAGCACCAAGAGCCGGATCATTGATATCAGGTTCATCACCGCGACCAACCGCGACCTGGAAGAGGCAGTGGCCGGAGGGGGGTTCCGCAAGGACCTCTTCTACCGGATAAACGTGATCACCTTGGAGATGCCCTCGCTTAAGGAGAGACACGAGGACATCCCGGACCTCAGCCGGCACTTTCTGGAAAAGTACGCGGCAGAGGCCAGAAAGCCGGGGCTGGACATCTCTGGCGACGCCGTAGACGTGCTGTCGGGTTATGCCTGGCCCGGCAATATCCGCGAACTCCAGAACGTCATCGAGCGCGCAGTACTCATCTGCGACAAGCCCCTGATAGGACCCGAGCACCTCTCCATCACCGCGCATGGCTCGGATTCCTTCATGGAGGACTCGGTGTGCAGTGGCCTCTCAATAGACGAATATACCCGTGCCTTTGTGACCGGCTACCAGGACGCCATGGGCGAGCAGGAACTTGCCGATAGCCTGGGGATCACCCGCAAGACCCTCTGGGAAAAGCGGAAAAAATGGAGCCTCAAGCGTCCATCCTGAGCCTTTTCTTTGTTACTTTTTGTAACATTCTGCCGTAACCTTTCGTAACGGAGGAAGCTATGTTTAGGCTATAAGAATATCTTATCCATCTAAAAGATAATTTAATTAGACTTAATTTCACCTGTTTATTCATCTAGTTACACGCTACTTGTTCCTTCTGTTTTTAGGGGTTTGAAGACTGTGAAGACCGTGGCACTCAAATTGCTATATATTGTATATGCTTAAAGAAGAAACAATAGGCTTTATAAGAAAAATTCCTCCCTTTGATAAACTCTCGGTTGTGGAGCTTGAGGATATCACTGAGGACATAGTTCTTGAATACTATCCTAAAGGCATAAAGATCCTTACCCAGGACGGTCCCCCAAGCGAGTATCTCAGGCTGATCAAGAAGGGCGCGGTAAAGGTCTATCTGGTCTCGAAGGACGGCGAGGAGATCGTCATCGACTACCGGAGCGAGGCAGAGCAGTTCGGCCTTGTCTCAGTGATAAGCGGGGACCGGTCCAGGGCCAATATAATAGCAGTGGAGGACACGATCTGTTTCCTCATTTCCAAGGACAAGATCACCACGCTCTTCCAGAGCAACCCTGCTGTAAACGAGCATTTCATGCGGAGCTTTTTCATAAATTTCATTGACAAGACCTTTGACGATACCAAGCGCCGTTATGTGGGCTTTGGCGAGAGCGAGCGCAGGCTGTTCACCACGACGCTTGGCAGCATCGCTGGCCGAAAGCCCGTCACCGCCGGGCAGGCTGTGAGCATCCAGCAGGCAGCCTCCCTCATGTCAGAGAACCGGGTGAGTTCCATCATCCTGCTTGATGACACAGGGTCTCCCTCCGGCATAATCACGGACAGGGACTTGAGGGACAAGGTAGTCACCAGGGGCCTTGACATCAAGTCCCCTGCCAGTGCCATCATGAGCAGCCCCCTTATCAAGCTGGACGCTGACGAGTTCTGCTTTGAGGCCCTTCTGAGCATGATGCGCTTCAAGATACACCACCTGCTTGTCATGGAGAAAGGGAAGTTCGTTGGAGTGGTCACCAATCACGACTTCATGGTACTGCAGGGCTCATCCCCAACTGTTATCGCCAAGGAGATAGAGAGGGCCACAAGCGGTGAGGAACTCGCCGCGCTGGTGCCCAAGCTCTACAAGGCAGTGACCTCTCTGGTCTTTGAGGGGGCAAAGGCCACAAATATCGCCGGCCTCATCACAGAGATAGCCGAGAAGATGATCATCAAGAGCTTCGATATCGCAGAGGCCGCCCTGGGCGCGCCTCCAATACCCTACACTGTCTTTCTATACGGGGGCTCGGGAAGGCGCGAGCTTACCCTTACGCTGAACATAAGGCTTGCCATAGTCCATGAGGACACGAACAATACAACGATGCTGAGGGCGGCTGAGCAGTATTTCGGGCTCCTGACAGAATCGCTGAACAATACCATGTCCAAACTCTGTCCGGCCTGCTGCGATGGCGTGCTGACTGCCGAACACATAAAGAGCTTTACCGGCTGGACGGACTTCTTTGACTCCTGGAAGCACGAGGTGCGCGGTCTTCCTCAACCACAGTTCTTTGACATGAGGCATATAAAGGGAGACGAGGCCTTGGTGAAGGCGCTCGGGGAACATATGATGAAGCTCACCAGCGCCCAGGAGGAAATAATGGACCTTCTGGCCGCAGTCACTGTCGAGAACCGTCCACCCCTTGGGTTCTTTCGCCGTTTTGTTGTAGAGAAGTCCGGCGAGCACCGTAACGAGTTCGACCTCACCATGAAGGGCATACGCCCGCTGGTGGACGCTGTACGCGTCTTCGCCCTTGAGAAGGGCTTCCGCGAGACCTCGTCCATAAAGCGGCTTCAGCTGCTTCGGGACAGGCACGATTTCATATACGCAGAGGATATTATCCAGGCGCTGAACTATCTGGATTCCCTGCTAATCCACCACCAGCTGGAACTCATCGAGCGCGGGCTTGAACCTGATACGTTTGTGAACCCCGAGAAGCTTACGAACATTGAGAAGAACACCCTTCGCGAAATATTCCATCTTACGACCACTGTGTACGACATACTTGAGAAAAGCTACAGGACAGAGAGGGTATAGGGAGATAATGGTAGGTTTGCTGGAGAAGATATTCGGGCGCTCTCGCCACAGGGAGCAGACTCCGACGGTGATGCGCAGCCAGAGTGTCATGGACCGGGTGGACATGAACACCCACGTGCTGGAGGCGGATTACGTGGCATTTGACACCGAGCTGACGGGCCTTGATTTCAAGCGCGACTCCATCATTTCCATTGGCGCAATTAAGATGAAGGGCGCGAGCATATACCCCCTGAAGACCTTCCACAGCTTTGTAAAGCCGGAGTGCGCGCTCAAGAGAGAGGGCGTGCTTGTGCACGAGATCACGCACACGGACCTTGACGGCGCCTGCGGACAGGCCGAAGCGCTCGACGAGTTCCTGGAGTTTGTTGGCGATGCGGTCCTTGTGGGGCATTTTGTTTTCATAGACATAAGCTTCGTGAACAAGGCTTTAAAGAAGCTCTACGGCGTGAAGCTCCAGAACCCGGCCACGGACACCCACAGCATACACGATTGGCTCTACGATAACGACGCTGATTTTGCACGCCACCACAAGGGTATGACGACCCAAAAGGACCTGTTCTCCATGGCCAGGCGCTATGGCCTTGGGATGGTAAAGGCTCATAACGCGTTCCATGACGCGTATTTGACAGCTCAGTTGTTCCAGAGATTCCTACATTTTCTCCCGCCATGCGGGGTCCACACCATAAAGGACCTCGTCTCGGTGGGAAAGATCTGAAAAGGGGGTGATTCACAGGGGGAGACAGCGGACAACGATAATTGGGAGCAGCATTTAGGGAGAGTATAAACCAGACGTATTAACAAGGAGGGGAATTTTGACATCAGTTACCTGGTTGTTTATCTTCGTCGCTTTGTATTGGGCCTATTGCATCTTCTGGGGCATAAAAGGCGCCATGCAGGCCAAGACAGCTTCTGACTACTTTATTGCCGGTCGTTCGATCCCGACATGGGTCTTCGTGCTTGCGGCAACGGCGACGAGCTTTTCGGGATGGACCTTCATGGGCCACCCGGGTCTCGTCTACACAAGCGGATTCCAATATGCTTACGCGTCGTTCTATGCGATCACCATTCCATTTACGGGCGTCATTTTCTTAAAACGCCAGTGGATACTTGGTAAGCGCTTTGGATTCGTAACACCTGGTGAGATGTTTGCAGAGTACTACCGTTCAGATGCGATGAGGATACTCACGGTTATCGTGGCCCTCATCTTCTCGGTCCCGTACCTCGGCATTCAGCTCCGCGCATCGGGCTTCCTGTTTAACGTACTTACCGACGGGATGATGGCTGTTAACCTCGGCATGTGGATGCTGTCACTAGTCGTTATCATTTACGTGGCATCCGGCGGACTCCGCGCCGTGGCATACGTTGATACGGCCCAGTGCGTCCTTCTTGCCGGCGGCATACTTGCCATCGGCCTGATAACCCTGCACTTCGTGGGCGGCTTTGGCGCACTCACGCAGGGCATGGCCAACATGGCTTCCATCGATACGAAGCTCACCCCGGACGGCTACAGCCACTATATCGCCATTCCGGGCGTTATCCAGTTCGTTAGTGCCGGCGGCAAGGCTGTTGGCGGCGCATGGACCGGCGTTATGGTCCTGACCTACATGTGGGCCCTCATGGGCATCCAGAGCGCACCTGCGTTCTCCATGTGGAGTTTCGCTAACAAGAACCCCCGCCCGTTTGCTCCTCAGCAGGTGTGGGCTTCTTCCTTTGGTATCGGCTTCATCCTCATCGTCTTCACCGCCATACAGGGCTTTGGCGCCCACATGATCGGTGCTGACGCTGCGATGCTCGAAGCTGGCTATGCCAAGGACATACTTAACATCGGCGGCGACATCATGAAGCTGCCGGGCAAACAGGGCATGGTCGTTCCGGCCCTTATCAACCTGCTTAAGGACTCAGCTCCCTGGTTCGTCGGCATCCTTGCCGTATGCGCCCTGGCAGCCATGCAGTCCACAGGCGCCGCTTACATGTCCACGGCCGGCGGCATGCTGACTCGTGACGTGTACAAGAGGTACTTCAACCCCAGTGCCAGCCACGCGACCCAGAAGCTCTTCGGTCGTATCGGCGTTGTGGTCATCGTTCTGGCAGCCCTGTTCGTTGCGACTCATGCCACAGACGCCCTCGTGCTTCTGGGCGGTCTCGCAGTGGCCTTTGGATTCCAGATGTGGCCAGCTCTTATCGGCGTGTGCTGGGTGCCATGGCTTACCAAGCGTGGCGTAACCGTAGGCCTGGTACTAGGCCTTATCGCTGTTGTTGCCACCGAGAAGATCGGTATTACATGGTTTGGTATCACCGCATGGGGCCGCTGGCCTCTGACCATGCACTCCGCTGCTTGGGGCATATACTTCAACCTTGGCGCTGCTGTCCTTATCTCCGCCTTTACGCAGGAGAAGGAAGACATGGAGCACAAGATGAAGTACCACAGCTTCCTCAGGGAGCATGCCAGCCTTCCCGCATCCAAGCAGGGCCTGAAGCCCGTTGCCTGGATCGTGACTCTGGTATGGTTCTTCTTCGGCGTCGGCCCTGGTGCCGTCATCGGCAACACCATCTTCGGCAACCCCACCGACCCCACCACGTGGGCCGTCTTTGGTATGCCGTCAATCTGGGTCTGGCACATCATCTGGTGGGCCCTTGGAGTAGGCATGATGTGGTTCCTCGCCTACAAGATGGAGATGTCCACTATGCCTGAGACCGAGATCACATCGCTTGTGGATGACATCGGCGACGTGAAAGTCGCGCGGATGGACATAGACTCACCCTAAGGCCTTACGGCCTTATGGTTTTACCGGGGCCCCGGTCGCACTTGCGGTTGGGGCCCCGGATTCTTTATTCTCTATAGGGAGATATTGTGTACGAAATCTGGTATGGCATAACGTCTATAATATTTGGGGCACTGCTGTTCATCCCTATGCGGAAGATCATCTACAGCATGGCCTACAACCGTTATACTTCCAAGAATAAGAAGGAGCCCACCGATGAGCAGGCAAAGGCGATCAAGAAGCGCTGCGACCTGATCGCGGGCATTTTGTCCATTACTTTTGCATTTATATACAACAAGGTAGTGATGTTCAAATATTTCGGAGTAGGTGGGAGGTAGCAGATGGAGTGGAACGAGAACAAGACCAGGGCGATCATAATCATACTGGTGATGACAGCCATATTCGTATTTATCTATTACTGGCGCGTGAGCAGTGTGGACGTGTCTGGGGAATACAACGTCAGGGTCGGTAACTACCGCCTTACTGACGGGCTTTACGAAGATGCCCTGAGCGAGTTCGGCAAGGCGCTCCAGCAGAACCCGGAGAACGTGAACGCGCACTTTGGCATAGCCATCGCCTACATGCAGCAGCAGGACAGCAGCGCCGCCTTTGAGTGGTACAGGAAGACCCTCTCGCTGGACAGCGAGTATGCCCCGGCATATGCCAACAGGGGGATGCTCAAGGACAGGCTTGGCCGTTATGAAGAGGCGCTTGAGGATTACAAACAGGCCCTGAGGCTCGACCCGGATATAGCCAAGGGGCCGGGCAAGCTATGGCGTTTCATGCGCAATATCAAGGAAAAGCCTTCTAACATATATGACAGGGCTGTCTACATCCAGGAGCAGCTCGCACTTCCGCCTGAGAAACGGCTCTTGAGGGTTGTCACAGAGGACGAGAAGCAGAGGATGTACAAGTATAAGGCCAGGCCTAAAGAGGAGTAAATTAACAGACGGCCTACGGGCCTGAGGCAATGCATCTCGTGAGCGAGTCGTACCGACTACGGCAGCAATAAGCCACTCGTAGTATTGGCATACTACTTCGCGACTTGTCGTGAGCGACTCGTACCGACTTCTTTGTATCTACATCACCTCAGACCCGGTCGGATAAGGATTCTAAGGTTCGACCGATCGACTATTAAATTTTATCGATCGTATTCCTCCGTCAGACAAGCGAACTTTCGCTGCAAAAAAAGAATAGAATTATACCTAACTGAAATCTTTAATTCTTTTTGTTGTAATTCAGGCGTAATACTTAATTTCGGTGTCTGAAAACACTGAATTATGTAATAATTACATGGAGTTAAATGAACTTTACTACAGCGGGGTCTAGGATGAAGAAAAAAATGCCTGTTTTGTGGCTCTATA
>SDBV01003892.1_pt1 | contig 21705 bp, 15 predicted proteins | sample 2277081 | NCBI WGS metagenome assembly SDBV01 (sample SAMN10402039, study PRJNA504765) | marine sediment metagenome | isolation source: marine sediment core GS10_PC15, 223 cmbsf | place: Arctic Ocean: Southern Knipovich Ridge | collected 2010 | reverse complement strand
TCATAAATCTTTACATCCGCACGATTTACTTCACTTCCTTCTATTTCAGGAACTGAATATTGTTGTGCCTTAATAAGCTCTGGCAAAAATTGAGGAACTCCAGTCTCTGTCCAAAAGTCACTAAATGTGCCTTCGGTCAAGCACAACAATATTGAAAATGGGTTATAGACCCTCAAAGCAGGAACTTCAGCTTCCGTATCGGCTTCACGGAATTGGTAGCCATTATACCAATAACGAAGTTTTTCGATTATTTCTTCACTAGATATCTGATTTCTAAGTGCCATACGATCTATATAGCTACTAAAATTGTCTATTAATTCCCTATGGCTGTATCCAAGTAGAAGCGCTGCATCTTCTGAATATGTTAGATCACGAAGGTTATTTAACCCCGAAAAAATAGTTGTTTTAGAAAATTGAGTTACACCCGTCACGAATATGAAAGCTATATATTCATCCGCATCTTTAAAAACTGCATAGAAATTTCTTAACACTTCCCTGCAGGCATCAGCTACAGCTGAAGTATTAATATTTTTAATTATTGGAGCATCATATTCATCAATGAGCACTACAACTTTGCCTTTCTTATATAGTTGTATAACGAGGCTTTCAAGCATTGCTTGAATGGAGGGTGCGTCACTAATGTCTATAGTATGTTGATGAGCAATTTGCTTGAGTTTCCACGATATACCTTTTTCTAGTGCCTCAGCTGTTTGGCATGCAATGGATGCGAAGCTGATAGTAATTACCGGATGTTCTTTCCAATGATAGTTTGTTTGGGCTATATATAAATCCTTAAAAAGTTTACGATTTCCCGCGAAAATCTCTTTTAACGTTGAAACGAGTAGTGATTTTCCGAATCTTCTTGGTCGTGCAAGGAAATAGCGGGCACCAGATGTGATGAGCTTGTGAATTATTTCTGATTTGTCAACATAAAGGTACTCTTCTTCAATGAGAGTTGAAAATGATTGAATCCCAATGGGAAGCTGTTTTTCGATTGAAATTTCTTTAACTGCAACGAGTGACGTATCGGTACGCATGCTTTTTGTATCATGCCCAATTTCAATATCTCCGCTTGCCGGGCGCTTCATTCCCGAGATCGAAAATATGCAGGTCAACAGTATACAAAGAACGCTGATAAGAGTCATAATCTTGCTTTTCATGTGTTTGCTCCTGACATGTGATAGTGATTGTCATGATTTCTGCTATCTTTTTGCTATGTATTATTATACAACAAAAAAATGTAACTACTCAGCGCTAACAATATAACTTAAAAAAACGGACTTCAGGTTGGTCTCGCGTAGCATTTTCGAGAGTGCAAAGAACAACGAGAAATTGTCTCTCTTTGCTTGCTATGTGTATCTTTGTACAATGGGTGTGAATGGGGTAAATTGAGAGCTGGATTAACTCATAGTGTCTATTGGGGCTCTGTAGTTTTCATGGGAGTTATGCTATGCTGCACGTAATAATTTAAATTGATAGGTAGGTATATGCAACAGTTTAGAAAAGTGGCTTAGCTGCTTAGAACATCTGTTGGGATGCCATCATTGCCAGTTATGATCAAGGAATCCTATGTCTATGCTAATACATCTGGGTGCATACTATTTTTCAAGGATATGTAGGTATGGAAAAGACTTTTTTAATACAAGGATGAATGCTATTTTCTCGGGAACAAGCATGAAGAATGTGTCCGGCTTCAGTCTCCTAGAAGTCATCCTTGCTGTTCTTATTGTAGGGGTGTCGGTCCCGGTACTTCTGAGCCTACAAGGAGTTCTTTCGCGGGGGGTTTCTACGACTCATGCATTGATTGAGCGTATTCCTTATATAAGAAGCTACTTTGTAGAAGCTGATAAAGAGAAGCTCTACGAGAGCGGTCGATCATATAAAAAAGTTATAGAAGACCCTTCATTGACCATGACCTATAGCGCTTCAAAACCGACAAGTAGAAAGTTGCGGGATTTTGAGAACCTGCTTCTCGAGCGTGTAGAGGCTCAGTGGACAACCATTTTAGGTACCCGCACAGAGACATTTACTAAGGCTCGCTTTTTCGTTAAAAAGGAGAAGGCATGAGGTCCGGTTTTACGCTTATTGAGCTGGTTGTAGCTCTTCTGATTTCTTCGCTGATCGCACTGAGTCTTTTTCAGCTGTTACAGCAGGCGCGCAAGACGGTGCGGAGAATAACGAATGTTATTGCTGTTGATGAACCATCAATCGCCTTTTATCAGCAGCTTGAAAAAGATGTGACCGGTATGTTTGCTCCGAGCAGTTCTCTCGAATTTTTTAGCGAAAAAGAGAAAGCGGAAAAAGGCCCAGATAAAAAGGGCCAGAAGCCTGACGAAAAGGAAGTAAAGGCATCCGTAAAAAGGCCGATAGAGAATGTTTTTATGCTCGATGCGCACAAAGAGACCCCCATGTGGTCATTTATAACGACCGGTGCACTTCAGGTACTTGATGCGGATGGAACGGTTCTTGTCCAACCTGCGGTGCGGCGCGTACTCTATATGCTCGAAAAGGATCCCCAACGACCGGAAGTATTTCGCCTGATGTACCGTTTTAGTGCAGAGCAGTTAGAGGTGAATGCACTTAAAGCTGCTGATTTTTCGCCGTCCTATGAGTTAATTTCCGGTCTTAAGAATCTTGAAATTGAGCTTACTCTTTTTGAACAGGAGGAAAAAAAGGCTGATGCTGCTCCTGATAAAAAGGCGGCGGGGGAACAGGCTGCAAAAAAGCCACCACCAAAACCTGCGACCATAAAAGAGTGGAACGAGGAGGAGATATGGACAAAGTATAGAACCCTCATTCCTGCGTATGTAAAGCTTAAGGGAGCTATTGTCGATGTGACCGGTCTTGAGTATCCTTTTGAATATATGTTCAAAGTATATGCGTATAGGCCGTATAAGCCGAGAGAGAAATCTCTCTTTGAGGCGATAGAAGAGATCGCAAAAAGTATATTTAAAAAGGGGTGATAGTGGTAAAACAGTCTCGGACGAGAAAGCGGGGGTATATTATTATACTTACGCTTATGATTATATCTGCAGCAGTGGCGCTTATTACGGCTATTGTGCAGCAATCATTTAGTTATCAGCGCCAGGCTCGCATTGCCCTCGATAGGGTACAAGCGAGAATGCTTGTGTTGAGCTCTCTCGAGCTAGCATCAAGCCGCCTTTCTCTCGTTATAGAAAAAGAGCAAGAGGTAAAAGGTGAAAAAAAACCTCAGGAGGAAGTGCTTGAGCCTTTGCAAAAATGGCTCTTGGAGGTTCTTCCGCAGATTAATAGGTGGCAAAAGTTTGAATTTACTGAGGAGGATGGGCTTGAGGGATCGGTAAGCATCTATATGACGTCAGAGCAGGGGAAAATAAATCTTGGAGCCTTAGAGGCTGAGCTTACACCGGAAGAGGCTCAAGAGGGCAAGCCGACTCAACCGCAACCGAATAAAAAGGGTAATCAGGAGGCAAAGAGTTCTTTCCAGCGGATTGACGACCTTTTTAAGAAGGAAAAAGGGATCGGCATGCAAGATGCTTTAATGGCATTCCGATCTACCTATGGCAGACCGCCTGAGGATGTTACGGAGCTTCTGCGTCTTAAGTACTTCCTTCCGTTAAAGGATAGTCTGTTTGTTGGGCGCGAGGAGTCTAAAAAGCCACTTTTTATGATGGATCTGTTTACCTTGAGGCCCGGTAAGGGAAAAGTGAACCCGTGGCTTCTTTCCCGTTCATTGCAGACCCTTCTTGGGCTTACTATGCAGAAAGAGGTAAAAATCACCCACGAGTTGGTGAAAAACATGAAGCCTTCCATGAGGTGGGCTACCGACTGGGATAAGGTACTGGCGCCACTGTATAGTAAAAAATGGGCGGAGTTGGATAAGGAGATTACTGGCCTCTTTGCTTCGGAGTTTGAAGCAACCGGCTTTTCTGTGGTATCCTATTGCACGGTGGGTACAGTTACCCAAAAAATATTTGCTGTGCTAGAATTAGCTGAGCCACCGGATGACATATCACCGAAAAGCTTGATCTATACCATAGCAAAAATATATTGGCTTTGATAAGGAAAACACGTTGTATTTAAAAGCAGAAACACTCGTTGGCGCCTTTGTTTTAGTAGCCTGCGGCCTTTTCTTTTATATGAGCTTTCAAATAGGAAGTGTGCGACTCGATCTTGCGCGTTATGCTACCTATACTGTTGGTGTCAAGGATGCAGCTGGACTCGCTTCTAAAGCGGATATAAAGATTGCGGGGGTGAAAGTAGGGTGGGTTGATAACATTCATTTATTGCCCGCAGATGCTACTGTTAAGCTTAAGCTCAAGATTTTAAAAGAGTACAGGCTCTATACTAATGCTCTTGCTATTGTGCGACAAGAAGGAATGGTGGGGGTCAAGTTTCTTGATGTAGTACCGGGCGATGCTTCTCAAGATCGTATTTTGCCAGGAGGATCTCTTTCTTATCAAGAGCGGCAATTTGTTGGTATGGATGAAACTTTTTATACGATTCAAAAAATAGCTGCACAAATTGAAGATTTCAATAAAGCTCTCAAAAAGGCTGCGGATGAAGCTAAGAGTCTCTTCACCGATTTAAGAGGCAGTATTGGACCATTAAATGAGTTGGTATCACAACTTTCTCGTTCAACCGGTACCCTTTCTGAAGATCTGCAAGCAACTATTGGGTCGGTGCGACAGGCAGCTGATGGTATCAACAAAATGATTGAATCTGCTGATGTGCCGGTGAAGCATATAGGAGAGCTTGCTCAAAAAGTAAATGAGGGTCAAGGCAGTCTGGGGCAGTTGCTTGCCGACAAAGATATGTATGAGGATATTAAATCAACGGCAGACTTTGCAAAGGGCTGTATTGAACGGGCACGCCATGCGGCCTTCATGGTAGATAGTCATTTTGAGATATTACCTCACTCTTTTCATGATCGCTCAAAAAAGCATGATCATCATAAAACGGATGTAAAGTGGTACTTTGATGCTCGGTTTTATCCTTGCCCAGAACTCTTTGGCCAGGTTGGATTCGCCTATTCTCATCGGGGATTTGCGCGGCACATAAAAGCACGGTGTAATGACACCTTGTTTTCCTGTATCAAGGATAAAGAAGATTCTTTCCGGTTAAATCTGCAGCTTGGCACCTGGTTCTATCCTGGGTTCGGTGTGCGAGCCGGTATTTTTGAGGGGACTGCAGGTGTGGGGCTTGATGTGCATCTGCCGTTTGAGCGGGTACATTGGCTTACCACCTTCGAGGCGTTCGATTTTCGAGGGCATAACCGTTTTAGGCTCGATCGTCGTCCTCATCTCAAATGGATGAATAGGCTTTTTTTTAATTCCTATCTCTATCTCACCTTTGGTGCTGATGATTTTATAAGTCGCTGTAATAGAACCGGTTTCGTTGGTGCTGGGGCTCTCTTTTCAACATGTGATTTGTGGTGATACAATAATACCGCGAGCAAAAGTGTTATACTTCTTTCCAGGATAGGTGAATTTACTATAGTCCCATTGTGCTGCGCATAGGCAGAGCAAAAATTTTGCTTTCCTAGAAAAATGTTCTGGCACTATCGATATACTTCCTTAGGAAAAGGAGGTCTATATAGTGTCTTTATAGGGAAGAGCTTGTTGTTCAGAGTTTTTGTTCTTTCTGCTACGTGTTTAGGGAGTATCTGAAAAATATCTAAAGAATATGATAGATTTTGCACAAAAAAATGATAAACTATTCATTTTAAGCATGCTTCATGAGAGGAACCTTATGCAAAAGCAGAGACGTAATAGGAATCTTGTTTCTCAATCGTTATTATATTCAGTTCGTTTACCTCAGCTTGCTCGAGAGGGCAATCTTAGTGCCATTCGTCGGTTTATTAGTGAAGGTGCGACTGTTGATGACGCTGATCATGATGGAGTAACGGCATTGATGTTTGCTGCCGCATCTGGTCATAAGGAGATCGTAACATTCTTGATTGAGCATGGGGCATCCGTTAACTACCAGGATGATGCGGGCTATACTCCTCTTCTGGTTGCTATTGAAAATGGTCATACCGATATTGCCCGAAATTTGCTTGAGCAAGGTGCTAGGGTACATACTCAATCAAAGTCTGGAATAAATTCTCTTTCAATAGCCTCCTCCATAGGTAATAATGAAGCTGTAAAAATATTACTTGATAGTGGGGCCCGTCAAAATGAACCGGATACTGATGGATTAATGACGCCCTTAATGCATGCAGCTGCAGCAAACCGGTATGATTGTTCTGTTATATTATTAGCTCATGACGCTGAAATTAATATGCATGATGCCAAGCGTCGTACTGCCCTTCATTTTGCAATTGCTAATGGGGACCTTCGCTTAGTAAAACTTTTGGTTGAGCATGGGGCAGATATCTTTGTGCGTGGCGGCTTAGGAGAAACTTCATTGACGATTGCAGCAATATGTAGCAAGGTAGAGATCGTACAGTTTCTAATAGAGAAGGGGCTTGCCATTGATGTAGTTGATGATGAAGGGGCTACACCGCTTAATCATGCTATTGCCGATGGGCATCATGCTGTTGCAACATTATTACTTGCCAATGGAGCTGTAACCGACTGTTCAGTTGGAAAATCGCCCTTATGGATAGCGGTTAGTAATAATGATTTAGATGCTGTTAAATTGCTTATGCAGCATGGAGTAGCATCAAATGTGGCGGCTCCGGTATTACCGCTGATCACGGCGATTGCTAGTAAGAATAAAACGATTATAAGGTATCTTCTTGATCATGGGTGCGATGTGAACGGTCGAGGAAAAGAAGGAGAATCGGCACTTATGATAGCATCATATGTTGGGGATATTGATCTGATAAACCTGCTTATTGAGTATGGAGCTCATCCTAGTTTATGCAATCAGGACGGATGGACAGCGCTTACAATTGCCGTTTTTAAAGAAAAGACTGAAGCTGTAAAGTTGCTTTCTTCATTAGATGCAAGCTTGGTTGATGTAGTCGATGATGATAGACAAACTCCTCTTATGTTTGCAGTAAGCAACAATGATCGAGAAACAGTGAAATATTTGCTTGAAAAAACTCGTTTGATAGATTTTCAGGACGAGGGTGGCTGGACTGCGCTTATGATTGCCGCTCAGGAAGGGTTTCTTGAAATAGCTCGCATGCTTCTCAAAGCTGGTGCTCTGCATACTATTAAACTTGATGGTCGTGTAACTGCGCTTGATATTGCCATTGAAAATGAAAAAAAACAAATAGTTGAGCTCCTTGCGAATTATCATCGCGGGTAGAACGATTTAAAGTGTTAGCTGATGCGTAAGATTTGCATGCTCTGAGGGAGAGCTGTGAATTTCATAATTTCCCCAAAGATTATTGGCTCGAGAGCGGAATCATGATCTTATGTTTTTTATATTATTTTTAAGATGAGGTAGCGCTGGTGAAGACTGATTGCCTTGTCGATGCTGGTTTTTTTTATATGTACAGTACATCGCGTTTCCCTTTTTTGGTACATTTGTCAAGAAAGGGGTGTGGGAATGGCATCTTTTCATGCTAAGAACAAGCATTAAAGGACGGCGTTTATTTTTGGGGGAGCATGTTATCATGAATGAGTTTTGACAAAATAGTTGCCTAGGTAGTAAACCGGGATACTCGGTGGCCTTTTACGTCAACTCATGCTAGCATAACTGTAAAGATGCCGCTATGAGAAGGACTTTCCCACTAAGCCTCATGCAGTGCACACACTATACGAGAGCAGTACAACAGGAGAACACCTATGATTCTTTTTTTCTTCCTTCCTTTTTCAGCATCGATATTTTTTTTAACGACAGGTCTTACCCTTTTAGCGTTGCTTGTAGTCCTCTATTTTAGTAAAGGTCAGGTCCGGCAGGGTATCATGATAGCTATTAATGTAGTTTCGGTAGTAACATTTATCGGCTTTTTATTTTCCTTGGGTGGTGTGGTGACCTGGTGTAGCCCTTGGCGTGAGGGCCTTCTTGTAATCAGCATTATTGCTTTTTTTCTGCTGCTTGGGGGACTATTCTATTACATTCAAAGAAAATAGGAAGATAGTATGAGTGAACGTACAGCGCAGTATCCGGTACTCGATCTTATTCTAAATCGTTGGTCTCCACGAGCAATGTCGGGTGAATCGATCGATCATAACCAACTTATGTCATTATTTGAGGCTGCCAGGTGGGCGCCATCTTCCTATAATCACCAACCTTGGCGCTTTATCTACGCGCATCGTGATACACCTGAGTGGGATAGGCTGTTTAATCTTCTTAAGCCGGGAAATCAGCAGTGGGTACAGAACGCTGCGGTGCTTATTGTTGCGATTTCGCATCACTATTTTGAGCATGATAATGCTTTTTCTCGCACGCATTCACTCGACACAGGTGCTGCAACTGAAAATCTTGCATTACAAGGCTTTTCTATGGGACTTATAGTGCATGGGATGGAAGGCTTTGATTATGAACGAACTGCCAAGGATCTTGCAATCCCGGATACGTATACCGTTGAGGCTATGTATGCGGTGGGTAAACCGGGTTCCATAGCGGCTCTTCCTGAATCATTGCAGCAACGGGAGAAACCATCGGGGAGGCTGCCCACGGATGAACTTGTATATAAAGGGAGGTTTGGCGACAAAGATGCGTAATACATAGTTCATTCAACTATGGGTTATTCAAGATCGGGAATTAAGGGGGACCTGTTGATTTTGCATAAGCGATGGGGTATGGTGATACGAGTAAACATAGAAAGGATAATCATGAGATATACTGCCATTTTACTCATAGTCATATTATGCATAGGAGCGTCTTTACGCCCTGTCTATGCTCATTCTATAGAGGACGCGATTAAGACATCTAATCCGGCGGCGCTTCGCCATGTGCTTATTTCGGGATTCACGATTCATAGCGATGAAAAAAAACGGTATCTCGCGCTTGCGCATGATATCACCAATAAAACGTATGCTGATCTTCATCAAAATAGCATAGCTGATGTTGGTCGTTTTATCCGTGGATCGTTAAAAATGGTCGGTGGGGCAGCAGCTCTGTATACCGGGTACCAGTTCTATAAGGGTTACTGGGATCGTGCAACGTATGTGGAACAAGATCATGGTGGTCTTGGGCTTGCCGAGTATCAGATTGAGGATCCTCAAGCGAGAGGAGCGGTCTATGTTCTTCTGGGGTTTGTCTCATCGTATCTTGGTTATAAGGGACTGGAAGACTGGGGCGGAATTCTCAGCAAGCGGTATCGTTTTGCCAAGCATTGTTCAGCACTGGCAGTAGAAGCTATTGTTCAACGTTTGCCAGCAGAGAGTAGGGACATTTAACCCATAACGTAGTATGTATGAAGCAAGGCGCACTTAAATCGTATCATCTTGGTCAGTTAGCGTATATCATTTTTGTACTCACTCTTTTTCTTGCCGTGCCACTTATCGATTTGCCAAGGAGTTGGCGGTATCTTCCGCTCTTTTTAGCATTGGCTCCTATTGCTTATGAGGGTATACTGCTTTTATTCAAGGGGCGCATTAGCACCGAATTTTTTCTGATTATTGCTACTATTATCGCGATTATAGGTAAGGAGGAAGCGGCGATAACCGTTGTGCTTTTGATTATGCTTATTGCCCATTACATTGAAGATCTTATAAAAGAGCGTACTCAAAATGCTCTTGAGAGCTTGGTCCATCTTATTCCCACCGATGTGCTTATTAAGCGAGAAGGGCAGGAACTGCTGGTTCCCCTTGAGACCGTCACACCCGGCATGGAAGTAATCATCAAAACAGGAGGACGTATCCCGGTTGATGGCGTTATTATTTCGGGCGAAGCGAGCGTCCAGGAAGCATTTTTGACAGGAGAAAGTGCTTCGCAAATGAAGGGGCCAGGTGAGTTCGTATTTGCAGGGACCTACCTGGAGGCAGGGAGCATGAGTATCGAGGCTCAAAAAGTGGGAGAAAATACCTTTTTCGGTAAAATTAGTGCTCTTCTTGAAAAGGCGGGACGTACTAAAGCCCATATTGTACGCCTTACTGATCGGATTGCGGCAATTTTTACGCCGGCCTTCTTACTCTTTATTGCCATTGTATGGTTTATTACGGGTCAAATAAGCATTATAATCACGCTTTTAATATTTGGCTCTCCCCTTGAGCTTGCGCTTGTTACACCCCTGACGCTCCTTGCAGCAACGGTTGCTGCGTTTAGGCGGGGTATTTTGGTAAAGAACTCTGGATCACTCGAATTTTTAGCGTCTTCCGAGACGATTATTTTTGATAAGACAGGAACCCTTACTATGGGATCACCTGAAGTGGTATCGATTAGGTCCCTCGATAAAGACTATACAAGTCGTGATATACTTTCGATAGCGGCTACCGCAGAGAAAAAATCGGGCCATGTGCTTGCTCGTGCAATTATGCAGGAAGCTGACAAGGAGCAGATTGAGGTGCCCGATCCTGAGAGTTATATTTCTCTGACAGGCCATGGTATTACGATAACGCTTCATTCAAAAAAATATCTTGTCGGCAATCGCTATTTTATTGAGGCGCGGGAGCATGGCAATATTCGGTTACAGGGCAAGTATGCACAAGAAGAAGCCTTAACGACCTTTTTTGTCGCAACGGCAGATAACGTGATTGGTCAGATTTCCTTGGCCGATCGGATCCGGCCTGAGGCGCGGCACGTCATTACTCAGTTGAGGGAGCGTGGCATGCGTACTATCATGCTGCTCAGCGGTGATAAACAGCAGGTAGCCCAGCAGGTTGCAGCAGAATTGGGCATTGAAAAGGCGTATGGCCAAGTGATGCCGGATGAGAAGTTAGAGATGCTGAAGACTCTTCAAGAGGAAGGGCATTGGGTAACGATGATAGGGGATGGCATTAATGATGCACCAGCACTCAGGCAAGCACATGTGGGTATTGCTATGGGTTGTATGGGAATGGAGCCGGCCATTCAGGCGGCCGATATTGTGCTTATGTCCGATAACCTTGATCAGATTGTTTTTCTTTATGATCTTGCACATGCAACGATGCGTACGGTTAAGCAGAATCTTATTATCGGCTTTGCCCTTACTCATACGGTGGGTATTATTTTTGCGCTGTTAGCCTATCTCACCCCTATTCAGGCAGCACTTTTCCATGCTGTTCCCGATTTTCTTATTTTACTTAATGCAGCACGGCTGGTGAGATTCAAAGAGCCGACTTCGTATCCTGAATAATACGAAGATCCCTCTTAGAACGGCCTTTTATGATCCGGTCTGACGCTTGTTGGTGCAGGAGTTGTCTCATGCGATAATAATTTGACCGTGGTACATAGCTGCGTTTAAGTTCCGCAGGCTCAACGATGTGGACAGGGCGATTGAAGAGCGGAATATTGGCGATATAGAAATTCTTCTTATAATCGAACCCATCTCGGTCGGCCGTTGCCTTAACCAAAGTAAGAAGTTGAGGAAGCTTGCTAATAAAGCGGCCAATCATGAAATGAAGATGGCCGGGACTTTGCCAATCGAGTAAAATACGTGTCTGAATAATGTTCGGAGCAGGATCGAATATCCGTTTAGAGAAAAAAGGGATATGGGTGCCTGGTGGTGTACATGCATACGATTCCCAATAAAGTGCTTGTGCATCCCCAACCTGCATAAAATCTGCTGAAGAATAGAACGTATACACCTCTTTAAAAACAGGCGATTTTACATAAGACTTCGTTACTTCCTGCACGGGCGGTGCCAACATGATAAGGCGGTCAATTTTGAAGGAAGTATCGTTATGTTCTGCTGCTACACAGGATAAATTCAGTACAACATTGGAGCCATGACTATGGGTGATAATAGTTATAGGACCTTTATGGTTTTTTAATACTGAATAAAGACGTCGGGCAGCCCTGGTGCGCGCAGGAAATGTTATTTTTCCTGACCAACTATAAAAATAGAACGAGTCCCGAGGAAACTCTTTTGGATCAGCATTAGTCAAGTGAGAGCTTACGCGTCCCATTATTGAATCAACTCTATTGATAGATGTGGGGATTATGCCATGCGGATACTCAATCTGGTGAATTATTTTAGAAAGTATCGATTCTTTGGCGCCATGTACAAAAATAGTCAGCCGCCCCTTAGCAAGGGGGCCGGCAAAAAACAACTTTCTAAGAACCTTTTTTTCTCGTTGATCATGATAGACATTGTATTTGCAGCCGGATGTCAATCCGAGTATAAGAAAAAAGAATATACAGGATTTCGGATTCACGATTTCTTCCTTTGAGCGACTGGGCATACCATCTAAATGTACATTTTTCATAATACATTTTTTTTAGGTTCCGTGTATAGGATTTGTTCTTGTTTTGTTGGATAAGATCCTGATGGGTCCACCACGAAAGAGACACTGCATTTAGCGCCAGGAACCCTCATTCTTCGTATTATGAGATGAGGGATGGGGGATTTTACGTTGCAATTTCTTCCTTAAGGCTATAGGGTATTTTACTACAGGAGGTCCTGCCTGGAGGGGGATATTGAGGGTAATATGCTGCATGTTGTTGAGAGCTGCAGTTTCAAGCAGGGTGATCAGTGTTGGAAGGTTTCTTAAAAAATGAGGCTGAATAAAATCTCCATGTCCAGGGTTGTGGTTATCTAAGAGTATACGTGCTTGTACAAGAGAGGGGGCTTGAGGAAATGTTCGTCCTGAAAAAAGAGGAAGCTTCTGATCGTTCCTAACTTTTTTTGATTCAGGATATATGCCTTGCGGATCTGCCACCTGAATGAAATCTGCCGTTGAATAGAGAGAAAAGATCTGCTTGAAAACGGGGGATGACGCATAATCGATAGTTGCATTCTGGACTGGTGGTGCGAGAAGAATGAGCGAATCTATATGAAAGTTCGTATCTTTCTTGAGTTCAGCAAGATGAGCCAGATAGAGTGCTACATTGCACCCATGGCTATGTGCAATGAGGGTAATTGGTCCGTCATGCCGCCTGATGGTGTTATAAAGTTTTTTTGCTGCCCTTTTCCGTTCTAGAAAGTCAAGTTTCCCCGACCATCCAAAGTAATAAAAGGACTTCCGGGGAAACTGCTCTGGGGCACTTTTGATGAGCGTCTTTCCGACGCGCAGATACCGATTTGTACAGGCAGAAAAGGGCATAAGACCGGCAGGTATTTTCCCCAAATTCATGAGAGATGACACAACGGGAACAACAGTGCCATGGATAAAAATAGTTGTCTTACCGGGAGCAAGGTACTGTTGAGGCTGACGTGCTTGGCATGTGAGAATGGTAACAAAACAGAAATAGGCAAAAAGGGCTCGGTCAATTTTGAGCATAGAAATCACTCCAGTATTTGATTAGGTGTTATTTTTTCTCTTCTTAGAATACAGGATACGAGCGCAAACTCCAAATGCCCTGCCTTGTTGTCTAGGAGATTGATGAGCTTCGGGATGCAGTACTCATTGCCGAGTGCAGGAGGAAAAAGGTAGTTCTTTTAGTCGATGAGCTCTTGCTACTATGAAGCGTTTTTGGTGATAAGGACATTGGTAAAAAGTTACAAAGGTTTCTTACGAAGTCTCTTCCGATGCTTCATCTTGCATATCTTCAGGTGTATCTTGACGTAAAAAGGAAGGAAGAATACCTCTCCTAGAAATATGGAGCTTATTATAATGGAATTTATGAGGCCTATAGAATTTATGAGGCCTAAAGAAGCGGTGATAGAGGATCTTCCGTGTGTCGATTTCAAAAAAGGTATACTCAAATTGGCCCGACACCGATTCTTTCGTGTCGGTATGAATAATCCTTCCTGCGATAATTAATTGCGGGCTTGGGTTATCCGGGTGGTCCGGATGAAAAAATGTTTGTGATTCTCCAAAGTGCTGAATAATGAAATCTACCATGTGTGGGAAGGTATGATTGCTTATTCTATCTTTATCATACTTGGCCTCTAATAGTTCGATTGTATCGGCAGACCACTGGCTAATTCTTGGATGATAGACTAGGGAGATTAGATTGCGTGTTTGCCAATCTTCAGGAAGGGTAGTTATTTGCATCTCGATTTGTTTGTTATTTCCCGGATTTTTGATTTTGATAATACCTACCTTGCTATTTATAGCTGTAATAACACTTTTATCATTTGTTGGATACGCTTTATTCCAGTCCCTAATTTTTATCGATCCTAAAACGGTTGCCACAGTATGAGGGAGGCATATTTTCTTATAGAGTGTCTCATCCATCGCGTGGAGCCTGTATGGGGAGCAGATAAGAATGATCGCTGATAGTAAATAAGTGATTTTCATGGCAAGGTTGTATTCATAGCAATCGGGTAAAAAATTTTGACAGCGCTTTTTTGAAGTTTACGATAGACTAAGCATAATGCTTTTTGGGGATGCCGACTATGTTGCGAGAAAAGAAACAACAGATATTTGATGAATTTGCACAGTATATAACAAAAGAACGCAGAGAAATAATTAAGAAGAACGCTCGCGAGCGGACCCGGTTTGTTTCGGTGGTACTTGAGGATATAGATCAGGCACATAATATAAGTGCTGTGCTCAGATCTGCTGACTGCTTTGGTATTCAGGATGTACATATTATAGAAGATAAGCATCGTTTCGTGGTACATGAGGAGATTGCCAAGGGAGCAGCTCAGTGGCTTTCCTTGCATCGGTATCGTGAGCAGGCCAACAATACGGAGTACTGCTTTGAGCAACTGCGTGCAGAGGGATATCGTATTGTCGCTACTACGCCTCATGAAGAAGATATGTTTATTGATGCTTTGCCTCTTGATCAAAAAGTAGCGCTCGTGTTCGGCACTGAGCAGAAAGGGCTCAGCTCCTATGTGCTTGAGCAGGCTGATGCATACGTAAAAATTCCTCTCTACGGCTTTACCGAAAGTTTAAATATATCGGTTTGTGCGGGGATTGCACTGTATGAATTAACTCATCGACTTCGAGCTTCTTCGACTCAGTGGCGTCTTTCAGATGAGGAAGTAGTTGATCTCCAGCTTGAATGGCTTAGTAGCACTACTCATTGGGGAGAGAAGATTAAAGAGCGGTTGAAACTTATGGGGGGGACCTCTTAATGAGTGGGGGATCTTGGTGTACCATGTTATTTTCACGAGTATGTCCCTATAATTTAGGATGGAGGGTACGGGCTTAATACATTGTTCAGGATATGGAGACCACGAGGAATTCAAGCAATCTAATGTGTAGATATTATTTTGGGAAAGCTTTTCCTGTGCAAGCCTATCAGATTTATATAATGTAATAATGTTATCCAATGATCCTATCCATTATTCTTGATGTAAAATTTGACAGATTAATGAGATATTTTATGCTTGGTACTATTATGATACTGATTATCAGGAAGTATACACCATGGTTATTGTTATTCTAAGAGCCTCTTATTTCATGGTTGGGAGCCGCAGCCTTTTCTTAATGACGCTGATATTTTCATGCGTGTTGATGGAGGCTATGATGTGTACAGAATAACTATCAGAGCTTTAACAGTCCCAGCAAACTCAGGTACATAAAAGAAAATGAAGTTTGGATTATGCAGTAGCATTTCTCCTACTTAAAAGACAAAAAAATTGATACATCAGTAGATCTGATACAACAAATTATTAAGAATCAAACACTACGAATTTTACGCTTAGGGAAGATGGCCTGTCTGATAATAGAAGGTTATTAGCGCAAATATGGAATAATCGCGGATTGGATTTTGGGGATTAAAGGTATTTTAATCGAAGAGGGTGTAGGGTAAGCAGTGCTGGAGGTTGATTGATCATTAATATGAAGGAGCCTATTTTTCTAGGAGGACCAATGGCGAGAATCATTGCACATAGCACACCCTTAAGAATAGTTCTCTATATAAGCCTTTTTTCGGGTGTATTAATCGATGCTATGGAAAGGGCGACCACCTTCGAGGAAGCCAAGAAGCAACGAATGACGATTGAAAAAAGACAGTTATTTTCACGTATCCTTGAGGTCACCCACGTTGAGCCTAATGAAGTACAAAGAGCTTATGATTTGCTTGATAGTTATAGTGCATTATTAGGTTCCGATCATCCTTTGGGTAGAGAGCTTATGCTTTTAAAAGAGCGTCTTTTGCAGCCCGAATTTCTTATACGAGCAGATGAAGCATTGTGTAACAACTTGATGTCCGCTCCTCAGCTCACACATCAACATCCTGCACTCGCCCTGCTTGTACAAATCATTTCTGATATAAGCAAACTTATCGATAGAGAATCTCAGCTTGTTGCATGTTTAGATCCGTTGAAAGAGCACTATCAGAATTACATTCAACGATTTTGTACTTCTGATTGTAATAGGGATGAACATATTTATCCTAAAGCACTTATAACGGGCGAAGGGCTTGCATATGTAGCGCAAGAAGATCTTTTACCACTATTGTGGCGCAAGAAATTGATTGTTGCTCCTGTAGATATTACCTCGTATCGTATTAGTCAAGAGATAGCTTACTCGCTCATATCAAAGGATAAATTTGGTCTTTTGAGGAAAAAAAATGAACAAGGAAGTTACGCTGTTAGTTTTAAGCGCGGGACAAGGGGAGGAGTTCATTTTAAGGGTAATACGCCTGTCAACGGCTTTCCTGAGGCGCAGTTCTATCTAGGTATTGGTTACTATTACGGGATAGGAGTTGAAAAGGATGTCGAGCGTGCGATTTGGTTGTACAAGAGTGCAGCTATTAATGGCATTGTTGAAGCGCAGTATAATCTTGGTCTCCTTTATGAAAATGGAGATGGTATTGAGAAAGATCTAAAAGAGGCTCGTCACCGGTTTTTCCAAGCTTCATATTGGGGACTTGCTGAGGCTCGTGTTCAGGATAAGGGTGATTGTGATATTTCAAATGATTTGTTTCAGAGAAACCTTAACCGGTCTCACGATTACGATAAGGAGCCTCATGTTTCCTTCAAAATTCCCTATGGAAAGAGGAAGAGATGAAACATGGTTTTTTGTTAGGGTATATATTCTTAGCGGGGATGTTTCTGATCCCGATCCAAGCAATGGAAAAAGTAGCGACTGAGCATGAGGTTCAAGCTGATCTGATATATGAGAAAGAGCAGCTATTTATGCGCATATTAGAGGTAACCAGTGCTGAGCCTAATGAAGTGCAACGGGCACGGGATCTGTTGGACGATTATGTAGCGAAAAACGAAGCTTTACCCAGCATACTTTCTCTCAAGGAGAGACTTGTACAGCCTGAGGCTCTTATTCGCTTAGATCAAGAACACCGGGATGACTTACTTACGACTGGAGAACTGACGCTGCAGCATCCTGCTTTAGCCCCTCTTGTAATGTTTATTAAAGATATAGGTAGTGCTCTTTCACAACATACACAGTTAGCGCCTGTTTTAGGTCCTTTAAAAGAGCACTATGAGAAGTATCTCCGATGGTTTTTCTCGCCTGCGTGTAATAGGGCTGAGCATATGCGTTCAAAGGCTCTTATGGGTGGTGAAGGATTAATGCATCCACTTGAGTTGACGACGCCGTTGTGGTGGCAACAGGGATTTCACCAGTTGGGTGCTCAAGCTCTTTCTTCGTATCGTATTAGTCAAGCAATGGTACAGGAGCTTATTTCAAAGGATAAATATGGGCTTTTAAAAAAAAGAAATGAGCAAGGAAGCCATGCAGTAAGTTTTAAGCGAGCACAGCAGGGCGGCGTGCATTTTAAGGGCAATACCACAGCTACCGGATTGCCGGTGGGCAAAGAAGCAGCACTTTATTGGCTTTCAAAGCTACTGTTTGGGCATGGCATGGCAGCTACATCGCTTCTTACCTTACATGAGGTAGAAATGAAAAAACCGGCTGAGCAATCTCCAGCACGAGGGCCCTATGGTATCGCCCTAGCAACGCGCCAAACAGCAGACGAATTTTTTGCAAAGTATCCCCATTTTGAAAAAGAGTTTATGCCTGTTGTTGGCTCACACATAGCGCAAGCAGCAGATCATGTAGAGGGAATGTCGCTACAGACTTTTATAGAAGAGGCTCAGCAAGGAAAGCAGTCCTATGAAGAGCTTGATATCATAAGTTTTACTGAGCAGATTATTATGAGTTTATTAACGAATCCCTCTGATGCAACTCCGGGCAATTTTATGGTGAAAATGGATAAAAAGCCGTATGCAATTATGGGTATTGATAATGATATGGCGTTGGGGCCAGATATTGTTCAGGTCTTTGTGGATATGCCCGGCAATCCCGCTCAAAAGGTGGCTAAGCATAGTCTCGAAGTTAAAAATATTCTCTATTGCTTACCATTGATGGAAAAGAAACTTAGTTCAGAGATAGTTTCCCGTATTCTTTCGCTCGATGCAAATCTAGCGCTGATGCAATGGCTTGAGTGTATGAAGTATCAAGAACAGAATTATGAGCTTCTGAAAAGATTAAGCTATGAAACGGGCCAGGAGCGTAAGCCGTATCTGTCGGAACATGATTATAATAATGAATTACAGCTACCTCTGAAGTTTGTGCCGGAACTGGTTATAGAATTACAGGCAAGGTTTGAGAGCATACAAGAGTACCTACGAAATCATTCTGCACCAACCCATTGGGATATTTTTATGCATGTATGCCCGGCGGTATGTCGTTTTTATAGGGCTATGTTGGCTAAGTATCATTTTGCCCCTCACCCAATTATCGATTCGTTTACTGCTATATTACATGGCGAGAAGGATTTAGAAGATATGTTAAATTTGGGTGAGCTTGTAGCGGCCAATCGGACGCTTGGTCAATTTCTTGCTGGTATAACCATACCTCCCGATACAACGAATAGAGGGACTGCTGTTCTTGATGACTTGACTACCGCTTTCTTGGAGAAGCATGGTGCACCGAGTATCTTTCGTTTAATAAAGGAACGGGTGCCCCTTTCACTTATTACTTTCTTCGTTGATCGTGGTCTTGATCCTACGCTATTAGATGATGCTTATAATATATCTATTCATTATGCTCTTGAGCAGAAAAGTACACCATTTGTTTTAGCGTATTTGCTTGATCTGTTTAAGAAAAGGAGAAAAGTAGCTCTTCTTGATCAGCAGGATGGGACGGGGAGAACTCTTTTAGACTTTGCAATACAACAGAAGAACTATGAGGCCTTTTCAGTATTGATTAAAGCCGGGGTTGTAAAGTGTAATCCGCAGAGTGTAGTGAGCTTGTATGAAAAATATGTTAGACAAGAGCAACGGTTTTATGATGAAGCGTTTTTTATGTTAGTGAAGCGTAATCCGGCGGTAGGCTGGTTACTCTGTATGGAACATATGGTTCCACTACCGGCAGGTGCAGGAATGGGAACTCCTTTGACAACGAGTCATTTTGCGCAACGCATGATCTTGCGTCAGGTTCAAGATCAGATTTTGGATAGTCGGGGTGTTTTTTTGCAGAGTGGTCATTATGGTAATCATAAAGTATGTTGTGCACATTTTGAAGATGGGCTTGTAAAGCATGAGCTTTATTTTAAGGTTTATCCTGAGCTTCCCTGCACAGAGGAGGCAGTGGGAGCATTTACGCGGGACTTATTTGGGTATGGAGCGCCTCATACTGATCTTAGTAAGCTCAATGGTAACCCGATTTTACTATCGCAAGGAATTTTTGGAAGTACCTTGTTGGATGTACTTAAAACCCAGCCGGAGTTGATTAATCATATTGAACCAAAAAGTCTTTCCGGCCTTATACTTGTGGCGATGCTTATTAATCCAGAGGATGGCAAGCCTGATAACTATATTCTTGAGCCCTCTCCTTGGGAAGATGGGATGTATCGCTTAGTATGTGTTGATAATGATCATGCATTTGTGCCGGCGGTAGTAAGACAGATGCCAAAGAGTGGGGGGCTACTTAGTAAGCCAAGTCCTGTCGTTCAGGTGAAGACGATTCTTTATTGCCTAGATTATATGAAATCTAAGGTACATCCAGATATAAGAGATCGCATTTTAAAGCTGGATACTGATTCATTTCTTAAGGGATGGTTGCAGGACTGCAAACAGCATAATGCACAGGTGGAAGCCTTGTTTAGTCCTACTGAAAGGGAAAGATATTTTAAGAAGCAGGAGTGTTATATAGGATTTCCTTTTCAGCAAGGAGCAATTGCTCATCTGTATGATAAATTTGTGTTATTAAAAGATCTGCTGCGCTCGTATCCAGAAATAAGCCATATTGATTTACTGTCAAAACTGGAACCGCGTCTCGCGCAACGATACTTTAGTGCTCTGTATCAGGACATCTCAGTACTTGATCGATTTAAGCGCGTTGATGCGCCATTTTATAAAGAAGGATTTGCGGGGTCATATACGACGGTAACACGTAGTGGTCAGATTTTGCAATCTATGAATATTCCCTTGCAGATTCAAAGAAGGGGCTATAATCCTGATGAAGCTTTGCAAGAGTTAGTTCAGGCTGGTGAAGAGGCTCGTATGAAGAACTATGATTCTGTGCTTAATCTCCTTACAACAGAGCAGTCTCCTCAGCTTCTTCTTAACTCGAGTTGGGTAGCATTTTTACGTATCTTAGATTTTAGTCAACTTTCTCTTAAGGAACAGGTCGCGCTCTTAGCTCTCTTGCAAAAAAGGGCAGTGCGGGATCTTGTTCTATATAACTGTGAGGCCTTGACTAATACTTGGATTGAGCACTTGAATCTTGAATCGGTATCTAAGGTTGATTTGAGAGGTTGTACAAAGGTAAGTCGTACAGGTATTGTAGTTTTGGCTCGTAAGGGGCCTTTTATTGAGGAGTTGAATCTTGCAGGACTTACACAAATAAAGGGTCTTGGGAAAAAGGGAAAAGGGTTAGTTTTTCCGCATCTCAAGATGCTTAATCTTGCTGGGTGTACTAATTTGAAAGATATTTTCATTGAAGCACCGAATCTTGAGTATCTTAATATAAGAAATTGTTCACTCCTTTCCGATATTGGATTGGAATCTCTTATTAAAGGGACCAAACTAAGAAAGATTGAGTGTTCTAACAACTGGATCATAGCGGTGACTTATGTTCTGAATACATATGACATGCAAGGAGTGGAAATTCTTTCAAGAGAGGACGTTCAAGACATGCCGCAAGCTCAATTTGTCCGATCATTGAATATAGACTCAGAATTGGGGAATAGTGGCAAAGCGGATCAAGAAAAAGCGTCAAATGAGCGCAGAGTGAGTTCAGAGCAAAAAAGTATCGCTGTAAAGTCAGCAGAGAAGGTAGGAAGAGGAGAGGATGTGCTTCCAAGTGAGCTTGGCAGAACGCTTGCTGTGAAAGCGGGAACGGCAAGGGATGCTGATCTAAGGGTGGAACAGTACAGGCTATTGGCGGAACAGGGGGATGTAGATGCTCAATATAGTCTTGGGCTTTGTTATTCCAATGGTAAAGGAGTAGAAAAAGATGAAAAGAAGGCTGTAGAGTTGTATCAAAGAGCTGCGGTCCAGGAACATGCCTCTGCTCAATATAATCTTGGGGTTTGCTATGATAATGGGACTGGGGTAGAGGAGGATGAGAAGAAAGCTGTTGAATGGTGGCAAAAAGCTGCGGATCAGGGGTATGCGTCTGCTCAATATTCTCTCGGAATCTGTTATTATTTTGGGCGCGGTATCCAGAAGAATGAGAAACAGGCTTTCAACTGGTTTCATAAGGCCGCAGCTCAGGGAGATGCGGACGCTCAAAATGAACTTGGACATTGTTATGAAAATGGCAGAGGAGTGAAGAAAGATGAAAGTAAGGCTTTTGAGTGGTATCTGAAGGCAGCTAATCAAGGAGATCCTGATGCCCAGTATTCTCTTGGATTCTGTTATGCGAACGGTTT
>SDBV01003891.1_pt1 | contig 21706 bp, 24 predicted proteins | sample 2277081 | NCBI WGS metagenome assembly SDBV01 (sample SAMN10402039, study PRJNA504765) | marine sediment metagenome | isolation source: marine sediment core GS10_PC15, 223 cmbsf | place: Arctic Ocean: Southern Knipovich Ridge | collected 2010 | reverse complement strand
CTTAATTGATTCTGTTGAAGATTGTATGGTTGTTGCTGATGCTTGTTCGTTTATTGTGAAAGATGGGAAATTTGTTATTGAAGCTAAGGGAATAAATTCTGCGATGTCTGAGTTTTCAGGAGATGAAGCAAAGATTGATGCAGAGAATTGTAAGGTGCGATATAGTTTAGAATATTTGCAGAAATTTATGAAGGGGGCTAAACTTGTGGAGAAAACTGTTTTGAATTTTGCCGAAGACCATCCGTTGAAGTTAGATATTAAATCAGAGCATATGGAGTTGAACTTTTTGTTGGCTCCGAGAGTAGAGAACGAGGATTAGCACGAGAGCAAATGAGAATATATCAATACGAGTGCTGGTCCGAGCAGAGGATTGATTGAAAATTTCTTAAAGTTTATAAATAAGAATATCTTAAAACACATATGGAAAAAAAGGGGCAGGTGACGATTTTTATTATTATTGCAGTAGTGATTGTTGCGGGAGGAGTTTTGATTTATTTATTTTTTCCACAGATTAAATCTGCGCTTGGCGGTGGGATAAAAAATCCGCAGACATTTATTCAAGAGTGCATTGAAGAAGAAATTGAGGATGCTGTGGAATTGGTTTCTTTGCAGGGAGGAAGTGTGGAGCCTGAGTTTTTTAGTACGTTTGATGGTGTGGAAATAAGAAATTTATGTTATACTGCAGAATATTGTGATTATGACCCTCCCCTTTGTTCTATGCAAGAACCGCAATTAAACGCTCATATTAAATCTGAGATTAAAGAATACATTAAAGAAACAAGTGATGCATGTTTTGTTTCCCTAAAAGAAAATTATGAGGATAAAGGATATTCTGTTTCCTTGGAAGAAGGTGAGACAGTAGTTGATATTCTTCCTGAAAGAATTGTTGTTACATTCAATAAAGAGGTTACTTTGGTTAAAGACAATACAGAGAGATATGAAGAGTTTGCAGTTGTTTTGAACAATAATCTTTATGAACTTACTGCAATTGCTGATAGTATCTTAGGATTTGAAGTTAGTATTGGAGGGGTAGATGTAACAATATATATGGAATTATATTCTCATCTTAAAGTTGAAGAAAAACTTTTGAGCGATGATACAAAAATTTATATTATAACAGACAGGGATAGCGGAGATAAATTTCAATTTGCTTCAAGAAGCTTAGTGCTTTCACCAGCAGGATATTGTTAAAATGAAAAAAATAAAAATTATCTTTGGCTTGTTTTTAATGATTTTCCTAGTTGGCTTTGTTAGCGCTGTTTGCTGTGAGAGAACAATTGGTGAAGGGGGAACAGGTGGAGGAGTTTGTTTGGATGTTGGGGACAGGCAATATTGTGACCCAGATTATAGGATAGATGACACAACAGCCTGTGAATCAACCCAATATTGTTCAACAGGAACTTGTGTAAATAATGCAGAAGGAACATGTGCGATTTCTTCATCATCAGCATGTGATCCTAATTTGGGAGGATTTTGGTATGCAGAATCTGCTGACAACATTGCAGAATGTAAATATGGTTGTTGTTTTATTGGAGAAGGTACATCATTTATACATAGGACAACCTGTAATAAAAGATCTGCAGATGCAAAAATTTCACCAGATTTTAGAGATAGCATAACAACTTGGGAAGAGTGTATGTTAAATGCAGGACCGACAGCAGAAGGTGCATGTGTTTTTGAAACAGAAGAGGGAAGAGAGTGCACAATTGAAACAAGAGAAAAATGTCTTGAATTAGGAAGAGACCCTCATGCAGGGCTTTTATGTAGTGCTCCTGAATTAGGAACCATCTGTACAATGACTGAAAGAACTAGATGTGTTGACGGGAGACATGAAGTTTATTTTGAAGACAACTGTGATAATGCGGCAAATGTTTATGATGCAAGTAAAGTTGATAATATTGATTATTGGACTTATATGAAAGATTTTGCTTCAAGTGAGCTTTGTGGTTATGGGCTTTCAAATACAAATTCAAAAGTTTGTGGAAACTGTAATTATCTTGCAGGAAGTACGTGTGGTTCTGCGAGAGGAACAGGAGTAAATCCAGAATCAGGGGATAATATATGCATAAATTTAAACTGTACTTATAAGGGGGAAACAAGAGCGCATGACACTGCATGGTGTTCTCAGCCAATATCTTATTTTGAAAATGCAAAGCCAGGAGATTTATCTTATAGACTTTATTGTTTTCAGGGGGAAGTTCAATGGGAACTAAAGGATAATCGAAGAAACAAATTATGTAAGGAAGATGTTCCTGGAGAAGCTAACTATGTTTCAAACCGATGGCAGGATTGTGTATTTCAGAATAGTTCTAAAGATTGTTTAAACACAGAGCAAAGAGATTGTAAGGTTCTGGAAGGAGTAAGCAGAAAAAATGATAGTGGGGGAGATATATTGCTTTTGAATTATATTTATACCTATGATTATGCAGGAGAGGTGACAAGTGAATCTATTGATTCTATAAAAGCAACTTGTGTTGCTCGTTATCCTCCAGGGTTTGATTTTTGGAATCCTGATGCTGCGATATATGGAAATTCTCCTGAATTCACTCCTGCATATGTATGTATTGCGGGTAGTGTGAGTTCTGCTGTTGGATATCATAAAAGATTAGCAAGTGATTGGAAAGCTAAAGATTATAGATGTGTTGGAGAATGCATAGAGAAATGTAGTGATTGGGTTATTGGAAAACCTGAATGTCAAGAGACTTGTTTTTGGGACTGTCCTGCTTCTGAATCTTTTTTAGATATGGAAGGAAGCGGACAATTAGGGGTAGGAGAAGTTGATTTAAATCTAGATTGGACAGAGAATCGAGAAGAATTGTGTGTTTCTCTTGGAGATTGTGGTGTGAAAGCAAATTATGTTGGGGGAGATAGTTATTATTCATGGAAAGAACTTTTCATAGGGGACAATATTACTAAAACAAATATTTTTGAGGCAGATGAGTATCAATAAAATGAAAAATAATCAAGTGAAAAATTTGATGGTGGTAATTCAGATTTCTATTTTAATAATAAGCCTTGTGGCTTTTACTCAGATGATTTCTGCCCAAACATCAAGTGCTCCGTTATCAACAAGTATGGCAAGAAAAGTAGTAATTAAATCAAACCAATCTAATCAAGAAGCAGGAGAAAATTATGAAGCACCGATAACTGGGAAGGCTATTGACTTTGTTCCTTTTGCGGGATTATCTGGAGCATCTGAAACAGTGGGAAAATGGATAGGTGATTTTTTTGGAAAAATTGGAGGGAAAATAAGTAATACTGCTATAAGTTTAGGCATTGTAGCAGCTGTTTGGTTAGTTACAGTAGCAGTGGTTTGGAGTTTTGGAGGGCGAGATCGTGCCGAAACACTTTTTTGGGCAAATGCACTTACAGCTTCTACTGGTCTTGGATTAACCGCTTGGAGTATTTCTACAGGATTAATGAATGCAGCTGGGTGGAGTGCAGCAGGACCTCTAGGATTGATACCTGGAGCGGTAACATTCTTATACACTCTCTGGCGTAGCACATTAAGAGTGGACGAAAGAATAGTGATGTTTGATTGTAAAACATGGCAACCACAAACAGGAGGGGATGATTGTGAAGAATGTAATGATGGTGAATTTCCGTGCACAGAATATAAATGTAAGAGTTTGGGACAATCGTGCGAATTGTTAAATGAGGGAGATAATGCCAGGTGCATATATAATAATTCAAGAGATACAACAGCCCCGACCATAACAGCAAGAACCGCTTCTTTATTATCTACAAACTATAGTTATGAGCCGCTTCCTGCAGCAGCAACAAATGGGGTTGAAATAAAATATAATGATGGTTGTCTTCCTTCTTTTGAGTCATTTACTTATGGGATTGAATTAGACAAAACAGGTATGTGTAAAATGTATGACAGCACAACAGCAGATTTTTCAGTTATGGAATTGCCTTTTGGAAATGGGGGATGGGAAAGAAATCATACACAATTAATGTATTTTCCAGGACAGGCGCAAGAAGGAGAAGATGGAGCTGAAATTCCTGGGGGGGGAAATTATGAGTATTATGTAAGATGCCAGAGTGTTAATGGAAATTCTAATGTTGGGGAATTTTTGTTTAAATTTTGTATTGACCCAGATGCTGACACTTTTGAGCCAGAAATACAAGGATTTAATTTGTTAGACAGAACTCCTATAAAGTATTTCGATGAAGACGAAGAACATGAAACATCAGTAATAATCTATGTTAAGGAACCTCTATCTAATACAAATGGGGGATGCAAATGGAGCCACACTAACAAAGAGTATGATGATATGGAAGGAACAATGACTTCTTGTTCAGATGCTCCAGGAGAGGTTACTACATTTAATGCACAGATAAGTTATACTTGTTCTGGTACATTAACTGGGCTTCAAAATAACCAAGAAAATAAATTTTATTTCAGATGTAATGATACTGCCGGAAATGTAAATACAGTTTCTAAGGAATTAACCTTGATTGGTTCTCTTCCTTTAGTAATTGATTCTGCTACACCAAATGAAGAAACAATAAAAGGCTCGAGCGAGATGGTTCAAATTACTTTGGAAGCAGAAACTTCTATTGGCTTGGAAAACGGAATAGCAGATTGTTACTATAGTGATACTGGGAATTACAATGATTATACAAAATTTACGAACACACGTTCTCATGAACATTCTGATAATTCAGTTTATCTTCCAGAAGATACCCACACATATTATATACAATGTTTTGACATGGCTGGAAATGTAGATACAAAAACAATTGAATTTGAAGTTGAAGCAGATTTTGAAGCGCCAGTTGTTGTGAGGGTTTATCATAGTGGGGGGGATTTGAACTTAGTGACAAACGAGCCAGCGAGCTGTGTTTATGCCCTTAAACCCCCATGCTCTTATGGTTTTGACGTTGGTGTGAAAATGACAAGTGTAGATGATTTAATTCATTCTACTGCATGGAAGACTAACAATAATTATTATGTGAAGTGTAAAGACTTAATTGGAGAGGAGGGAAACCAGCCACCAGAAGGTTGTAGTATTATTGTAAGACCGTTTGAGATTTGATTCTGTTAAAAAAGTTTATAAGTTATGGGTACTATTTTTAGATATGAAAAAAAAGGGGCAATTGAATTTATCATTTGGAATAATTTTTTCTATTATTCTTATAGTTATTTTTCTTGCTGTTGCAATTTATGCTATAATTAAATTTATTGATATGCAGCATATGGTTCAGATTGAAAAGTTCAAAAGTGATTTGCAGGAAGACATTACTCGGATGTGGCAAGGGTCAGGAGGAGATAGTCAGATTGTTGAATATTTTTTGCCGGATAAAATAAATAAGGTTTGTTTTGATGGGGAAGATTTGTATTTTAAATCAGATAAAATTATTATTGGATGGGAAGTTGAGCATCTTGAATTGGGAAATGACTTTTGTATAGAGAACATTGATGGAAAAGTTAGTATGACTCTTAGTAAAGATTATGGAGAAATCTTGGTGAAAATAACAGAATGAAAAAAGGGGCGTTACAGATATCTTTTGGTTGGCTTTTTGCGATTATTGTAGGAGCGTTTATAATTTTCCTTGCAATTTATGGGATTACAAAATTCATGGGAACAGAGCAACAGGTGCTCGACGCAAAAACACAACAAGAGATTGGAATTTTGCTCAATCCTCTAGAGATGGGTTTTGAATCTGCGACGTCAACTTCTTTTGCAACTGCTTCAGAGTCGAGAATTAATAATAGTTGTAATGATGCAGGAAATTTTGGCAAGCAACTGATTGGGGTTTCACAGAAAAGTTTTAATAAATGGTCAGAGACAGATTTTGAGGCAGGTTTTCCAAACAAGTATATTTTTTCTGAAGGCGTTGTGGAGGGAAAGAAGTTTTATGTTTTTTCAAAGAAGTTTGAATTTCCTTTCAAAGTTTCTGATTTGATTTATATGACTTCTTCAAGAGAAACATATTGTTTTTCTAATGCCCCAGAAGATATTAAAGAAGAGATTGAATATCTTAACCAGACAAATCTTTTGATAGAAGAGGATTGTTCTGGCATTAGTGTTTGTTCTTTTGCAAATTGTGATATTAGGATTTATTCTAATTATGTAAAGAAAGGAAATGATGAGTTGTATTTTTTTACTGATGCGTTGATGTATGCTGCTATTTTTGGAGATGCAGAAGTTTATGAATGCCAGTTGAAAAGATTGATGAAACGAGTTGAGGAACTTTCGCTCATATATACAAACAAGGAGAGTTTTGTCGAGGACAAAGGTTGTGATTCTGAAATAGGGGGAGATTTATATTTGCTGAATTCGTGGGCAGAAAGTTTTAGTAATTCAGAAGATTTGCTTGACATAATTTCGACTGTTAATAAACTTGAATATGAAAATGATAGGGAGGCTGTGTGTGCGTTATGGTAATGAAAGCCGCACAGCAGGTTTTACGAATCCTGCATCCCAACAGGAAGTCGGTGAAATTAAATAAGAGGGGACAGATGAAAATTCAACAAACTGCATTTATGCTAATGGCGGTTACGCTCTTTTTTATTCTTGTTGGAATTTTTATTCTTGTGTTCAGGTTTTCTGGATTGAGACAATCTGCGACTTTGATTGGAGAAGAAAATGCAATGTTGCTCGTGACAAAATTGGCGAATTCTCCAGAGTTTGCCTGCGGAGGCTCATTTGGAGATAGCAAATATGAAGTAAGTTGTATTGACGGGGATAAGATTATGATGCTGAAAGAACGGATAAATAAATATTCTGGATTTTGGGGTGTGGCTGAAATAAAAATAAGAAAGGTTTATCCTGATAGTGGAGTGATTGAATTATATTCTGAAGAGGTGAATAAACTGCCGGCTGTTTCGAATTTTGTTTCGCTTTGCTGGAAGGAGGATTCAGATTCAGGAGTTTATGCTAAATGTGAACTTGCCAGATTGATAGTTAGTTCAGAGGATAAGGGATGAAAAAAAAAGGACAAGAGGAAATGGTTGGATTTATATTGATTATTGTAATTGTAGCTGTGATTCTATTGATCTTTCTAGGTTTTGCTCTCAGAAATTCTAAAGACACTGAAATAAAAAGTTATGAAGTTCAAGGATTCTTGCAATCTGTTTTGCAATATACAAGTGATTGTGAAGATGCCTTGGGATTTTTATCTATTCAAGATTTGATTTTTAGTTGTGATAGGGGGGGAGAATGTTCAGATGGAAGTGCTTGTGAAGTCTTGAATTCTACCTTAAAGGAAATTAGTGAGGAAAGTTGGAATGTTAGGGAGGGTTCTTATATTAAAGGTTATGAATTTAAGATTGTTCCTGAAGATGCAGAGATTGGAACTGGGATTTTTTGGCTTGAACAGGGGAATGTAACTAAAAATTATAGGGGGGCTTCACAAGATTTTAGAAAAAGAGGTCAGGACTATGAAGTTTTGTTTAAATTGTATAACTAAATCTTTACATTTATTGTGATTGTGTCGACAACAATCACAGGTCTGTGTCTTACCCTTTTCTTGGTTTTTTCAGGGATTAATTTTATGAATCCAAATTTTTTAAGGAGTTTAACATCATCATTTACTGCTTTAAAACCTCTGTTTAATTTCTTCGCTAATTCATAGATAGATTGGGGGTTTTGTGTCCTAATTACATACAAAATTCGTGCTTTTTCGTTGCTCAAAAGCTGCCTTAGAGCCAAAATATCGGAGAAATCATGGTCTTCTTTGGCATATCCTTTTTTAAAAATTGAAAATGCTCCTTTCCCTCCTTTTATTGTAATCTCTCTTAATGCCATTCTCGACGGTAAGTTATATGGTTAATTTCTGAATATACATGTATAATATATATTATTCAGTTATATATTTTATTGCATAACCTATTCTAATAAGATACCCTATGCTAATAAACCTTTCGCTTGCGGATTTTTGGAATATCTATGTTATGTTATCGAAGTGACACCAAAAGACTTATAAGTAAATTTAAGGGTTAGAAGTTCTCTTAAATTTTCTAGTGAAAATCAGCAACAACCTTTTTAAACAAAAACACTTGAAAACAATACACTCTTGGTAAGGGTGTTCTCATAGGGGGATTAATATTCATCTCGACTAGGTGATTTACCCTATATCATCGGGTTGGGGCGAAGTTGTCATCGACAACATGTTTAGATAGAGTTGAAAGGAGGTTAAAAAGAAAAAATATGAAACAAATATTTAAGAAAATTTCTGCAATAGCTGCTAGTGCGTTAATGGTCGGTATGAGCATGGGAGTTGCTACTGCTTATCCAACACCTTTTAATACTGTTGGAGATGTAGCAATTGTTTATGGTGTTGCCGCAGACGCTTCAGATTCTACTCAAGCAGGAGTTATCCAAACTAGTTTGTCAGCTTCTTTACCGGGAGGAACTCCGGGTGGGGAAAGTTTAAAATTTGAAACAGATATAAATAAGTTAAACGTTAACGATACGCTAATATCAGTAAGAACTACTCCACTTAGAGCAGCTCAATTACCTACTGTCTTAGCTAGTGGAACATATTCTAACGCAGAGAATGAAGATTTTACTTATGACCAGAAAATAGAAGTTTCTACTGCTTTAACGTATGCTTATTTTATAGATACTGATTATGAGGATAGCATGCCAACATTGGGAGTAAAAATTACTAAAAAAGATCCTGTATTGAACTATACCCTTGATTTCATAAAACCAGCAGAAGATGACAGTACTACTTCAGATCTTGTAGATTTTGAAGAAAGTTCAATCACTTTCTTAGGTAAAACCTATGATATTGTTGATGCAGTAAATCAAACAGCAGGAATGAAATTGACTTTGATGAGTGGTGCTATAACAGATACCTTAGATTTACATGGAACAGGAAGTTACACATCAAATGGAAAGACGTATGCTGTAGAACTTACATATATTGATAGTAGTTCTCATTGTAAATTTAAGATTGATGGCGTAGAAACAGATAAAATTGTAAAAGGTGGTATAGATAAACTTGCAGATGGCACATATATTGGTGTAGCTGATACAGATTGGTCTATTGCATCCACATCAGAAATAATGAGATGTAAATTTTATCTTGGAGCAGACAAAATTGTTTTAGATGATACTAAAGAAGTTGAGATTAATGGTCTTGATGTTGATGAATTATATGTTCATTTCGGCGAAACTAATGGTGCTCCATTTAAGTGGGATAATATGATTATTGAATGGAAAGCAGAAGAGGATTTATTTATCGCAGAAAACTCTGAAGTAGTAATGCCTGGATTTGGCTCTATAAAATTAACTGCTGCAGGATTAACAACAGTAGGTGAAGAAATAACAAAAATCAGAGGAGATTCTAACAAGGGAATTGTTTTGACTACAACAATAAAATCTGGAGAAGTTGATATAGAGTTATTAGGAGCCAATTTAACTGGTTCTTTTGATGCTATTGGTGGAGCAGGTAATGGTGAACTTTTATTAACACAGAATTTAACTATAAGCTTTAATTCAAGTGGTGTTACAAGTGGTGCTGGAGCGCAAAAAGGTATGATATACAATTTAAGTAGTGGAGCTGGTGGACATCAGTATTTCGTTGCTACTTATTGGGATACTGCTGCTGGAGGAAGCTCTTATCTCATAGAAGTTTCAGATACTGACGATACTTATGGTGTGGATTTCACAGATATGGCTACTGGGTTAAAAATACAAGAAAATATAATGAATGGCTCAGATTTTACAATTGGTGATGCTACATTTCAAGTTTCTCGATTTAGAGAGGATGTTTATGTAGAAATTAATGCATCTGCTAATGCCTATATTGATAGATTGATTACAGCGGAAGGCTTGATGATTTATTTGCCTATTAATGGATATGCTGCTGAAGATAATCTTGGTCCGTACATAAATTTGACAAATAATGTAACAACTTACATCATTTACATGGAGGAAGAGAACAAAGAAGGAACTTTAGCTGGTGGTAAAGACATAAACGTTACAGTTGGTTTCACTACTAGTTATAATGCAGAAGCAAAAATTGCTGTTGCTACAGAAGTTTTGTTCTCAGGCGCTGATATGTTTGTAGATCCGGTTGATGACAATTATTACACAGCTTATGTTGCGGGTGATGTTGGTACAAAAGTTATCTATGATGCAGACCCTAACGAAGAAGAAGTGGATATTGTCTATTATGGAGCACAATCATCTGGTAATGTGTGGATAGCTGAAGAAGGTGCTACTAGCGAAGGCGGAGATATTGGAGATGTGATTATTACTGACGCAGAAGTTGGTAATTTTGCTACTGCAAACCTTATTATTGTAGGCGGAAGTTGTATTAATACTGCTGCTGCTACTTTATTAGGAGTTACTTACCCTACTTGTATAGCTGCTTGGACAACTGAAACAGACATCGGTACAGGAGAATTCTTGATCCAAAGTTTTGGTGCTAGCGAACAATCATTAACAAGTGAGATTGCCGTGTTAGTTGCAGGATATACTAAGGAAGATACAGCAAATGCTGTTACTTACTTAACAACTGAAGAACCTGTAACAACTGCTGGTACTAAGTGGAAAGGAACTGCTGTAGATAGTGCATCAATTGTTACTACGAGTGCATAAATTCAATTTTTATTTTTCTTTTTTTTTAATCTCTGGCGAGAGCTTTAATACCCAAGGAGGGCATAACCAAAGGTCACGAGAACCTCTGACGAGGTACCCAAGGGGCATAAAGAAAAAGGTTTTTATAAGATAATTTATTTTATAATTGATGCGTAGAATAATGTCTAAACGAAAGGCAGAGAAGAAGCAGAAGAGGAATCAGTTGGTTGTGGGTATTGTGATGATTTTGCTTTTGTCCATGGGTATTTTTGGGTATGCTTTTGGAGGAGGGGATTCTAAGAAAAATAAGATAATTTATAACGGGCATGAATTTGTGGAGGAAGATGGATATTGGGTTATTGATGTTGGAGATTTTGAATTTTCTTTTAGATATAACCCAAATGAGGTTGAAGAAATTGATTCTGATTTGCATTTATTTGGGGCTTATTCTGGAAAACCTCTTTATATTTTCTCAGGAGATATAGAATCTTCAAGCGAGATTTATAGAAACCTTGTTGATCAAAATCAGATAGTTCCTAGGATGCAATTGGCTTGCTTGGAAGGGGAGACCTGTGATAATGAAGAGCTTGCAGTTAAAACCTGTGAGGATAATTTTATTATTATCAAGGAAGCAGAGATAACAGAAGTCAGGCAAGAAGACAACTGTGTGTTTATTGAGGGAAAACTTGAAGAGTTGGCAAGAGTTACTGATGGGTTTCTATTAAAAATAATTGGATTATCATAATAAAGGGAACCAAAGGTTCACCTTTATTAAACCCTCCTTTAAATTAGGGTCAAGCCTGATTATATTTTCAGACACAATAAAACTTATAAACTTAAAAGAGGGTTTTTAATGATGGATGAAGAGGATAATGAAAAAGAAGAAATTGATAAAGAAGAAGAGAAAAAAGAAGTTAATGAAGAAGAGATAAAGGAAGGAAGAGAAGGAGATGAGAAGAAAGAAGTGAATGGAGAAGAGGGGAAGGAAGAAAAAGAAGAGACAAATGATAGAGAGAAGGGGGAAGTGGTGAAGGAAGACGAGAAGCAGGGAGAGGAAAGTAAAGGAGATGAGAAGAAAGAAGAGGATAATGAAAAAGAAGAAATTGACAAAGTGGAAGAGAAAGACGTGACTAAAGAAGAGAAGACTACTGAACCTAATAAGATAGATAAAGAACAAGATAAGGGTGAAGCTAAGCAATTAAAAAAGATATTTCTTGTTCTTGGATTTTTAGCTTTGATTTTCGTGGGGGTATTTATTTTTATGAATTCGTCAAGAAATTTTACTTATGATGGAATTGATTTTGAAACTGTTAAAGCAGGGGAATTGATTTTATACAAAACTTCGCTTCCAGTAGATTCTGACGACCATAAAATAACAGGGGATGCAGTATCTGTAAATTATAATTTTTTTCTTAGGAATGATCCTCGAAAATTAAGGAACATTCCAGTGGAATTAGATGATGATTTTAGTGTCCTGGCAAATACAGTAATAAATTTTACAGAAAGTTTTAATTGTGATGGCATGGGTGTTGTTGCTGTTACAAATATGGCAAATCTTTTGGAGGTTTTAGATGTTGAAGTAATGAAAGATGAAACTGCTGTATGTGATCCTGAAAAGCGATACACTTTTTTGAGATTGCAGAGGGGAAATGAAACAAGCATAGAACAATTTGGTCCTTCATGTTATAATCTAAATGTGAATAATTGCGAAATTCTTGAAGTTACAGAGAAATATATGTTGGAATTACTTTCAATAATTAATGAACGGTTACCTTAAATGGATTTAAGACTTATTTGGGCTATGCTTCTAACGATAATGCCTGTTACTGAACTGAGGGTTGGGTTGCCGTTGGCGATTTTGTATGCGACTGATAATGGTATTCCTGTTTGGCTTATTTTTTCTTTAATTATTCTGCTGAATGTTTTGATAATCTTTTTTATATTTTATTTCCTAGATAATATCCATAATATTTTTTTGAAATCTAAGGTTTATAAGAAATTGTTTGAGAAATATTTGGGAAAATTTCAGAGGAAGGTTGACAAATTTGAGAAGAGGTATGATACGCTTGGGTTTTTTGCGTTGGTGGGTTTTGTTGCTGTGCCTTTGCCTGGAACAGGGGCGTGGACAGGATGTTTGTTATCGTGGTTGGCAGATTTAGATAGAAAGAAAAGTATTTTGGCTATTTCCCTCGGAGTTTTAATTGCTGGCTTACTTATTCTTTTTGGAACTCTTGGATTTCTTAGTCTTCTTTAAATGTTTCATTAACCCGAGATTTTTCAAATCAGAATAGAATGGGATTTCTTTTATTTTGAATATTTTAATTCCTACAAACCAAATTGCAATTACAAAAACCGTACTTCCGAGATACCAGAATAATTTATGAGTTATGTCAAAGAAAGAATTTCCTGAGACAAATAAGAGGCTGAGGAGGAAGATTCTTAGGATGTTTATGAAAAGTAAGCTGAGAAAAGAGAATACGAGCATTTTGACTCTTTTGTTTGCGTTCATCGGAATTGCGAAGTTTAAGATTAGCAGAAGGTAATATGCCGAACCTGCTACGCAGGCTTTTATTATTTCGATTGGGATTTCGTTGTTCAAAAGGATTACATTTCCTAAGAGAGATGTATTAAAGAAAATGGATAAGAGGAAGAAAACAGGGTAGACTGTTAGAGGCGTGAAGATTGTGTAGAAAAGCCAGAGGTTCGGGATTCCTGCGAGAATTAAGATTGAGTACCTTATAGCAATGTCCCAGAATGTTTTCACCTGTTTTTTCATAACTGGTATAGTGGAAATGTATTTAAAAATATTTACTAAACCATGAAATTAGTCAATTATCTCATCAATTTCATTTTCTTAACAAATAAAAAACACCTCTCATTAATGTGACAAAAAGGTATTCTGTTCAGCGTGGGCGTTTTGAACCTTTGAATATGGTGATTCTTAAAATATGTAAAAAAGCATTAATAATCTAACCTTTTAGGGAAATGTATTTAAATAATTTAGCCCTGTAGAATTATGAGAAAAAAGAGATGGCTTGTTTTTGGGTTGTTGATTTTGCTGGCTGTTGTGGCTAGTTTTTATTTTGATGCTGTGATTGTTAATGGAGTTAGTTTTTTGAGAAATGAATTTTTGGATGATTTCTTTTTGGGATTAACTATGCTTAGTTCTTCTGTGATAATTTTCTTTTTTTTAACAAGTTTGTTTTTGTGGCAGGAACATAAAAGAGAGTGGATTATTCCGCTTTGGATGAGTTTAGCATTGTCTGTTGTTGTAAGTTTTATATTGAAGTTTGCGATTCAAAGGCAGAGACCGTTTCAGCAAGGGATTGTGGCTCTGTTGCCTGTGCTTGAGAAAGCTAGTCATTCTGTTTGGAATTTTTCTTTTCCTTCTTTTCATGCAATGCTGGTTTTTTGCGCTGTTCCAATCTTATCTCGGCAGTTTAAGAAATTCAAATATGTTTGGATTGTCTTTGCTGTACTGATTGCATTCTCAAGAATTTACTTTGGGCTGCACTTTATGAGCGATGTAATTATTGGTGGAACAATTGGATATGTCTTAGGAATGATAATAATTAAGTTAGAAAAAGAATATAAGTTTGGGAAGAAAATTTATGGGAAAATTTTTAATAAAAAATAAAATTATTTCTTAGCAACTTTCAAAGCTACTAAGATTATTACGAAGATAAGCACAACGTTGATTGCTCCGATTGTCCAGATTGGCCAGCTTCCTTCTGCAAGGAAGTTTCCTGTGAATCCAGAGAATCCTGTCTTTCCAATATCTTCAATAACGATTTGCTTTGATAGCACTTTTCCACCTTCTGTTACTAAGATGTTGAAACTCTGATCTCCTGAAACACCTGAGTTTACATTCAATGTTATCATAACTTCTTCTGAATCTCCTACACCAAGGACAATGCTTTCTGGAACTGTGCTTACTAAAGTTGCCCAGCCTGAAAAGTCAGCTGCACTGATTTCAAAAGTGCTTGTGTCAACACCTGTGTTGATTATTGTTGCTTTGATTACTAGCTCTGAACCTGCTTTTGCTTCTGATTCTAAAGATGCAGAAACTGTTGCCTTTGGTTCAGTTGCACAACCACCTTCAACTTTAATATCAAATGGAAATGCTGCTTCGTCATCAAAATCACTCTCGGCAAGTTGGAAAAGTTCATCATATTCATTGTAAGCATATATGATAAGAGTGTATGTTTTTTCTTCTGCATCTTCTGGGATGCTTACAGAAGCACTAATTTTTTCATCATCATATGCATTAATGTCACCGATTAGGATTTTTTCGTCAATTCCTAACTCTGTATTCTTAATCACAACATAAACTTCATCTTGGTCTTCGCTTCCAATATTCCAAACATTTGCTGTTATTTGAACATCTCTTCCACATGAAGCTGTTTCTATATATTGGATATTATTTAAGAATATGAAGTCATCTTCTACTTGTATTTCAACCTCTTCATCAGATGCGCTTGCACAAATTGGGGTTTCTCCTGCATCAGCATCTAAAATCCCATTTGCCCAAACATAAAGAATATAATTATCTGCATAGTCTGCAAGGTCATCAATATCATCATCTAAATTAAACTTGATTGTTAATTCTTCTCTTTCTCCTTCTTTTAACCTGAAATCATTTTCTTCTTCGTCAATGTACCATTTTTCTGTTTCAGTATTATAAAGTCCCCATCCAACAGTAATTTCTTTAATTTTATCATCATCATTATCATTTTCAACTCTAATTTCTACTTCGATTTCATCAAAAGCATACCATTCCTTATCTTTACCAAGTCCATAAGCAGTTATGTCTCTAATTTCAAGTTGTAAATCTCCATCAGGATTTCCTGTTGTTGAACATTTTGTTATTTCTTCTGGTTCGATTATTTCTTCTACATTTCCTTCAATACTTAGTGTATTTGGATCAATTCTCCAAATTCCCGAACCTGCATTATATCCAAAAAATCTCATATAAACTATTTCTTCTTCATCAACACTAATAGAAGTTGGAATAGCTTGTGAGGTTGGAGTTTCTACTGAAGTATAGGTGCCAATACTTGTATAATCACTAAAATCTGTATTCTTTGACCATCTAATTTCATAATTAGTTGGACCTGCAGGAGTTCTTTGCTCTGAAAATTTAAGATCTGAAATTGTTAATTCATATCCTGTTTTAGGAGATAAAGTTATTTGAAAATAATCCTCTGCATCAATTGCTCCTGTTGACCAATCACTAGCTTCTGCACCATCAGAAGGATCAAAACCAGTTGAAGTAAGACCAATACCAAAATCAAAATTTCCTGCATTAATATTTGTATTAACATTAGAAGCACTTCCGCTACTTATCAATGTCCATTCAGAAAGAACAGCTGCACTTGCCATTCCAGCTATCATCACCAACGCTAGAACGCTTAAACTCAATAATGTGAAAATTTTGTTTTTCATTTGTAATCATTTTGCAGTTACTATGGTTTATAAGTATTTCTATGGTGCAAAATATCTTTTGTATACATAGAGTTTTCCTCTATTTTGTGTATTTTTAATAGGTTTGTCGACTATAAAAAGATTTATGTGGTTGGAGATAAGCGAAATTGAAATAAGTAAAATAATCATCTCTGTTCTTGGTTCACTTTATTTTTATTTGTTTCTGCAACAATTATAGTAGCAATAAAAACTGTTTTAGTCTATCTAAGGTTTAAGTTTTCTAAGTCTCTTATATTAATAGCTTGTAAGTCGAGATCTAATCTAGGACAGGCTGTATTTATCCAAGCATCTAGGGGGAAATTTTCAAGCTCGTTCGTGTTTATGTTGTTGCAAAGGAATAAGTAAGAATATTTGTCTTTTATTTTCTTTCTTATATTAATAGCTTGTTTGAGTTTTTCCTGTCCTGGCTTTGTTGAAACGAGAATCCCAACTTTTTCTGCGTTTAGGAACTTGAGGTAAGCTGCTTTTTTTCTTTTTTGGAATGAATCTATTTCTTTTTCAGAGATAAGGGAAAGCTGGTCTTTCTCTAATATATAAATAGGAAGTTCTTGCTCGGCCATTGAAAAGTCGTTATTGGTGCCTTTAATTTTGTCGCTTTCCAATAACCTCGTTTCTGATGCAAGTGCTAGAGCGTGAAATCTACCTGAGCCTATTAATAGTATAGCTTGTGTGTTTTTCGGAAAGCTCGGCTTATTGCACCCCAAAACCTGTGTTATTTGTGTTACATTGTTTGAGATAGATGATTTTATTTCAGATGCAATGTCTTTGAATTGGATAGAATAAGCAATTGCTATGTTTTTTGGGAGCTTTGCTGAGAGGGATTTGATTTTATCTTTGTTAATATTTGCTTTAACTTTTGCTGGGATGTAGAGGGTTTTCATGAATTTGGGTAGAATTAATGTGTTATAAAGGTAACGTCCAGTTGAAAGGAGCAGGGAATTTACCAATTTAAATCATTGGTTTCAGTAAATCTACTATTAAATTAATTGTCCTATAATTAGAGTCTTTATCATAAAAAGGTGCATATTCTGCAATGTTCATTCCAACCAATTCTCTTCCTTGAACTATCTTTGAGGATAAATCTCTCACTTGTTCAAAAGACATTCTTCCTTCATATCCAAAGGGAGGTTCACTCCATCTATGTGCTGTTGTTACATCAGGACTAAATACATCAGTATCCAAAGATAAGAAAATTTTATTTTTAAAAAGTAACTTAGCAATTCTCTCTGATTCATAATATCTGAGTAAAATTGATTTGCCAAGTGGTCTACCCTCTTTTTCTGCATTAGATTTATACTGAAATTCAGAGTCTCTAATTCCCATAAAATAACAATCTCCTTTCATAAAGTTAACAAATGACCCATCATAAAAAAAATTAGGTAATTCATTAACTTTTGGCGCGAATTCATCATCTGCGTGAGCATCAAAAATTATTTTGTCTGTGGACTCTGGCTCTTTGCCAATATAAGCTATGAGATAATGTTCTAATCCGATTATTAATGGTTTTTTATTACTTGAATTTGCAATCTCTCCAATTGCTATAGCATCTGTCTGAGCATCTCCTGTTTCTTCAAATTCTACAATATCCTTTATGCCCAATCTTTCAGCAATTTCCCTATATTTCTCAATCCCATTGTAGGCTTTTTTAAATTTACAACTTGGAACTAAAATTGCCTTCCAATCTTTTTTTGCCATAAAATTCTTGACAAAAAAGTCATATATAAATTTTTGCCAAACACTCTAATTAATAAAAAATTATTCGAACCTATCTTTAGGTTCTTCTGGTTTTGGTTGAGATTTTTCTTTGTGGATTTTGGCGAATGATGGAGTCACAATAACTATGTTTTCGCCGAATCCTGCGATGCTTCCTTCAAGGGCGTCTGCTGTTTTTTTTATTTTTGATATTGCTCGCTTTAGCTCAATTGAATCCCTCTTCCTTAAATCTTTTATATCAATTATTGCGATTGCATATCCTTCCCTTAATGCGTTTAATATATTATTCACATCATCATATTGTTTTAAGGAGAATAGCTTTACAAGAACCTTGCTTTCCTCTTCTTCTCTATCTAAGTCAATTTCAAGATAATCTGTGTTAATCTCTTCATCATCTAACCTTCCTGAAAGAGCTCTTTTTATTTTATCGAAAGCCATAGTAGGATTATATTGGGGAGATTTATAAAGATTTCTGTGATTCTTAATTCAGTAATAGAGAAGGGGTATAGAATTATTATTTCTCTGTTTTCATTATTTCTTCGCGTAATTTCTCGATTTGTTCTGTTATAGAAGATTCTTGACTGTCCATTGTTTTTATTCTTAGCTCAATCATTTTTTTCTTGCCTTCAAGTTCTTCCTTCATACTTGATTTTTCTGTTTTTATCATCAATTGCCCGATTATTTTGAAAACTTCATCTCCAGATTTTTCTATTGCTTCTAATGCAGATTCTGTTTCAGAAAATTCCATTTGGAATGATTGTTTTTGCATAAGCAAATTCTGCAAAGTTTGTTCCATCATTTGCATCTCTTGAATTTTTTGTTCTTCCATCTTAATCTGATTTTACTTTTTTTAATTGTGTTCGTGGTTTGAAGAAAATCTTGCTTCCACAATGTGAGCAGACGAATCTTTTTTCGAGATCCTTACTAAGAACTTTTTTGTCGCACTTGAAACATTTGTAGGTTGTCATTGTATTATCTTAATTTTTTATTTTATAAATTTATGCGTCTAAGTAATATGTATCTGAAGCGAATTTTTTATTGCATTTCGGACACTGCCATATTCCACTTGATAATCTTTTGACTCCAAGTTTTTTGCAATACGGGCATTTTTGCTTTTGTCTTTGTTTAGTTTCTACCTTAACTAATTTTGCTCGGACTGATCGGCCATATCTTGCTCCGAATCTTCCTGCTGATTTTGTTTTTTTTAATTTTACTGGCATTTTGTGGTTATTTCTTTAAATGGGAATGCCCGGATTTGAACCGGGGTCGTCAGGTCCCAAACCTGAAAGGCTACCAAGCTACCCCACATCCCCTTACATAAAAAAGGAGTTTAGGGAATTTATAAAGCTATTTCTTTTCTTCTGGGCTTGCTTCTGGAGTTGCTTCTGCTGTTTCCTTAGCTTCTCCTTCTGGAGTTTCTTCTTTAGCTCCTTCTGCAGCTTCTTCTTCCTTAGCAGCTTCTTTCTCTGCTTCTTCTTGCTCTATAGCCTTTTCTTGTTTAGTATGAAGTTCATTGAAAAATTTGTCAAGTTTTGCTTTTTTCTCAGGGGAAGTTTCTGTTTTTTCTTCTTTGATTTCCTGGTCATATTTTCCTGCGTCGATTTCTTTTTCTATTTTTGAAGCAGATTTGTTTTCAATTAAAATTCCTAAACTAACGCAAGTTCCTGCAATAGTTTTAACTGCAGATTTGAGGTCATTGCAAAGTAAGTTTGGAAGTTTTGTTTTTGCAATAGAAATTATTTGCTCAATTGAAGCGTTTGCTGCCTGCATTTTTAATTGAAGTCCTGCACCTTTTTCAATTCCCAACTCTTTTTTCAAAAGTTCTGAGACAGGAGGGGAGAATACATTAACCTCGAACTCTTTTGTTCCAGTGTCAATGTCAAGTTCTACTGGCACTTTCAATCCTTTGAAATCTTTTGTTGAGTCATTTACTTTTTGGATTATTTGCCCCATGTTCATCCCAAGAGGACCGAGCTTCTGACTAAGCACTGGTCCGGGTTGCATGTTTCCGCCTTCAATTAAAAGTTTAATGTTCATTCTTCTTCGTCCTCCTCACGTCTGATAACCTTAACATTATCAATCTTGATTGTTACTGGTAATGGAACAACTGCTCCAAGTAAGCTTATCACTATCTCTCCTTTTTGTTTGTCAATTCTTAAAACTTTTGCTTTTTCTTTTTTGAATGGCTCTGCAATCATTTCAACTATGTCTCCTTCTTTTATTGAGATGGTTTCCATAGAAGGCTCAATCATCCCCTTGATTTCTTCGTATGTGATTGTTTTCCCTATGATTCCTTTTACATAAGGTAGATTGAATGCAGCTTCTTCTGCACTGTCTCTGTCTTGCGCTTCTAAAAGAATGTAACCTCTAAGCCCATGAGGACGTGAAACAGAGTAAACGTTTAAGCTCTTTTTCTCTGCTCTTTCAGCTATCATGTCTACTGCTTTCTCTTCTTTATTTGTTGTTACTTTTATGATGAAAATCATTTTTTGCTCTGACTAAGACTTAATAATCTTAGAAAGATGTAATTAGGTAAAATTGGGAGTTTATAAAAGTTTTTATTCTTGAATTGAAACTGGTGACCAAGCTGGGTAAATATCCATAGAATTATTATAAGTTAATCTTTTTTGATTTGAACCATCTGCATTCATGATATAAATTTCTGGATTTCCATCTCTATCTGATATAAAAGCTATTTTTGCTCCATCAGGCGACCAAGATGAAAGACCATCATCCGAAGAACTATTTGTTAAATTTAGGGGATTGGTTCCATTTGTATTCATAACATGGACCTCAAAATTTCCATCCCTATCTGAACTGAAAGCTATTTTTGTTCCGTCTGGTGACCAAGCAGGAAAAAGCTCATAAAAATAATCTTCTGTTGTTATTCTTTGAATATCTGAACCATCTGAATTCATAATATAGATTTTAGGAATTAATTCGCTAAATGAACTAAATGCTATTTTAGTTCCATCTGGAGACCAAGACGGGGGAGAATCAATATAAGCGATCTCTGTTAATTGGGTTATATCTGAACCATCTGAATTCATTGTATAAATATCACTGCCGTCCCAATATGGATTTGCGCTATTAGAGAGAAATGCTATTTTGCTTCCATCTGGTGACCAAGAAGGCATCACAGCCCAAAGATCATTGTTTGTTAATCTGGTTTGATTTGTTCCATCTACGTCCATGACATAAATTCCGTAATTTCCATCTCTGTCTGAAGTGAAAGCTATTTTTGTTCCATCTGGGGATCAGGATGGAAAAGCATCTTCAAAATTATTGTTTGTTAATCTTGTTTGGTTTGTTCCGCTTGTGTTCATCATATAAATTTCTGGATTTCCATCTATATTTGACACAAATAAAATCTTTTCTTCGAAATTTGGTGGGGGTTCAATTGGATTAGTATTTCCTGGATTATTGGTCTCAGGAGGAATATAAGGAGTGCTTGGGCCTTTACAACTATAAAATAAAACAGAAGAAGCTAATATTAATGGTAGAATCCTTTGTCCAAAGTGTTTTCCTATTTTCAAGAGATTTTCTAATCCCATTATACAAATCCTATAAAGAATCCCTATTTATAATTTTCTATTACTTAAACAAATAATTTCATAACTAGAGAAACAGCAAAACCAAATAGACCGAGGATGATGATGCCAACTGCAGAGACTTTTGCGACTTTTGTGAACTCGTCTTTTGTGGGTTTTTTCAATGCAAACCATACTCTTTTGCATTTGATTACAAATGATTTCATTCCTGTAAATATCTTCATGATTTAATGAGAAAGGAAGGGTATTTAAAATTATTTGAAAGAGAAAAAATTTATAAAGATAGGGTTGAAGAGAAGTTTATGGCTATGAAATTCCAGAGAAGGATGCAAAGAATCTCCAAGATAGAACAAGACATATTCAATTTAGATAAAGAATTAGAAACATTGTTTGTAGATGATGGAAGTTCTTATG
>SDBV01003890.1_pt1 | contig 21708 bp, 27 predicted proteins | sample 2277081 | NCBI WGS metagenome assembly SDBV01 (sample SAMN10402039, study PRJNA504765) | marine sediment metagenome | isolation source: marine sediment core GS10_PC15, 223 cmbsf | place: Arctic Ocean: Southern Knipovich Ridge | collected 2010 | reverse complement strand
TCATATACTGCGGATAATCCATATAATCCTTTTGTAGAAACTGTAAACATAACTTCTCCATCTATATCAATTTACTTAAGTAATAATATTCTTAAAAACAACCAATTGTCAACAAATCCATATTCTAAACAAAAGCCAATAATCTTTTATTTGTTTTTTAATTTCAATCTGAAAAATACCCAGATAAAATTAAAGCTTACAAAAATAATTAATAATATATATAAACTAATCGGCCTTCCATGACTTCCCTCTATTATTGACAATAAGAGTCCTAATATTGCGCAGCCGGACCAGATAACTTTAAGATTTAACATGGCCTTAAATGTTTTAATATCACTATTCCGCCCTAATAATGATTCTATACCGAATGCAAAAAGAACAGCTGCAATTAATCTCGCAGTTACCGTATCTACAACCTGCCATCCAATTAGGCTTAAAAAAAATTCCGGAAAAAACATTAAAGGTATAGCCGCAGAAATATCTGCTATAAAGTGGATTACAAACCAGAAGGACAGCCATTTTAAATCTTTATTTGTGTTATCCATAATTTCTCCTTTTTCTATATACTTAGATATAGTACTCTATTACAATTTCCCTTCGCTTTAAATTATTATAAATCTGTTCAACTATACTTTCTACTGTGCATTCCTCACTAATATTTATATTTGCATTAGAATTTATTATCCCTCTCATACCAATATTTATAACAAGAATTTCATTGGGTTTGTTTAATAATCTTAGTTTTTGTATTTCATAATCATCAAGGTTTTTTATTGTAGTAATAAAAATCTGTCCGGAATCTGTTAAAATATGTGCAAGCTCTCCTATCCTTGTTATATAATCCAGCCTTTCTTTATAACTTACATTTATATCAGAACCAATACCATGCATAATACTATTAATTCCAAGATAGTAAACAATGGAATTATTTTTAAACAGATATTTTTCTAAAGATTTTGCGGTCTCATTTATTTTTTCCTGCAAATGCTCATCTTTAAATGTAAGTACTATAAATTTGGATTTGTGCTTATAAGCTTCGAGCCTTTCTCCTTGCGTAATTTCACCTTTTTCCCAATATGCCTCTCTCGCATTTATATGGTCCTCCAGTGAAGATTTGTCAACTGGAGCATTCGCAAGTATTATACCAGCAGCTGCAATTTCATAATCATCTACAATAACAAATCGCCCAGTAAACTTGTTGTCTATAGATCTGTCAAATGCTATTGGCCTGGAAGTTTCAAATATACATTCCGCAATATCATGCCTGTCTACCTGTTGTTTATTATTAACAGAATCAAGTTCTGATGCATCTATAACACAGTTTACATTTAATAATTTCACAGGTTCCCGCTTTGCGCCAATCTTAAGTTTATATAATTTTGATTTTATTAAAGGAGCCTTTCCCATCCAGAAAATATTGGCTTTAAATGTAGTTCCGATCTCAGGCTGAATATCATTTACCTTTACCATAAGCTCACCGGGATTTAAATAAATCTGTTCATTTAAAGTAAAACCAACAGCCTGGCCGGCAGAAGCTTCTGTCTGCACGTCCGTATTAAATGCTTCGATGCTTTTAATGCTGGACTTTTTTCCCGACGGAAGAAAAACTACTTCTTCTCCTATTTTTACAGACCCGCTTTGAACAGTGCCTGCAATAATTCTTCTATCATCATCGCTTCCGGTAAATTTATAAATATCCTGAACAGGAAATCTAAACGAATATTTTTCATCCACTTCTTCACCTTTAAAACTATCCAGCTGCTCCAGTACACTATGGCCCTTATACCACAACAGGTTTTTTGAAGGCCCTGTAATATTATCACCATTCATAGCACTAACAGGAATATATGAGACAGGCTCAAGGTTTAATTCGCTCAGGAAATCTGTATATTCAGTTTTGACCTGCTGAAATATATTTTCATCAAAATTGATTAAGTCCATTTTATTTACAATAACAGAAAACTGTTTAACACCGAGCATAGAAAGAAGATACCCATGACGTTTTGAGTTCTCGCGTACACCTTCTTTTGCATCTATAACTATAAATGCTGTTTCTGCTCTTGCAGCCCCTGTTACCATGTTTTTTAAAAACTCTATATGTCCCGGAGCATCAATAACTATATAGTCTCTTCTTTCAGATTTAAAAAAACAACGCGCCACATCTATAGTAATCCCCTGAGACTGTTCATCTTTAAGTGCATCCAATAAAAATGCATATTCAAAAGGTTTTGCATTCTTCTCACAGTTTTTTCTAACCTGTTCCAATTTGCCTTCCGGAAGCGAATTTGTATCTGCAAGTAATCTTCCGATTACAGTACTTTTCCCATGGTCTACGTGTCCGACAAAAACAATGTTCATCTGTTCTTTATTCATTTATCAACTCCAGTTTCTTTTCTATAAACAGCTACATATAACCGTCACGTCTTAGTTCTTCTAGAGTTCCGCCGTCATCTTTGTCCTGGGCCCGTCCTGATCTTTCAGCTATATTTACAAACTTACCTGTTTTTAATTCTTCTATTATTTCCACTACAGAATTAGCAGTTGAATCCACAGCTGTAGTACAAGGATAGCATCCAAGAGATCTGTAGCGCTTTCCATTACCATTATTAAAATAAAGAGAAACTACCGGTATTTTTTCCCGCCCAATATATTCCCAGATATTTAGTTCTGTCCAATCGAGTAATGGGTGAATTCTAACATGAGTACCAGGTGCAAAATCTGTTTTATATTGATTAAAAAGTTCAGGCGGCTGATCTCCAACATTCCAGTCATTTTGTTTATCCCGTGGAGAGAAATACCTTTCCTTTGACCTGCTTCCTTCTTCATCTGCCCTGACGCCAACTATAACTCCAGTATAGGCTTCCTTATTCTCATCAATAACATACTTACCAGCATTATGGTCCATTCTATATCTACTCCACTCACCAGAAAGTGTATGCTTTAATGCCTCACTTTTTAAATTCTTACAGCATACAAGCCTGTTTACTTTACCATCCGGAAAAGTTTCTTTATTCTGCAATGCAGAAGTGTTCTCTCCATAAATCATATTTAAGCGCCATTTAAGCGCAAGATTATCTCTGTACTCTATCATCTCCGGTATTTTAAAATGTGTATCTATATGAACTAGAGGAAATGGCACATGAGAAAAAAATGCCTTTCGTGCAAGCCATAATAATACAGTACTGTCCTTTCCGATCGACCATAACATACAGAGATTTTTGAACTCTCTGTAAGCTTCTCTTAAAATATGAACACTATGCGCTTCCAGTTTACTTAAATGATCCATCATACTATTCCTTAACTCTTACAAGTTTTCCATTTTTAAAATGAAGGCCGCATTCTTTACTTTCCGCTTCTTCCCACCACCATCTGCCTGCTCTAAAGTCCTCTCCCTTTTTTACAGCCCTTGTACACGGGGCACAGCCGATACTTGGATATCTAAAATCATTCATCCTGTTATATGGCACATTGTTTTCATGTATATAATTCCAAATGTCTTTTTCAGACCATTCTGCTAAAGGATTTATTTTAAAAAGATTATTATTCTCGTCCCATTCAATCTTAGAAACGCCCTTTCTTGTTACAGACTGCTCTGTTCTTAAACCGCAGATCCATGCATCAAGCTTACTTAGTATTCGTTTTAAAGGTTCCAGTTTTCTTAAAGAGCAGCACATTTTTCTATTTTCAAGGCTTTCATAAAAAAGATTCGGGCCGTATTCACTTACCATATTCTCTATTGCCGTGTTTTCCGGAAAAAGAATCTCATAGTGAATATCATATTTCTGCATGGTCGTATAAATCGCGTCATATGTTTCCTGATGAAGCCTGCCTGTATCGATTGTAAATATTCTCGCGGATTTGTCTGTCTTTACAATTATATCTGTTAACACCTGGTCTTCCGCATTTAAACTGGAGGCAAGCGCAATTCTATCTATTCTAAATTCCTTTAACGCCCAGTTTATTATCTCTGAAGCTGTCATGTTGTTTACAATTGTTTTATATTTAATTATATTTTCTTCCACCTGCTACTCCTCAATACTAATTCTGTTTTAATTCACAAATCCGCTGTTCATAATCTTTTAGTTCTTTAATTACCGGATTATTACCACAAACAGGACATTTTGGATTTCTTTTGACTTTTACAGTACGAAAATTCATATTAAAAGCATTAAAAATCAACAGCCTGTTAGTGAGCAATTCACCTTTTTCTAAAAAATATTTTAGTGCTTCGCTTGCCTGGATGGTTCCAAGAATGCCTGCAACAGAACCAAGAACACCTGCCTGCGCACAGGAGGGAACTGCATCTTTAGGAGGCGGTTCTAAAAATACACAACGGTAACATGCATTACCCGGTGTATAGGTCATGGTCTGGCCGTCAAATCTTAATATACCGCCATGAGAAAAAGGTTTTCGAGCTATTACACATGCATCGTTTATTAAGAATTTTGCAGGGAAATTATCCGTCCCGTCAATAATAAAATCATACTCATTAATAACTTCTAAAATATTATCCGCAACAAGCCTCTTGTTATAAGTAATAACATTTACATCGGGATTTATCTGCTCGATTTTTTCCTTTGCAGACTGAACTTTTGGTTTGTCTATATCAGGAGTAAAATGAATTATCTGTCTCTGCAGATTTGTCAGGTCTACTACATCTCCATCAACAATCCCGATTGTACCTACACCTGCTGCTGCAAGATATAATGCTGCAGGGGCTCCCAGGCCTCCTGCTCCTATTATTAATACTTTTGAATTAAGTATTTTCTCCTGGCCTACTCCGCCAACTTCTTTCAAAATTATATTTCTACTGTACCTTTCAATTTGTTTTTCTGTTAACATTATATTAAAACTCCTAATATCAAACTGCTTTATAATTACTTTTAATTGCCGGATCCTCCACCCATAAAATAGAGAAATTCAACCTGGTCTCCCTCTTTAATATTTGTATTAGAAAAAGCATCTTTATCTAGAAATTCCTCATTCAATTCTACAGAAACCATTTCCGACATTTTTACTTTTTTTATTTCCAGTAAATCACTAATAGTTATTTGTTCTTTGCCTATAGTTTCTTTTTCCCCATTTATAGTAATTATCATTTTCTATCTCCTTCTTATAATATAGTATAGTTTCTCAATCTATTTAGTCAAGTTTAATACATAAGTTAATGTACAACATACTTTTAAGTTCTAAATTTAGCTCCCACATCGATTTAAACAAAAAACTCTTCTTTTTCACTATCTCTATTGATTTAGTTAACTATAACATAATAAAAAACTTCATCAGTGTCAATATATTTTTTAAAAAACTACTTTCAGCGTTAAAATATGATTATTCATACTTTATTTTTTCATGCTATAATTTGATAGCCTTATATTTTCTTAAGGTCAATATTTTTTAAATATCTAACTTTTATAACGGTTTTTAAAGGTTCACATATATTATTTTTTCCATTAAACTCTTTTCATGAAATACGAATTAGATACAATTCCTGTCTGGGATGCATATAATGAAAATACTGAATGCGCACTATGCCATTTAAAAGACAAAATGGAAAACTACTATCTAAAATACTACCTTGGCAATTCAGTAATGACACCAGACATACGCATTCAGGTAAATGAAACCGGATTTTGCCCTGCTCATTTAAAACTTTTAAATAACGGCGAAAATTCACTGGGCTTAAGCCTTATGATGCATACTTATACCATGGAATTAAGGAATAAACTTTCTAAAGATTATTTAAACTTGAGTAAATCAAAAGGAAATTTAAAAAAAGACATAAACAGTTTTAAAGATATAACAGAAAAAAGAATAAGCAGCTGTCTTATCTGCAATAGCATGGAACAAACCTTAAAAAGATATGCATACACAATAATTTACCTGCGGAATAAGGATAAAGATTTTAATGATACGTTCAATTCTTCCAAAGGCTTTTGCTTTTATCATTTTGCAATGGTTTTAGATGTTGCAATGGAGGTATTTTCAAAAAAAGAAGTATCTGAATTAATAAACATCTTAATACCTATTCAGGAAGACAATATAAAAAGAATCGAGGATGAATTGTACTGGTTCATTAAAAAATATGATTACAGAAACAAAGACAAGCCATGGGGTAATTCAAAAGATGCTTTACCAAGAATTATCCAAAAATTATCAGGGTACACATTTTAGGATATAAGTTTTAAATAGTTTTATCATTTTTTATTTTTAAGATATCTCCCCTGCCTCATTTTTTTTAAAACTCTATAATTATTATTACCAATAAAGGCAAGTGTGCGGGTTTACATTGATTATTGCATACTATTTTCCAGATCCAGGAGAATCTGGTAAATATCAGAATGCCCATTGTTTTTAGCTTCCAATTTAGCAGTATTGCCGTAGTATTCTTTTATGTTTATGTCAGCTCCTGCTGTTAATAGAAGTTTAAATATATTGGTAGAACCTCTATTAGCTGCAATTATTAAAGCAGTTGTGCCCCTGGCCCAGTATTCTCTTTTTATAGGTACTCTGCCATTAATATCCGCGCCTCTGGCAATTAATATTTTTACTAATTCATAATTATCTTTCTCTACTGCTATCATCAATGGAGACATTCCTTTTTCATTAAAGGCATTAACATCAGCACCGTCATCTATAAGTATTTTAACCTTTTCATTATTAAAGCTCTCTGTATTTAAAAATAAATTATCATTTAGATCAGGATTTATCTGAAGATAACTTTCTGCTCCTGCTTCGAGAAGCATATCAACCATTTCTATATTACCCTGTAACCTTGCAGAATAAATCGCTGTTGCACCTTCAGGCCAATCATCTAAAAAAAGGCTGCTATTTATAACTCTTGCATTAACATCCGAGCCATTTTCCAGTAATAGCTGTAAAGTCTCTATATTATTCTTTTCTACAACTATCATAACAGGCGTTAGGCCATATGCGTTTCTCGAATTAAGGTCTGATCCAGCACTTATTAACAATTTAACTGCTTCCATTTTATCATTTTCCACAGCCCGGACTAGTGTGTTCCCTCCGTCTGAATCTGTATTGACATCTGCTCCGGCATTTATAAGTAATTTAAGCATTTCTATATTGTTATTTAAAGATGCATATTCAAAAGCAGTTTTTCCGGAATAGTCTTCTTTATCTATAATTATATCCGGAAGAGATATTAAATATTCTACAATATTCAGATTATTATTAATTGCCGCATGAATTAAAACAGTTCTTTTGTAATCATCCTCTGCATTAATCTGCGCACCTTCTTCTAAGAATTTTGTTGCTTCTTCTAAATTATTATTTTTTATTGAGTAAATAAACTCTAAGTTAAGATTGGTCTGTTTTTGAAAGGCTTCCTTATTGTCGCAACCCAGAAAAAGAATCAGGGCTATTAAAATAGCAGCTGTTTTTTTCAAATAACTGTCCTTACACTAAATACTATTTTTTATCTCTGTATAAAAAATATTACAATTATAAACTGTACATTATTTTCTAATAGCAGTAAAGGAAAAAAAATTGGCCTTAATTTTACAGTATTTAGCAGTTTGAATAATAAACAATTTATTAATATTTAAATTCTTTACAGCATGAACTTTTAGTATTATTTTATTAGTGTTAGCAGGTATTATTACTATTAGGAGGATAATTATGAAAAAACTAACAATAAGCACAATAACCATTGTTTTAATAACTTTTTTATTCACATCCTGTTTTAGATATGCAACTAATGAAAGAGATGAGGTACTGCTGGACGGAATAGACATAGATCAATCTCTTATAATTTCTGAAATAGAGCTGGAAGACGGCGGGCTCGGTTCTGTTTTAACTTTATGGACTATGAGAGACCAGATAATTTCGCCTGACCATGCGCGTATAATTTCGGACCAGTATTTCCGTTATATAGACGGATTGGAAAAGAAGTTTAATATCTGGCACTTTACATGGGCAATTTCCAACCTTTACAGACAGGGGAGTCCGGATGTTCAGACAGCATTAGAAGATGCATATAAGGATGCAACTATAAGAGCAGCTGGAATGGGCGGAGCAGCAGACAAACATGTTAACTCACAAAAAATTTTCATGGGAGATTTTCATGGAGGCGGCAGGAGCTATGCCAGAAAGCATCTTGTTGTACCTGGTAATAACCGTTATCTTCAGTCTATAGATGAGTATTTAGAAAAGCAAAATAAGGAATAATTAATTTAACAGTATAATTCTACATAGCATAAAAAGGGAATGTATCCGCAAATACATTCCCTTTTATCTACTTATAGTCCACATTTCTCAGCCATTCTCTGTTATCTAAGTGCCATTTAATAGTCTGCTTTAATCCGTCTAAAAAATCAACTTCGGGCTTCCAGTCTAACAGTCTATCTGCTTTTTCTATATCTGCCCATGTTTCCATCATATCTGCTTTATTAAAGGGCTTTTTATCAATTTTTGCCTTTTTACCAAGCAATTCTTCTATTCTTTCTATTACATAATTTATTGATATTGGATTCCTGCCTCCGCCTAAGTTTATAATTTCATACCCTACATTTTTAATTGCTTTGATTGTACCTTTTGCAATATCATCTACATAAGTAAAATCTCGTGACTGTGTTCCGTCACCAAATAGTATAATAGGCTTATCTTCATCTAACCATTTTATAAACCTTAGAATACTCATATCCGGCCTTCCGGCAGGCCCGAATACTGTAAAATATCTTACAACAGAAATATCAAAATCATAGAGATAATGATAAGTATAACACATAACTTCCGCTGCTTTTTTTGATGCGGCATAAGGAGAAATTGGTTCATTTACCGGAAGAATTTCTTTGAACGGTATCTTCTGTCCTGCATATAAAGATGATGTGGATGCAAGCACCATTTTTTTTATCTCATACTTTTTCATCAGCTCTAAAATATTTAGAGTGCCAATTGCATTAGTAGTCATATAAATATTCGGATTTTCCATGCTATACCGAACACCGGCTCTTGCTGCAAGGTTTAATACTGCAGAAAGTTTATTACTAATAAAAAGTTCTTCCAGACTTTTTTTATCTTCTATATCAATCCTGAAAAACTCAAAAGAATCATATTTTTTTAAACCCATTAAGCGGTGCTCTTTTATACTTACATCGTAGTAGTCATTCATATTATCAATACCAATAACCTCATGCCCGCTTTCAAGCAACAGCTCACACGTTTTTGAACCTATAAATCCGGCTGCTCCGGTAACCATAAGTTTATCCAATTTTATACCTCTTAAACCTTTAGTTTTCCCAGCATTTCTTTTGCATTATAAGAACTTCTTACAAAGGGGCCGGAAGCTACTGCTTTTATACCCAATTTATGAGCAATATTTTTATAATATTCAAATTCCATTGGATGATAATATTTAATAACAGCATGGTGCTCTTTTGAAGGGGCAAGGTACTGCCCTAATGTAATAATATCACATTCTGCATCTTTTAAATCAATTAAAGATTTAATGATGCCTTCATCATTCTCACCCACTCCGAGCATTATGCCCGATTTTGTAAATATTGTTCTATCCAATTTCTTAATATTTTTAAGAAGCTCCAGTGAACGCATATAAACAGCATCCGGGCGCACTTCCCGATATAACGATGGAACAGTTTCCAGATTATGATTAATAACATCCGGTTTTGCATCAACTACTTTTTTTAAGGATTCTATGCTGCCTTTAAAATCAGGAATCAGCACTTCAATAAATACATCCTCTGCTGCTTTTTTAACAGCTTTTATTACATTTGCAAAATGCCCTGCTCCTCCGGAAGGCAGATCGTCCCTTGTAACAGATGTAATTACAATATATTTTATACCTAATTCAATTACTGCAGCAGCTATGTTAGCCGGTTCATCCGGATTTATATTTTCCGGCACACCCTTTGCTACATTACAGAAAGTACAGTTTCTTGTGCAGGTTTTTCCCAGTATCATAAATGTAGCAGTCTTATTATTAAAACATTCTATTCTATTGGGGCAGTTTGCTTCTTTGCATACTGTATTTAGAGAATATTTTTTTAGAGTTTCCTGCACAAAAAATGAATCAGAATTATTATTAATTTTAATTTTTAACCACTCAGGCTTTCTTAAGCTCGGCATACTTCCTCTATATTTTTTACAAAATGTTAATACTTTTTCCTTTGTTCTATATATCACTAATATAGCACACAATCTTTCCCGGGTCTGTGCCGGCTATTAATGCAATTAATTTTCCTTATTATAGTCTATTTATATTCGTTTAAATATTTATTCATAATTGATTTATTAAACTGCCATTTAAATATCTTTGCAAGCCTTATTGCTCTTTTCCAGGCAGCTTTTTCATATTTATATCTTTTACGATAATCTTTATCCGGTTTAATTAAAAAATGCTTTAATTCAACATGGCCTAGTTCATGTGCCAACCGAGTTAAGCTTTCCGTAATTTTTTCAACCGCATAATGCCAGTATATTAATACTATTCCACCTTCATAACTGATATAATTACAGTATGTATTTAATTCATTTGCTTTTACTTTTTTAACATTAAATTTTAATTCATAAGAGATATATTCTTTTACTCGTTTTATAATATTTTCAATATAAATTTGATCCATTTTTAACTATGAAATAAGCCGTTTTTTAAGTTTTGTTACTGCAAGAAATCCGAATACAAGAATAAAAACAAAAATGTAAAGAACATCTAAAAGCAGATACGCGCTATAAGAATTAAAACAGAATGCCCTTACAATTCTTGCAGAATGCGTTAATGGAAATATTTCGGCGACAGGCTGTAAAAAAGCAGGCAGATTACTTAACGGGAAAACTATACCGGAGAAAAAGAACATTGGCGTAAGAAGCCCTGTAAAGTAAAAGTTAAAATGATTTATATTCTTTACAAAAGATGTGATAAACAGAGAAAGAGCTGCGAACATAAATGCGGTAAAAAAACCTACTATCGGAGAAAATACCGCAGCAGGCGAAGAAACAAATCCGAATAATGAAATTACTATTAATACAGCAAATGAGTAAAACAACCCCTTTGTACCTGCAAAAAACATTTCACCTATTAAGAGATCCTCTGCTGTAATGGAGGCTGAAAGCATACCATCATAGACCTTATCAAATTCCAGCCTTATAAAAGTTCCGAAAGTACATTCAAATGCTGCTGTAAACATTGCAGGAGGAATAATTATTCCTGTGGCAAGGAAGACTATGTATTCTGTGCCATTAATAAGCCCTATAGATTTTCCAAGGCCCATACCAATTCCTACTAAAAAAAACAGCGGCTCAAAAAAAGGAGGAAAACCATTACTTATTAAGTCCCTTGTATAAACCTTAAAATGCCGAAACCATACACTAAATAGCCGTGTAGTAAGCCCGGGTGGTTTCACATCAATTTTATTTACTACTATGCTACTCATCTAATTTTCTCCCTGTTGTTTTTAAAAATAGGTCTTCCAGATTGGACTGACGCAGGTAGTAATCATGCGATTCAAGATTATCTGATATTTCTTTAAGTACAGAAATATCTTCGGAATAAAGAAGCAGGTGACTGTCTGTTTTATCGATACGGACATAATCGTTTTTAATTTCTTTTATACCATCCGGATTAAATATTTCGAGCACAAAAGACTCTATATGTTCTTTTATTAAAATTGTTGGTTTTCCTTCCAAAACTTTTTTTCCATTATGCATAATCATCAGGTCATCACAAATCTGAAATGCTTCTTCCATATAATGAGTTGTAAGCAGTATTGTCACTCCCTGTTTTTTTAACTGCCTTAGCTTGTTCCAGATCATATGGCGCACCTGAGGATCCAGGCCTGTTGTGGGTTCATCTAAAATAAGAAGTTTTGGCGAGTTAATTAAAGCACGAGCAATAATAAGCCTTCGCTTCATACCGCCGGACAGTTCTTTAATTTTTGAGTTCTCTTTTTCACTTAGTTCCATAAATTCAAGTAGAGATTTTAAATGCGGTAGAATCTGCTTTTTCTTAAAGCCATAGAATCTCGAATAAATTATTAAGTTTTTAATTACACTTAATTCCTGGTCGAGGTTGTTCTCCTGAGGAACTATTCCGGAAAGATATTTTATTTCCAGCTCATTATAAGCAGGATCATAACCTAAAACATTTATTTTACTTCCTTGATCCTGATTGCGGAGACATTTTCCATACAGCATTTTCATGGTTGTGGTTTTACCGGCACCATTAGGCCCCAATAAACCATAACATTTTGCTTTTTCTACGGAAAAGCTTAAATTCTTTACCGCATAAAAATCATTAAATGATTTTGAGATATTTTCTATATGAATTGCTATATTCTGCATCTTTTTTCCTTTTTTGCTTTACCCTAATGTAGCCAATAAACTATATGTTAGACAACAGTATTTTGTTAAAATTGATAGATTGTGTATTTAAAAACATTTTGTTTTGAGGCTGTGCGGGAACTTTTTTTATATTTAATGCCTGTACTTTTTTCTATGGTGCTTGTAAGCCTGGACAATATTCAGAAGCATTTAGAAAATCCTTTTGACCAGGCTGAAAAAGATGACGTTTATACAAATGTAGAGAAATTTATAGACTGATTGGAGCTATAAAAAATATAGAGAGTGTTATTTTTTGCAAGTAAGCTTATGATATGAATCCTAAATATGCAGTTGAACTGGAATCATTATTAAAATGATTAAAAATTAAAATTATCATCAAGAGCCATTTATTGAAAAGCTGGCAGTATGGGAAATGAGTTTTTCATTGGTTCACTGAATTGAATAATAACCTTTTCAAGGATCAAAGGAACTTCGGACAATAGGAAGGATAAAAGAAAAATGTAAAAACTAAATACTCAGCCTTCCTTATATATATGAATAATTAATATTATATCTAATATCGCAAAAGGCTTACATCAAAAATACCTTTGCCAATTCATTTATTTTAATAGTATAATATTAAATATATACAGGAGGTACCCCCCAATGCAGAAAGCAGAAGTTTTTTTAATTTCTCTTGCAGAAAAAAGCTCTTTAACAGAACGAATAAATACTGTTAGTAAAATATTAAAAAATAGCGGCTTAAAGAACATTATCTCTGAAAAAGACAAAACAGCTGTAAAAATCCATGTAGGTGAAAAACACAATAATACACACATCAAACCGGAAGTAATAAAGGCGGTAACAAACTGGGTTAAGACGCAGAAGGGCCTTCCTTTTCTAACAGAAACCTCCACCCTCTACAAGGGTGAACGTTCCAATGCCATAGACCATTTAATACATGCAAACAGGCACGGGTTCACTATAGAAAGAACTGGCGCGCCTTTTATTATGGCAGACGGATTAAGAGGAGATACAGAAAAAAAAGTAACTATAAATGGCTTGATCCACCAAGAGGTTCATATTGCCGGGGAAATACTTGCTGCAGATGCACTTATAGCTTTGTCTCACCCAACAGGCCATTTAGGCTGCGGATTAGCGGCCTGTATAAAAAACCTTGGCATGGGGCTTTCCAGCCGGAAGGGCAAGCTGCGACAGCATTCATCAATTAAACCCCATATTAAAACAACCGAATGTACCAACTGTGGTATGTGTTTAAAGTGGTGCCCGGAAAACGCCATTATTACAAAAGAAGACAAAGCATTTATAATAGATGAAAAGTGCATCGGGTGCGGTGAGTGTTTAGCAGTGTGTAATTTTGATGCTGTGGCTTATAACTGGGGTATCGAATCAGAGGAATTGCAGAGAAACACAGCAGAACATGCACTGGGAGTTATTAAAGACAAAACAGGAAAATGCCTTTTTATAAATGTGCTGGCCAACATGACTAAAGAATGTGACTGCATGAACATTAAGCAGACACCCTTTATTCCTGATATAGGCGTGCTTGCATCAACAGATCCCGTTGCAATAGACCAGGCCACGCTCGATCTAACTGAGAAAAAAAATGCAATTAATATTGGAAAGGGCAGTTTCGCACATCTCGACCCCTGCATTCAGCTGGAGCACGGTGAAAAAATCGGCCTGGGCAAAAGAGTTTATGAACTTGTTCAAGTATAATATTTTATGGAAAATAGATCAGTTTATATAATTACGGTAAATATTTAAGACTTATAATTACATTATAAACTCATTTGGTTTTTAATGTGCTACTCCTTATCATTTTAAAAAATAACCTGTCTGACAGTATTTTCCGCAGAAACAAAACCATTTTAGCCATCTTGCCCATCGAATAACGAAGTTTCCAGCTTTTTGTTGAAGCAGCTTTATAAATACCTTTAGCCACTACTTTCGGATGCGAGCCTCCTGCATCTGCTTCATTTAGGTGCTTTATTGTAGGAGCAGCAAAAAAAGAATAATCCCCAAGATCGTCTGTATTAATTTTGTCCATAGAGCCGCCATAAAAATTGGTTTTTATAAGGCCTGGTTCTATTATCTTTACCTTTATGTTAAGAGGCCGCAGTTCATAGTGCAGAGCTTCGGAAAAACCCTCTACTGCCCACTTGGTTCCCTGGTATAAACTGTACATGGGCACACCTACTCTTCCGCCTATAGAAGCAACATTAACAATAGTGCCGAATTTCTGTTTTCGGAAAATGGGCAGTATTTCTCTTATAACATCCATCATTCCAAAAATGTTTGTATTAAACTGTTTCCCTATCTGTTCTCTGGTTGATTTTTCGAAAACACCCATTAAAGCATACCCTGCATTATTTACGACAGCATGTATAACACCATATTTTTTTACTGTTTCCTCTATAGCTGTTCGAATAGACCGGGCATCAAGTACATCAAGATGCAGAAGTTCTATATTATCTTCACCTTTAAAAATGTTTTCCCGTTTTTCAGGATTCCGCATAGTTGCAACTGTATTCCAGCCTTTCTCTGCAAAATAAAGCGCAGACTCAAGGCCTATTCCGCTGGAGGCGCCTGTAATTAAAACCGTTTTTTTCATGAGGGTTCTCCTTTTTCTTAAATTGAGTATAATTAAAATATTAAGCTATTATAGTTTTGTCAATTAACTAAGGTATTTCATTATTATTTCTAAAAGGTATTCTAGTAATAATTTGAAATTCATCTCTATTTCTATATAATTAATGCTAATCGATTAAAATTAAAGGGGGATTTAATGGGAAATATGAGAGGAATGAATTGCTGGGAATATAAAAAATGCAGAAGAGAACAAGGGGGCGAAAAATCTTCTGAATTAGGAGTATGTCCGGCATTTTCAGATGAATCAAGCAATAATTTAAATAGCGGCCAAAATGGAGGCCGAATTTGCTGGGCTGTAAGCGGTACATTCTGCGGAGGGAAAGTTCAAGGAAGTTTCGCTCAAAAAGAATTTTCCTGCTTAAGTTGCGACTTCTTTAATAAGGTTAAAGAAGAAGAAGGTACCAAATCATTTTTAATGTTAAAACCCGGACAAAAATATAAAAGAGTTGAACGATAAATCTGGTTCAAAAAAAATCCCCAACTGTAAAACAGCCAGGGATACTAAAAACAACCGGTAATAATTAGAAATCCATTATTACACCCGCGCCAACAACAAGACTGCCAGTTTCTGTGTTGTCAGGATCTGTGAATATATAATTTCCTTCTACATAGAATTTGCTTAATACTAATCTTCCGCCAATGCTATAAAGCATTTCCGTATAAAATTCATCAAGTTTAAACCCTGTAAAATACAAACCACCATAAGCTTCCAGTGCAAAAACTTTGCCCATAGAGAGTTTTACCAGGGCATTAATTGGAAGATCATATAATATCATAAAATTATCAATATCATACATAGCGTATAAACCTACATCTGCTCCGATACCAATATTATTATTTATGTTAAAAATAAGATCCAATGAGCCGCCTGCTCTCATATCTGTTAATAAAAACTCCTCCGCGTCTATAATATTGTTATAACGGACACCAACTAATAAATCAAAAGAAATCAGCTTCTTTCCATCTTCTTCAGGTTCTTCGTTATCCCCGAATGTATATAAACTTATAAATAATAATACAATTATTAAAAAAATCGCTTTCGTTTTCATCTTTTCTCCTCCAAATATTATTATTATTATTATTATTATTATTTTCTTTATACATTAAAATATAACACATTTTTTTTACTTATCAAGGTTAATTATGTTTTTCTTTGTATTAAAACCTGCTGCTTACTTAACAGGTGGAATATAGATTATGTCCCAATTATCAATACCCAACTAAAAGTGCGAAAATCAAAAATGCAATACCGACAATAACAGAAAAATACCCTCTAAAAACCATCATTTCTGGTGACGAATTATTTTTTTCGGCTGAAGATTCCGGATTTTTAACAGCATACACTCCAATCGCAATTATAAAAATACCGAATAAAAAGCCAATAATCCTCATATGAAAATTCTCATCAGAATAAAAAGAATAATTATTAATATTGTAAAAAGCGGCTGCCACACCTGCAATATCATAAGGATCTTCATAAGCATTACTTTTCTCAATCTCTAACAGTTCCTCTGCTGTTATATCAAAGGTTATATCAAAGGTTATATCAAAGGTTTTATAAATATCATCTACAATTAACCGTCCGTTACTATCACCGGACAATCTAATGCTCATCTTCACTGCCGTCCGGCATCTGTATAAAACAGGTTCCATAAGAAATTTTAACATTATAAGTCTCTTTTGTAGTTAGAACAATTTCATCAAACTCATCTGCTTTGTTCAAAGCAATTGTAATCAAACAGCTTTCTGTAGAGTACTTATCCAAATACAAAGTATAAACATTACCATCCTGAAGCATCTCCAGATTATTTAAATCATAAGTTCTGCCCCTATATTCGAATTCTGTTATCGGAGGTATTAGACTGCATGCCTGAATTATTATAATTAACAGAAGGAAGATATATGCTCTTTCCAGTTGATTACTCCACACTCATAAACCGGCCTTTAGAACCAGCAATCTTCTCATTATCCTCATTAAAAATTTCACCCTTAACACTTATAATCTTTAATCTTATTTCTTTTATTTCACCTTTTAGAATTAATTTAGTTCCTACATTTACAGGCTTTAGATATCGTACCTTCATACTTGCCGTAACTGCAGGTTTTTCCAAACTAAGACATGCATGCGCCATTACTTCATCCAATAGCATTGCAAGAAAACCGCCATGGGTCATATCACGCCATCCGGAAAAGTATTCGGGGATTATACATTCAGCCTCTGCAAATCCCGGTTCCGGATATTTAAAATTGAGTTTCAGGCCATTTTCATTCTTAGATCCACAGCAGAAACATGTGTGATTATTATCAGGTTTAATATTCATGATGATTAAAATATAGTAAATCAAGGATTATGTCATTAGTAGAATTAATTAAGCATATCGCGATGTTAAAGTTTTTGTATCTATCAGGCTGCACCCCGCTACTAAATTACTTATGATGTGCGTTCAAATTTCATATTTCGATGATTTTAAGAACGTTCAATAATAATTAGACTAACTTATATAATTTAGTAGCGGGGTTTCCGCCTGATAGCATAATAACTATTTTAACACCGCAAAATGCTTATGACAGATCCACACTTGACTTTAATACTTCTGCATAAGTATTATCTATTCTATTATGACAGATAAGAATTTACCTTTTACAAAAGAACAGATAGAAAAAATAATCGATAAGCACCCTACACCTTTTCATATTTATAATGAAAAAGCTATAAGAGAAAATGCAAAAAGGCTTGTTTCAGCTTTTTCATGGGCACCGGGTTTTAAAAATTTCTTTGCAGTTAAGGCAAATCCGAATCCTTATATATTAAAGCTTTTAGGAGAAGAAGGCTTTGGAACAGACTGCAGTTCTTTGCCGGAACTTGTGCTTTCAGAAAAAGTCGGAATTACTGGCGAAAACATAATGTTCTCATCCAATGATACACCGGCAAATGAATATGTAGAAGCAGCTAAACTCAGAGCAATAATTAATCTTGATGATATTACACATATAAATTTTTTAGAAAAGCTTATTGGAAAACTTCCTGAACTTATTTGTTTCCGGTATAATCCGGGCCCTCTGCGGGAAGGCAATGCTATAATCGGAAAGCCAGAGGAAGCAAAATACGGTTTTACAAGAGATCAGCTATTTGAAGGATACAGAATAGCAAGAGATAAAGGAGTAAAAAGATTCGGGCTTCATACTATGGTGGTTTCTAATGAGCTTAATCCGGAATACTTAATAGAAACAGGTGTTATGTTATTTGAGCTTGTTGCAGAAATTGCAGAAAAATTAAATATCAATATAGAATTTATTAACCTTGGCGGAGGCTTTGGCATTCCGCATACACCAGAACAGAAGGCAATTGATATTGAATACGTTTCTAACGGAATAAAGGAAGCTTACAATAAGATTATTGTTAAAAACGGCCTCCCGGAACTTAAAATATTTATGGAGTGCGGAAGAATGATTACAGGCCCTTATGGTTTTCTTGTTTCCCGTGTTCTTCATAAAAAGGAAACGTATAGATCATATATCGGCCTGGATGCAAATGCAGCTAACCTTTTACGTCCTGCAATTTATGGTGCATACCACCATATAACGGTAATGGGCAAGGAAAACACGCCTAAAAACTTTACTTACGATGTAACAGGCTCCCTATGCGAAAATAATGACAAGTTCGCGATTCAGAGAAAACTTCCGGAAATTGATATTGATGATATAGTTGTAATACATGACACTGGAGCACACGGCCATTCAATGGGTTTTAATTATAACGGCAAGCTACGGTCAAAGGAACTTCTTTTAAAAGAAGATGGAACTGTAGAGCAGATTAGGCGTGCAGAAACAATGGAAGACCTGTTTGCAACCCTGGATTTTTCAAAGCTTTAAGAACTAATAGATCAATCAATCCTTAAAAAACAACAAGCTTCGAGGAACTACATAAAATTTAAGGATTTCTTAAGAAATAATTTCTAAACACTTAATATCTCCGGTTTATATTCTCTTTATAAAGAATAAACGCGGTACAACTGCATGTATTCTTTAAAATATGTAAATCAGGAGGTTTAAGTATGAAGAAACTATCAAAATCAACATGGCTTTTAATCGGATTGTTAATAGCATTAACTGCCCTGGAGACAACCTTAATTCTCACTATGCCGGAGGAGTGTGTAAACTTTTTTAAAGCGCACAGGTGGCCCGAATTTCACAGAGCAGGATTACCTGATAATGAAGTTGTTGATTCATTTGAGCAGATGAGAAAAAAGCTTAAAAGTTCTCTTAACAATCAGATTAAATATGAAGAAAACAGAAGAGAATTAATATCTAATATTTCCCATGACCTGCGTACGATTATTACTGCTATTAAGGGCTATATAGATGGGATTAGAGACGGAGTTGCGGATTCTCCGAAAAAAATCGAAAAATACATGAATACAATATCTTTGAAAGCAGATGCGCTTGAACATTTAATAGAAGAACTTTTCCTTTTTTCTAAACTAGACCTTAAAAAAGTACAATTTGATTTTAAAGAAATCAATCTTGTGAGTTTTTTTAAAGACTGTCTGGAAGAACTCAATTTTGATTATAAAGACCTTCATATAAATTATGACTTTAAAGATTCAGGTACTGCAATAGTATCTGCGGATCCCAGCCATTTAAAACGTGTAATTTCAAATATAATTGATAATGCAGATAAGTATAATGATAAAGATAAAAAAATAATAAATGCACGTATAAGGAAGAAAGATAGTAATTTTTATCGATTAGAAATAGAAGACAATGGAAGAGGTATTTCAAAAGAAAATCTTCCATACATTTTTGACAGGCTGTACAGAGCAGATCTATCGAGAACTACGGATAAAAAAGGAAGCGGCATTGGACTTTCTATTGCAAAACAGATAATAGAGGGACATAACGGAAAAATACTGGCGAAAAGCGAACCTGGAAAAGGAACAACAATTATCATAGAGCTAAAAAGAATAAACTTTGGAAAATAGTAAAGAAAAATGGATAAGAAGAAAATATTGATAATTGAAGATGATAATAGCATAGCAGAGCTCGAACGGGATTATCTTGAAATTGAAAATTTTGCTGTAGATATTGAGAAATCAGGTACTTCAGGCTTAAAGAAAGCTTTAGATAATAACTACAATTTAATTATACTCGATTTAATGCTTCCCGGATTAAACGGCTTTGATATCTGTAAACTCATCCGTAAAGAAAAAGAAATACCTATTTTAATGGTTTCCGCAAAAAAAGAGGATATTGATAAAATCCGGGGACTGGGTCTTGGAGCAGATGATTTTATTACAAAACCTTTCAGCCCAGGTGAACTTGTTGCGAGAGTTAAAGCCCACTTAAACCGCTATGAACGGCTCAGGAACACAACAGGCCCAAAAGAAAAAACAATAGAAATCCGGGGATTAAAAATAGAATGTAATTCCAGACGTGTTTTCCTAAATGACGGGGAAATATTCCTGGCTGCTAAGGAATATGATATTCTTCTGCTTTTTGCAGAAAATCCTGATAGAGTATTCAGAAAAGAGGATTTATTCTTTAAAATATGGGGAAATGATTCTTACGGTGATATTACAACAGTTACTGTTCATATTAGAAAAAACAGAGAGAAAATAGAAAAAGATCCTTCCAATCCAACTTTTATAGAAACACTCTGGGGTGTTGGCTACAGGCTGAATGTGTGATATTTATGTTTGCCTTTTAATGAAATTTAATAGTATATTTATAATATAAGGAGTCAGCTATGGAAATAGATAGTGTAAGTTCTACAACTCCAGTGCAGAATACTGTTCCTCCGGAACCACCACCACCCGAAGAAGTTCCGATATCTTCTTCCGAACCAGTTCCAGCAGAACAAACTGTTCCTGTTGAACAGAGTCAAATAGTAGATTATTTAGCTTAAAAAATATTTATAATATCTTCCTCTTTTTTTGCGGAAAGGAATTGTTGACGTGCGTCTTCGGATTTTAGTACTTTACTTACTTCTGCAAGGAACTGAATATGCGGGCCCGAATGACTCGAAGGTGAAATAGTCATGATAAATATTTTCGTCAGCTGTTTGTCCATCGAATCAAAATCAATTCCATCTTTTTTTATTGCAATAGCGGTAACAAGTTCATCTACAGAATCAGTTTTACCATGAGGAATAGCAACACCATGCTGCATTCCCGTAGTCATCTTTTTTTCACGTTCCAACACAGCTTTTAATGCTTTTTCTTTGTTTTTAATTTTACCCGTTTCAACAAGATTATCTACTATTTCCTCTATTACAGTTTCCTTTGTTTTAGCCCTTAAATCCAGGATAATATTTTCCCTATTTAAATGTCTTCTAACCTTCATAATATTTCCTTATTAAATTCGTTATATTCTTTATTTCTGTCCATATTCAGTTATAATATATATTAAATAGTTTTCCAGTTCAAATTTATTCGCATACAATATAGTTCAAACTATATTAAGTCAACCGGCCACTAAACCGGCCCATAATTTTTTTTTAAAAGTATTAATTAAAATGGCCAATTTTGTGGCCGGTCTGTATTGACTTTTTTTCAATAAATTCATTATCTTGTATAAATCAATGCTGCTCCAGTAGCTCAGCAGGATAGAGCGTCGGTTTCCTAAACCGCAGGTCGGATGTTCGAATCATCTCTGGAGTAATAATAAATATTTTATCGGAGTACATTATTGGAATTAAGCAATATTGCTTCAATTCTTGAAAGCTTAGAAGAAACTATA
>SDBV01003889.1_pt1 | contig 21711 bp, 17 predicted proteins | sample 2277081 | NCBI WGS metagenome assembly SDBV01 (sample SAMN10402039, study PRJNA504765) | marine sediment metagenome | isolation source: marine sediment core GS10_PC15, 223 cmbsf | place: Arctic Ocean: Southern Knipovich Ridge | collected 2010 | reverse complement strand
TTATCGATTTCCATGCGAGCATTTTCCCACCGACGTGCACAAATGGCAGCAGCAGCTCAGCCAGCACCGACAGGTTCGCAACAGCCCGTCCTACGGCGACATCGAAAACCTCGCGATATTGTGCACTGTTTGCGACATCTTCTGCTCGTTTGTTTATGACGGTTGTGTTAGAAAGTGAAAGCTCGTCGATGATTCTTTGTTGGAACTTGACCTTCTTGCCAGTTGACTCTACGGAGAGTATGTGAGCATTCGGCATCGCGATCGCAAGTGCAAGCGAAGGGAACCCCGCACCGGAGCCGACGTCGATTATTTCGGCGTTCTTCTCTATAAGGTCAACCGCCCATAGCGAATCGACATAGTGCTTAAGGCGAATCCCCTCGGCATCTTTTATGCCGGTTAGATTTATCTTTGCATTTTCTTCGATGAGTATCTTTGTAAACCTATCGAACTTTTCGATCATGTCATCGTCAAGGAAAGCAAACTGTTTTAGCGGATCGTTCATGGTCTCAAACTTTCTCTACGGCGATAGTGTTAACTTTTCTGCCTTCTACGATATATTTTCTTTCAAAATTGGTGCCGACCATCTCGCCGTCTTTGGCGCCCGCTGCCCGCGTAAACGGCAGCCGCCGCACCGTCCCAGCCGCAACCTGTTTGCCCAGTACTTCCGCGATCTGCTCGAAGTAGTCCGCATGATCGGTCGCAACGTTTATCCTTCCGCCGACCTTCAAACATCGCAGGACATTGGGCATGTTCGCATCGCTGAGAAAACGCCGCTTGTGGTGACGTTTCTTCGGCCATGGGTCGGGGAAATATATATGGAACCAGTCGATAGAATTATCAGCGATATGCTCGTCGATAAAAAACGCGGCATCGGTGCGGATTATTCGAACGTTTTCAAGTCCATGCCTCCCGAACCTGTCCACCGCATAGCGATAGTATTTGTTCGCCCATTCAATACCCAGATAATTATTCTGCGGATGCGCCTTCGCCTCGCGTACAAGGAATGTCCCCCTGCCCGAGCCGATCTCGATATGAACGGCCCCGCAACGTCCGAAAACATCCTCAAGAGCGAGTCTGCCATCGAGATTTTCCGGTTTTAGCGAAATATTTTCATAGTCTTTTAATATTCTCTGTGCCATTTTTCCACTCAAAAACCGGTTATTAACGGCCCTAAGCCTGCTCCTTAGGGAAATTTCACTAAGGATGGTACGTAAAACAATAGATTAATCCGTACATTTTGACCGTTTTTGCGTCTAAAGTCAAGCCCTTGACGGTTCGATACGATTAATTGGAACCGTACTTATTGCGCGACGTAGCAATAGTATGGAGAATTGGGATATATTTTTTTCAGGAAGTTTAACGATGATTAGACCCGCTATAACATTGCGCAGGAAGCGTATGATCGTCGATGTCGATACGCAGAGGGATTTCTTTCTTGCAAGCGGGGCTAAGTGCATCAGGAATCATCGCAGGGTTTTGGCGAACATTCGCAGGGTAATGGCATGGTCACGTCTCAAAAGTGTGCGTGTGATCTCGACCGTGCAAGGTTATGACCCGTCGGACCGTGAGCATCCGTATTGCATAAACGGAACCTACGGCCAGAAAAAGATCAGCTACACGATGCGTAAAAGAAATATTTGCTTCGCTTCTGACGGGTGCACCGATCTGCCAAGGGATATATTCAAGGATTACGATCAGGTCATTTTGCAAAAACGCTGTTTCGATCCTTGTGACGAGCCGCGTGCTGACAGGATATTAAGTGAGCTTGCTATTAAAGATTTCATTGTTTTCGGTGCTGTTGCAGAGGATTCTGTAAAGGCGACGGTTCTTGGCTTACTTGTTCGCAAAAAACACGTAACAGTTCTTACCGATGCGACAGGTTCGCACGATAAAGCCGCTGCTGAGATCGCTTTCAGACAGATGGAAGCAAAAGGAGCCAAACTTTCGGATACCAAGTCACTGTTCGGTTCGACCCACTTACGGCTTGTCGGCACCTGCGAATGCGACCGATGCCAGGGCAAAGTCACCAAGACCTCCGTTGCATAACCTGAAGTTTCTTACAGATTTAACATTTTGCAAAAGTGCACCAAAAGTATACCGTTTTCATACCGATTTAAAAAGCAACCCGTGTTTTTGGAGTCAGAATAGGGGTTGCTCTTTTCGTTACTGTTTACCGGGTGTCCGGTCAGGTCAGGTTATTTCATACTTTTAAGCCAGTTGTACCACTCGTCCAAGTTATCGCCTCGTGTTGCGGATATTTGGAATATGTCTGCCTTTGGGTTTAGGCGGTTGATCTCGTTTAGCACTTTTTCAAGATCGAAATCAATGTAATCGATCAGATCCATCTTGTTGATGAGTATCACGTCTGCTTTTGCAAATGTCCCCGGATACTTGATCGGTTTATCGTCGCCTTCCGGAACCGAGAGCACCACGACACGTTTCTTCTCGCCAAGATCGAATGATGACGGGCAGACCAGGTTGCCGACATTTTCTATAAATATGATGTCTTGCTCTTTGGCAGGTATCGCAGCCAGCGCCTTTTCAACCTGTTCGGCGGATAGATGACACGCCCCCTTTGTCTCTATCTGGATAGCAGGGGCACCGGTTGTGCGTATCTTTTCAGCGTCGGTGTCGGTCTTGATGTCACCTTCTATGACGCCGATCTTCAAATCCTTTTTGGTATCTAAGATCGTTCTGGAAAGGATCGTCGTTTTGCCCGAACCCGGCGACGAGATGACATTGATGCAGACAATATTGTTCTCGGCGAAGAACGCCCTGTTCTGCATCGCGCATTCTTCATTCTTATCCAGTATTTTTTTGTTGAGCGATACTTTCATTATTCTTCGTCCTCAAATTCGATCTCTTCCAGGAGCAGGGGGGCGTCGGGCTCGAATTTTATATCGGTGCTTTTGCATTTAACGCATCCACCTGCGTATATGTCAAAGTTAAACACTTCGCTGCATTCGCTGCATTTTGCTTTTAAAGGAATATGTTCGATCACAAGCTTGATCCCTTCGCAGACGGTTCCCGCTGTTGCTGCTTCGAGGGCGAAGTTCATCACCTCGTCGTTTATAGGGTTAAGCTGCCCGCAGGACATTTTTGCCGAGACGGGCTTTTTGCCAAGCTCGTTTGCATGTTTGAGTATCGTTTCAAAAACGCTTTGTGCTACAATTGTTTCGTGCATCAGCATATCCTCGGCAGTTCTCGGCCATACGGCATCTGGACGATCCGTTTGCCGCCGATACCTGTGACCATTTCGACGACCGGTTCACCTTGCGGCGGTTTAACTTGACCGATGATCGCCGCATTTTTACCAAGCTCGTCGCTTTTGATAATTTTCAAAACTTCCTCTGCAACTTCATTAGCTACAATAAAGACAACCTTTCCTTCGTTGGCGATATTTACCGGGTCGAACCCCAGCATCTCGGCGGCCGCTTTTACCGTCGTATCTACTGGAATATCTTTTTCTATAAGCTCGATGTCCAGCCCCGTTGCCGTGGCGATCTCGTTAAGCGTTGCCGCGATCCCGCCTCGTGTCGGGTCCCGCATGAATTTCACTTGATCGGTAGCGTCCAGCACCTTTTCGATGAGCCCGTAAAGCGTTGCGCAATCGCTTTTAAGCGTCGACTCGAATTTTATCCCTTCCCGCTGTGACATTATCGTCATGCCGTGATCGCCGATGGTTCCGTTTATGATCACCTTGTCACCGGCTTTGATGTTATCGAAAGAGAGGTTTGCGTTTTCGTGTTTGGTTCCGATCCCTGCGGTGTTGATAAATATATTGTCCGCACTTCCGGCATCGACTACTTTGGTATCTCCGGTAACGATAGGTACGCCTGCCTGCTTAGCTGCCTTTGAAACGGAAGTTAATATCTTGTCCAGTGTTTCTATCTCAAGGCCCTCTTCGATGATAAGCGACAGGCTAAGCGCCGCAGGTTTCGCTCCTGCAACCGCCAGATCGTTTACCGTCCCGCACACAGCCAGCTTACCGATATCACCGCCGTTAAAAAATATCGGTTTTACCACAAAGCTGTCCGTCGTAAAGCAAATGTTACTTGAGTCGAGGTTTAGCTCTGCGGCATCGGTTAGTTTGTCGACCTGGGCCTGGAATTTCGGGATGATGATCTTAGAAAGCAGATCGCCGCTTATTCTGCCGCCGCCGCCGTGTGCGAGAAGTATTTTTTTGACGTCATCGGTGCTCATTATCTTCGTTGTCTCCTGCCGTACTTGTGCCACGCTGCGCACGCTCCTTCGCTGCTGACCATACAAGGACCGACGGGTGTGTCCGGCGTACATTTTTTATCGAACAGTCCGCACTCAGGCGGGCTGATAAGTCCGCACAGCACCTCGCCGCAGCGACATCCGCTAAGCTCTTCTGCGGGGATCTCTTTTATGCCGAATCTTTTCATCGCATCGAACTCGGCATACTTTGCTTTAAGTGTTAATGTTCCTCCCGGTATCTTGCCGAGCCCGCGCCAGTAACCATCTGTCGGTTCGAGATATTTAGCGACTAATTTTTGAGCGATTAGATTTCCTTCGGGCTTTACGACCGCGTCGTATAGCGAAGTTACGTCGGCTCTGCATTCGATGAGTTGTCTGCATATTTCGGCGATGCCTTCGATAAGCTGCATCGGTTCGAAGCCTGCCACAACGCACGGTTTTTCAAACTTTTCGACGATGGGTCTGTAAGCTTCCGACCCGATCATAATGCTGACGTGCCCCGGACACAGGAACGCGTCGATCTTATTGTTCATCCCGGATAGAAGTGCGTCCATGGCAGGGACAACAAGTTTATGCCCGCTGAAAACAACAAAGTTTTTGATACCTTCTTTTTGTGCCTGTTCGACCGCTACAACTGTTGCCGGCGTCGTCGTCTCGAAACCTACCGCGACAAAGACCACGGTTTTGTCAGGATTCTTACGAGCAAACTCAAGTGCGTCTTCGCTGCTCATGACAACTTTAACATTTCCTCTGTGGCTTGTCTCAAGCGATCCGTTCTTGCCCGGTACACGCATCATATCGCCGTAGGTTGCGATAATGCAATCGTCCCGCTGTGCCAGGTCGATCACAATGTCAATATACCCTTGATCGGTGACACACACGGGACAGCCGGGCCCTGATAAAAGCTTTACATTCTCGGGTATCGTCGAGCGTATCCCGTTGCGAAATATCGAAACGGTGTGAGTGCCGCAAACCTCCATGATATTTATTTCCCTGCCCATCGCCTCACAGGCAACATCCATCAATGCATGAGCTTTACGAATTCTTTCTAACATTAAACGGCGTCCTCTTTTTCTTCCTGTTCTTCGAGTTCTGCTATTTCTGCGAAGAGCTGCCATGTCTCTTTCGCTTCTTCCTCGTCGACTTGTGCGATGGCAAATCCGGCATGGATCAGCACGATGTCCCCGAGCTTAACTTCCGGAGTTAACGTAGTGCGGATGTTCCAGTGGTTGCCCATCGCATCGGCTACCGCCTTGTCGCCGGTAAGTTCGATTATTCTTGCAGGTACAGCTAAACACATAACTATATAGTCCCAAATATTTCGGCAGCTATCGCCGCCTGTCCTAATGATATTCCGCCGTCGTTAGCGGGTATCTTAGTTTTAAATAATACCTTAAAATCTCTTTCTTTCAATGTTTCTTTCAAATACTCGCTCAAATAGCGGTTACAAAACACGCCCCCGCTAAGCGCGACTACCGATATGCCGCTTGCTTTCCTCGCTTTTTCGGCAAGATCAGCAAGCCCATTTCCCAGGCCGTTATGAAACTTCGTAGATATCATCGCAGACTCTATACCGTTGCGAACATCGTCGATGATCTCAACTACCATGTTACGAATATCCAGCAGCGATGTTCCATTGGGATCCTGCTTTATCTCGATTTTATACGCATCTTTTATGTCTTTCCGCGTTATTGCCTCTAACGCCATAGGAAGCTGCGCCTCAAAGTGGTTGCAGGTGCCCAGCCCTGCCAAGGCACTTACGGCGTCAAACAGCCTGCCCGCACTGGAACTGTTAATCACGTTAAGCCCTTTCTCAAGCTGCTGGACGATGAGGTTTATCTTTTCTGCTTGTGGTTCTATCTTTTCCAGCAGCGCACGGTTTTCTTCGATCCCTTCTTTTCCGAACATACCGTACAGCAGCCCAAGTATAATACGTATCGGTTCCTTTGACGCTGCGTCTCCGCCCGGCAGCGGATAGTATTGAAGGTGCCCGACTCGTTTGAATTTTTTTAGCGATGCGATAAGACATTCGCATCCCCATATCGCACCGTCGGTCCCTAAGCCCGTTCCGTCAACAGCCAAGCCGATAACAGGATCGCGCACGTCGAACTCGGCCAGTACCGATGCGATGTGTGCCCAGTGATGCTGGACCTCGATGATCTTTTCCGCTTTCAATGACTTTGCAAATTGCGTTGACAGGTATCCCGGATGCAGATCGCATGCGACAACCTCCGGCTCGATCTCAAACAGGCCCTTTAAGTGTTTCACGCTCTTTGTGTAGTGCCGATACACGTCGCCGTTTTCAAGATCGCCGATGTGTTCGCTTAGTATATATTGATTGTTCTTTACAAAGCAGAAGGTGTTCTTTAGGTCGGCACCTGCTGCGAAGATATGTTTCTTGCTATCGGTTTTCCTGATGACAGGTGCCGGTATAAATCCCCTTGCCCTTCGCAGGAACGCCTGTTTGCCGTCAATTACCTGAACCACCGAATCGTCCACCTGGCGATATATATCCCTGTTGCCCATTACAAATGCGTCGGCGATACCGCTAAGCTTTTCGATCGCTTTTTCATTATCGCATATCAGCGGCTCATCGGAAATGTTCGCGCTGGTCATTACCAGTACGTCAACACCATCCTCTTTAAAAAGCAAATGGTGCAGCGGCGCATAGGCAAGCATAAAACCAAGCGCCCAGGTCCCTTCTGCAACCGACGGGGCTATCGCGGTACCGTCCTTTCGGTCAAGCAGGACTACCGGCGCCTGTGGGCTTTCCAGCAGCCTCTTAGCAACGCCCGTTACTTCTGCAAACTCTGATATTTTTTCAATGCTTCCAGCCATCATCGCAAACGGTTTATGGTCTCGATGTTTTCGTTTTCGTAGAAGTTTCACCGCCTCTTCGTTGGTTGCATCGGCTGTCAGGTGAAACCCGCCGATGCCTTTTATCGCGAGTATGCGTCCTTCCGCTAAAAGTCGCCCAGCTTCGGCTACCGTATCGTCGTTTCCCTGTTTTATTGTTTCGCCCTTGCTGTCAGTCAGCCACACTCCGGGCCCGCAGGCTCCGCACGCCACCGGCTGAGCATGGAACCGTCTGTCGGAAACCTCAACATATTGCTTCCGGCAGAGTTGGCACATCTCGAACTGATCCATCGTCGTGCTGCATCGGTCATAGGGAATAGTCTTTACGATCGAATACCGCGGGCCGCAGTTGGTGCAGTTGATAAACGGATACCGATAGCGAAAATCTGTCGGATCATTAAGCTCATCAAGGCATTGTTTGCAAGTAGCGATGTCCGGGCTTACCTGCGACAGCGGTGTGCCCGCCTCCTCGCTCGGCGCGATATGGAATTCTTCTTCATTGTCCAAAGGCTCCATCTCGCCAACGGTACACGAAACGATCTCCATCAAAGCAGGGCTGTTCGTTCCATCGGTTAGAAGTTCGATGAATTTATCGATATCGCTTTGCTCGCCCTGAACCTCGATGGTAACACCGACGCTGTCATTGCACACACTACCGCTTAGCCCAAGATCCGTCGCCAGCCGATATATGAACGGCCTGCACCCGATGCCCTGAACCCTGCCGCTAATACTGATTTTCGTTCGATTTATCAATGTCATTTCCTTGTTTGGTACGTCCATTATAAATATTAGTCACACCAAGGGAATGTTTTTTTATTTATACTCGTTTTTGCGCCAAAAACGCAGGCTATATAGCTGTTTTTCAGTCGAAAACCAGGCACTTTTCGGACTGCAAATATCACGTAACCGCTTTTGTGACAATGAGTTACGGGCGAAAAATTTCTCAGTTTTTCGCAACCTATCTCCAAATATGTGGTATAATATAAGTGTAGGCTGAGGTAGTAATAAGTTGGGAGATCAATGAAATGCGTATCTCGGCAAAGACAATTAAATATTTTGTTATGGTTGAAGGGGCTCGAGGGCCGCCATAAAACCAAAGAAAGACCGTTTGTTTTCCCAAACGGTACGAGAGGCCTTTAGAGGCTTGCGATGCAGTAAATAAAGCAAAAAAGCCGTGTTCACCACGGCTTTTTTATGCGCACAGATAATCTACCAGCCCGTAAAAACCTTGCAATAGGCCCAATTACAAATATACTGCGATCGATGAATTAACTTTTACGGCAATTGTTTCGGGTAGTGTCGAAAGGCTTATGTTATGGCAAACAGCAGCATTACAGCACCGAAAGGTTTCAAGGCAGTTGGATTAGCAACCGGCGTAAAGAGATCGGGCAACCTTGACCTTGGCCTCATCTATTGCCCCGACGGCGCAAAGGCAGCGGGGGTCTTTACTACCAATAAGATCGTTTCGCCGGCGGTAACCGTCTGCAAGGCGCATGTAAAAAGCGCCAAAGTTTACGCCGTGATCGTCAACTCCGGCAACGCCAACGCCTGCACCGGCCAAAAGGGTTTCAATGACGCCGTGACAATGTGTCAAAAAACCGCCAAAGAGCTTAACGTAAAACCCAACCAGGTCCTCCTCGCCTCGACAGGGGTCATCGGCGAGCCGTTGCCAATAAGAAAGATCACAGCCGGGATCGCCAAAGCAGCCGGCAGATTGAGTTCATCCGCCAAGGCGGGGCTTGATTTTGCCAAAGCAATAATGACAACCGATACGAAAGCCAAACAGGCTGTTACAAAGATAAAGATATCAGGCAAAGAAATAACCATAGCGAGCACCGCAAAAGGCGCAGGAATGATCGGCCCCAACATGGCAACTACCATTGTGGTATTAACGACCGACATCGACATCTCAAAACCGCTGCTCGCAAAGGCGTTAAGAGACGCCATTGGCGACTCGCTCAACAAACTAACCGTTGACGGCCACCAAAGCACCAACGACACTGCGATCATTCTCGCCTCAGGGGCGGCAGGCAACAGACCCGTCACCAGCCAGTGCCCCAGGTACAAAGCATTCGCAAGGGCACTAAAGGAACTTTGCTCCGACCTTGCAAAGCAGATGGCCCTCGATGCAGAGGGTGCGACAAGAATGTTTACCGTCATTGTTACCGGTGCCGCCAGCAAAAAAGATGCCGCTTGTGCCGCCCGCGCCATCGCAAATTACGACCTTGTAAAATGTGCCATCCACGGCGCCGACCCAAACTGGGGCAGAATAATCTGCGCCATAGGCTCATGCGGCGTAAAATTGAACCCGGACAAACTCTCATGCAAAATCGGCGATATCAGCGTCTTTAAGCACGGAAAACCCGTGAAATTCAACGCTAAAAAGGCGTCGAAAGTCATTAAGGCCAAACACCACACCATAACAGTCGCCCTTGGAGTCGGAAAGCATTCCGATTTCTGCTACGGCTGCGACCTAACTAAAGGCTACATAACAATTAACGCCGATTACCACACTTAGCCGATAAACCACAAGGCTGAAAATAACATTTTGAAAGACTTACAGCAGATCGCAAGGCCAAACTTTTTGAGCGCATACAATATCAAAGTTATAGGAATAGTTATTTAAAGAAACGTATAAAAGTTTTGTGTTTTCGCATGATTTCGGCTTGCAATGAATTGTTATTTGATTAGACTGCGGGTCAAATTCATGCCCGTATTAATTAAACGTTATTAATAGTTAAGACAGAAGGAGTATAGCTGTGAACAAACTAACAAAAACTCTAACGATTGGATCGCTTGTGCTTGTGCCTGCAAGTACAGCCTGGGCCTCCGAAGGCGCTCAAGCGATTAATACATCGTGGATCGCCCCTGGAAGTGCTGCTATAGCATTGATCGCATTGGTCTTTGCGTTTGTCTTCTACAAGAAGATGATGTCAGCCCCCGAGGGCAACGAAAAAATGATGAAGATTGCCCAGCACGTACGCGAAGGTGCTTATGCCTATCTGTTCAGACAGTATAGAGTCGTAACAATCGTTTTCGCCGTACTGTTTGCGATCTTCGTATTCCTGGCATACATCGGTGTCCAGAACCCCTTTGTGCCTATCGCATTTCTGACCGGTGGTTTCTTTAGTGGTTTGTGTGGTTTCCTTGGCATGAAAACTGCAACAAATGCTTCAGCTCGTACCGCTCAAGGCTGTTCCGCAAGCCTTAACAAGGGCCTCCAGGTTGCGTTCCGTTCTGGTGCTGTTATGGGTATGGTCGTCGTAGGCTTCGGTCTGCTCGATATCGCAATCTGGTATATGGTTCTCGATAAGATCGTTTACACCGCAGCTAACATGGCAAGCGGACTTCAGTTCCTCGGTCTTACATTTGTCCCTGAAAACATGGACACCCATCACAAGCTCGTTGAGATCACAACAACAATGATCACATTCGGTATGGGTGCTTCCACACAGGCATTGTTCGCACGTGTTGGCGGCGGTATCTATACAAAAGCCGCTGACGTTGGTGCTGACCTCGTTGGTAAAGTTGAAGCCGGTATCCCGGAAGACGATCCCCGTAACCCTGCAACGATCGCTGACAATGTTGGTGATAACGTCGGTGACGTAGCTGGTATGGGTGCGGACCTTTATGAAAGTTATTGCGGTTCGATCCTGGCAACAGCGGCATTAGGTGCTGCTCTCCCAGCCGCTGCTCTTGCAGCACATAACATGGACCAGACGATGGCGGTTCTTTCACCGATGGTCGTAGCAGCTATCGGTATCATTCTTTCGATCGTAGGTATCTACATGGTTAAGTGTAAAGAAGGCGCCACGCAGAAGGGCCTTTTAAATGCTTTGTTGTTCGGTACTCTTGGAAGTTCCGTTCTTATCCTTGTCGCTCTGGCTGGCATGGCGTACATAGGTTGGATCACATGGGGTATCTTTGGTTCGGTTGTTTCTGGTTTGACAGCGGGCGTTCTCATCGGACAGCTCACAGAGTACTACACTTCTGCAGAGTTTGCCCCGACAAAGGGCATCGCTGCACAGACTGAGATGGGTGCTGCAACAACCATCATCGACGGTTTCGCAACTGGCATGTACTCATCCGGTCTTCCAGTTGTAGTTATCGGCATCGGCATTCTGTGTGCTTACGGTTTCGCAGGCGGCTTTGCAATCCCAGCTATGGGTCTTTACGGTATCGGTTTCGCTGCTGTTGGAATGCTGGCAACTCTCGGTATCACACTTGCAACAGACGCCTTCGGTCCTATCGCTGACAACGCAGGCGGTAACGCGGAAATGAGCGGACTCGGCGAAGAAGTAAGAAAAAGAACAGATGCTCTCGATTCACTCGGTAACACAACCGCTGCGACCGGTAAAGGTTTTGCTATCGGTTCTGCGGCTCTTACAGCGATGGCACTGATGGCAGCATACATCGAAGAGGTTCGCATCTGGATCGGAAGACTCGCAGCCGAAAGTGCTGACGGCATATACACCGTCGGCAACATGGCTTTCACACAGGCTTCTGCAAAGACAGCATCTATCGCTGATTTCGTATCAGCTTATGACATGACGATCATGAACCCGAAGGTTATCGTTGGTATGTTCCTCGGTGCGATGATGGCATTCGTTTTCTCAGCTATGACAATGAAGGCTGTAGGACGTGCCGCTGGTGCAATGGTTAACGAAGTTCGTCGTCAGTTCCGCGAGATTCCTGGTATTCTCGAAGGTACAGCCGAGCCTGACTATGCAGAGTGTGTTTCGATCTCAACGCTCGGTGCTCAAAAAGAAATGATCTTGCCATCAGCTCTGGCTATCATCGTCCCAGTCGCCACAGGACTGCTCTTAGGTGTTTCTGGTGTAATGGGCCTCTTAGTCGGTGGACTGACATGCGGTTTCGTTCTGGCTGTATCACTGAACAATGCAGGTGGTGCATGGGATAACGCCAAGAAGTACATCGAAAATGGTGCTTTCGGCGGAAAAGGCTCTGACGCTCATAAGGCTGCAGTCATTGGCGATACAGTAGGTGACCCGTTCAAGGACACCTCGGGCCCGAGCCTGAACATCCTGATCAAGCTGATGACAATGGTTTCAGTCGTCTTCTCCGGCGTAGTCGTCAAATTCGCACCGATGCTCTCAGGCGCGGTCTCAGACATGCTGGGAATCGGCAAATAGTCAACTATTGACTATTTAACAATTTAGTAGTATCCTACGGGGACGGCCAACAAGCCGTTCCCGTTTTTTATTGAAAAAGCCCCGAAGGGGCGACAGAGCGCATAGCCGGTTTTATGTATTGAAAAACATGATAAATTTTTCTAGTTGAGATAGCTGTTAATAGCAAGTTAAAGAATCTGGATGTTATCTGCCTAAAGGCAGCGTAAGACCCCGGAATGTATGATTATAATAATAAAAAAGTCCGGCAAAGCCGGCATCCACGCAATTTAGTAGAACCGGAGGTTATGCTAAATTGCCTTGCGACTTGTCGCAACGAAGCTCGTAGAGCGAGGGTTGTTTAAAGAATTAGATATTTGAAATTAGCATTTGTTTAGTATTTAGATATTAGTATTTAGTGTTTTTTTAAATCTGTGAGATCCGCGAAATCCGCGGTTTCATCTGTTTGATATTTAATTTGAAATTGGTATAGGATATTATTTTGGCAAAAAAACCAGACATTTCGGCAAAGGAACTGGCCAACAAAGCCGCCCTTATTGCCCAGGAGCGCAATTGTACCGACATCACGGTCCTCGATTTAACAGGCATCAGCCCGGCGACCAACTTCTACGTCATCGCAACATCAACCTCCACCCGTCAGGCAAGAACCGTAATCGACGAGATTTCAGAATACGCCAAAAAGCATGGCCACCGGAGATTCGGAATGGCAGGCTACGAACAGGGCCGATGGATACTAATAGACTTCGTAGACGTCGTCGTACACATCTTTGACGAAGAATTCCGCGAATACTATAGCCTCGAAATGCTATGGGGTGACGCAAAACATTTAAAGATAAAAAAGAAAGCATAATAATGCAGTTATTGTAGGGTGTGCTTCAGCACACGCGGAATGAAAAGGCCCGAAGGGCCGAAAGAGCGCATAGCCGGGGGCGTAAGCCCCCGGATGAGAGTTATAATAATAAAAAAACGCCGGCAAAGCCGGCCGCCACGCGATTATCATAAGCGAAGATTATGATAATCGCCTGCGAAGCAGCACCAAAGGTGCTAAGACTGTTTAAAAAATTAAATTTTTGAAATTAGCATTTGTTTAGTATTTAGATATTAGTATTTAGTATTTTTTTAAATCTGTGTAATCCGTGAAATCCGCGGTTTCATTTTTTGATATTTAATTTTGATTCAAAGGGACAACAAACAATGCAGCCGGTAATGGACCTGTTAGACGCAAAAGTAACTCGCGCTATGTCCGCAGCCACGGGCCAGGGCGTATGCAATGCGCTCGTTAAGCCCTCCGGCAACCCAAAGTTCGGCGACTACCAGGCAAACGGCATCATGGCACTTGCAAAAAAGCTAAAAACAAACCCGCGTGCCCTTGCAGAAAAAGTTGTAGCTGAGCTCAACATTGACGACATCTGCGAAACCCCGGAGATCGCGGGCCCGGGATTCATCAACCTAAGACTAAAAACAACCTTCCTCGTTGACCGCCTCTTAGAGATAAACAAAGACGCAAACAACCGCTTGGCTGTTGACGAAGTAACCGACAAACAAACAGTAGTCGTAGACTTCTCAGGCCCAAACATCGCAAAACAAATGCACGTAGGCCACCTGAGAAGCACCATCATCGGCGACTGCATTTCGCGCATGCTCGAGTTCCTCGGAAACAAAGTAATAAGACAAAACCACATCGGCGACTGGGGAACACAATTCGGAATGCTAATATGTCATTTTATCAAAAAATATAAACCGTTTGAGAATCCCGATTTAAAAGTTTCTGATATGAACATTAGCAACATGGAAGCTTTTTACCGTGAAGCTAAGACACTTTATGATGATAATACTGATTTTGCTTCTGAATCAAGGGAATATGTTGTAAAGCTTCAAGCTGATGATCCTCAAATACGGGGCATTTGGCAATTCGTGCGAGATCAATCACTTTATCATTGCCAGGCATTATATTGGCGATTAAAGGTAAATCTTGAACAAAAGCATGTTAAAGGTGAGAGTGAATATAATGACTTGCTGGCTGATATTGTAAAAGGCTTGAAGAGTCAGGGTTTGGCAACAGAATCCGAAGGCGCAATGTGCGTTTTCCTCGACGGCTTCAAGAATAAGGACAATGAGCCCCTGCCCTTTATAATTCAAAAGTCAGACGGCGCCTTCCTTTATGCCACCACCGACTTAGCAGCGATGCGTTTTCGTCTCGATGAGCTAAAGGCCAAACGAATTATTTATGTAACAGATGCAAGACAGAAGCTGCATTTCCAAATGCTCTTTGCCGCCACCAAAAAAGCCGGCTGGAAAGGCGATGACGTAAAGCTTCAGCACGTTACCTTCGGAACCGTTCTCGGTGAAGACGGTAAACCGCTCAAAACCCGCTCCGGCGAGAATATCAAACTCTCCGACCTGCTAGACGAAGCCGAAACCCGTGCAAAAGCCGTCGTAGAATCAAAGAACCCGGACCTCTCCGATACTGAAAAAGACGCTATCGCAAAGGCCGTAGGCATAGGCGCTATTAAATATGCCGACTACTCCAACAACCGCGAAAGCGATTACATCTTCAGCTTCGACAAGATGCTTGCGATGGAAGGCAACACCGCACCATACATGCAGTACGCCTTTGCCCGCATCAAATCCATAGAACGCAAAGCCGCCGATAAGGGAGTGGATATTGATAAGGACCTGAAGGGTTTAAAGAAGCTAAATCTTACGGACGCCGCGGAGCTTGACCTTGCCAAACACATATTAAGATATTCAGAAGCCATCGAATCCGCTGCCGCCGAGTGCAGACCGAATTATCTTACAAGCTACCTTTACGAGCTTTCGCAAAAGTTCAGCACTTTCTACAACGACTGCCCTGTACTTATCGCAGAAGCTGATAAAAGACCAACAAGACTGCTCCTCTGCAAACTAACAGAAAAAACAATAGCGCACGGCCTGACAAACTTACTCGGAATAGACGTCGTCGATAAAATGTAATACACTTTTCATAAGGCTGTTTATGAAAAACAAAGAGAAGAACTTAGCTGGTTATATTTTCCTTGCCGGAGTTTTTTTGCTTATAGCCTGGCCGATCTTTAGCGGCATCGCACGACTTTTCGAGGGCGACCAGGCATACCAAACGCAGAACCTAAAATTGTGTCTCATAGGTTTCATAGAAAAAAATAAAAGATTTCCCACAAGCGAACTGGAATTGCAGAAAAAAGGGTTCCTTAAAAAAGAAACCAAAACTGGCAAAACGATCTACTACGTTAACACCAAAAACAGCAGGTATCGCTCCAAAGGTTTTCAGCCGGTCCCCGATTTCGAAAAGATAAAGATCGCTTACGGCATCAGGGCCAGGGACCTTAAAGTAAAAGGAAAAGTCGTGTACAATAAAAAAGAAGGTTACAGACGCCTGCTGCTTATCGAAGGGCCGTGGCAATCGCAGAAACAATTATACAAAGATTTATCCTTTGAACTATACGAAGAATTAGCGGCACACTTAGGAGCACCGAATAATTAAATGAATATTATAACACAAACGATCCCGGTAACCACCAACGCACGGAACCAGATGATAGACATAACCGCCGCCGTCGCAGATGTCGTCCGCAAGTCTGGCATATCCAACGGCGACTGCATCGTCTTCTGCAACCACACTACCGGCGCAATTACCATCAACGAAAACGCCGACCCCGACGTCGTCCATGACATGCTAATGACATTGAATGAACTCTTCCCAAAGGACCGCCCCGGCTATCGACACGATGAAGGCAACTCGGACTCACACATCAAAAGCACTCTCGTCGGTTGCTCTGAGCAGATACTGATAGCCGACGGCAGGTTGCATCTCGGCACATGGCAGGGAATATACTTCTGCGAGTTTGACGGCCCACGCAATCGCAAAGTAACCATCCAAATAAAAGGGGAATAACTGCCAAACCCTCGTTAAGTTACCCATCTTAACAGCCGAAAAATCATCCATACAGGGGCAATGTTTGCCCTTAAAAATGGATTTTTGGCTTGAAAACGAGGAAAAATGCCGGATATTAAGGAAAATATCGATTTATTCGCTGATATCGCAGCCCCACCGCAGCCCCAGCTCGCAGAAGATACCGCCCAACAACTGAAACTCGCAGGTCAGGTTCAGCGGGCCTTTCTGCCGTCACAGCTTCCGGACAGCGATAAGCTCAAGTGGTCGGTGATCTTCAGGCCTGCGGACTTCGTCTCCGGCGACATATACGACGCTGCCAGACTTGACGAACAGCACATCGGTTTTTACATTGCCGACGCCGTGGGCCATTCGGTACCGGCTGCCCTGCTTACGATGTTCCTAAAGCAGGCGATCGTCATGAGGGAGACCAGCGGCCGGGACTACCGCATTTTCCCGCCGACCGACGTGATGAAGAACCTCAACCAAAAAATGATTGACCAGAAGCTGGGCGCCTCGCTGTTTGCGACGTGCTGCTATTGCCTGCTGAATACAAAAACAATGCAGGTGACCTACGCCCGCGCGGGACACCCATACCCGATCCTGATCAAAAAGGATGCGGAGCCGGTACAACTGCAAAACCGCGGCGGGCTGCTCGGTGTCTTCCAGCAGACAGAGTACCAGCAGGACACCGTACAGCTTGAACAAGGCGATAAGCTGTTTATCTATTCGGATGGTTGTGAGCCGCATGTAGGGTACTGCGATGACGACGGAGCGTTCCACTTTGCAGATGCGTTCCTTAACATCTGCGACCTGCCCGTTGAAGCGATGACCGGCGAGTTCGAGCAGATGATAATCGCCAACCCAACGCCGGATGACATCGTCGACGACGTTACAGTACTCGCCCTGGAAATCCTAAACACATAAGGATTTCCGTAAGGCAGGGCTGCCAAATACTAAATCCGAAACTCTAAATTCTAAACAAATACAAAATTCAAAAAACAAATCATCAAAACTTTGCCAAAAAAAAATAAGTCCATCCCGAGTCGATCAAGGAGAGGCGCGGAGTCTTTAAAACGGCTGTGACGGTGGTGTAAGGGCCGAAAAAAGGGTAGAAGAAGTAAAGAGGAGTCGTTTTAATGCGGGAAAAATGACAGAAAGAACTTATGAAAAAACGTGACTTTAGTGACAAAAAAACACAAAAAAAAACAATTATGCGCACAAACGCGCACCATAGCTACACAAAAGGCGCTTTTTTGAAAAAAACCTGCGTAGGAAAAAACGCTTAATAGTGGGATTGAGGGCTGGAAATGCTGACTGGAGCGTGGGTGTCGTGAATGTTAGTAGAGATTGTGGATTAATTTTAGCCACAGAGGAAAAAGAGAAAAACAGAGAAACTAAAAGATAAAAGAAATAACTCACCATGAAGGTGTGAACATAAAGAAAAGAAAAAGCATAATGAAAAAGTTAATGGGAAAAGGTGTCTGACATCTAATATATTCTCTTGGAACCTTTAATTGAACTTGGCTAACCAAGTATCTTCTGATATTATGTTAATCTGTGATATGAGAAAAGTTTATCTGTTGAGTCGTTTGTTGACGATAAAAACATGTTGAACCTGCATCAACAGGACGCATATTTACAGGAGTTTAACAGCCATTAGCAATAGTACCATAACAACCCGCAAGTTACGATCATACCTTGGTAAGTGCGGCTATAGCAATGACTTGATACGTGAAGGTTATATTTACTCAGATAGTTCAGGCTGTGAGCATGAAGTGCCAATTGCAGGCTTTGCTTATCCATCGCATGATGCGAGGGATGCTTGTATTGCCGCGATAGACAAAGACTTGCTGGAAGAGCCGACATTTGAAAGTATGGCCAATGAGTGTCGTAATATTGGCGCTCCTATACTGTTCATTTGTTGTAAAAAACAACTTCAATGGTGGAGATTAAAACGCAGTGGGGTTGTGCGGGAAGAAACAATACCTGCTGCTGAAGTTACAAATTTCTTTAATATACATAAGGAAGATTTTTCTCCCGAAAGTATTTATCGAGCAAAAAATTTGAGCCGTGTTCATTCTGAATACCAGCTTAAATTTGTAGATAAAGGTTTGATGCCGGTACTTGAACACGAGATGGGAGACAGGCTGGCAGATTTATTAAAGAATACGCTTCGGATTCTTGATGAAAAACTCGGCATCCCTCAGGTAGACACTCAGTTAAATCAATGGATGTTTCAGAGTGCTTTTTGGCTATTGGGTGCCAAGATACTTCAGGATAAGAAAGTTGAGAGATTTATTAGGTTAGATTTGGAAGATGTGCCTGCGGTTCTGGAAAGAGTCAATAGGCATTATGGCGCAAAAGATGGTCTGGCCTTTAGGACAAGGCGCGAACAACGTGCATTAGAAGCGGCAGCATGCGAGGTCAAACAATTTTCCAGCTTGAACAATCTGACAATTGAATCGCTTGCTCACGTTTATGAGACTACCCTAATAGACAAGGAAACCAGAAAAGCATGGGGGATTCATGCAACACCTTCATACCTGGTTGATTATATTGTTCGGCAGCTTTTTGACTGGATAAAAGACATTCCACAGGAAAACAGGTATGTGCTTGAGCCGACCTGCGGCCATGCCCCGTTTCTTACATCGGCATTACGGTTGCTAAGGGAAATATATGAGGGTGACAGGGCAGATTTACATAAATATCTCAACAGTCACTTATTGGGTATAGAGCAAGACTTGTTTGCAAGAGAGATTGCAAGATTGTCTTTGACTTTGGCTGATGTTCCAAATCCAAACGGCTGGAAGTTAAAAGAATGTGATGTGTTTAAAGGTGATGTTCTCTCAAAACTTGCAAGTAAATCAACAATCCTGTTGGGTAATCCTCCGTTCGAAAATTTTTCCCCAGACGACAAACAAAAATGCTGTAATCTCAAAACCGGTAATAAAGCCGCTGAAGTTTTGATTCGGACACTGCCATATATGCCAAAAGGTTCTGTGTTTGGAGTTATTCTTCCGCAAGGTTTTCTGCATAAAGACAATCTATCGCCTTTGCGAAAAATGCTTATTGAGCAATTTGAATTAGCAGAAATATGTGCATTGCCGGAAAATGTTTTTTCCTTTGCAAAACATAAATCTATGGTGTTGCTTGGACGCAAGCATGATAGTGTAAAAAGAACTTTTGTCTTGAGTAATAAGATACGTTTCTGCCGTGTCCAAAAGTGGGAACTTGATAAATTTAAAAAATCTTATCAAGCATCGACCGATAAAATTTCTCAAAGTAAATTTGACATTCCTCCTATTTACGATTTTCGTTTGCCGCAACTTCATGAAGTATGGGAATATTGCCTACGTTTTCCTCGTCTAAAAGAAGTGGCAAATGTTGGAAAAGGATTGGAATACAAAAGTATGTGCCCAGAGGGGGAGAAACGTGACAGCAAAAAGCACTTACGTCCAAAAGCATTGACTATAAGCGAACATAAATTTCCAGGTGCAATTAGGGGATATGCAAAGTTTAAGGAAGGTATTAAATTAACAGAAAAATTGCCGTTAGCATGGATGAATCTTGACGTTTCGGTTATTCGTCGTCCCGGTTTTGGGATAGAGCAAGGTTTGCACCAAGTATTACTTAATTATGGTCGCGTGAGTCATCAGCCTTGGCGTCTTAAAGCTTTGATCGATTGCCCAAGCCATCCGGTCACAAGTAGTTTTTTAGTAATTCGGCCTAAGATAAAAGGGTGGCAACTTAAGTTTTTTTGGGCATTATTAAATTCTCCATTTGCCAATGCGTTTGCGTATTGCAACAGTTTAGAACGCCTTAATCTCAAAAAGATGGTAGAAAATATTCCATTGCCTGCAAGTGACATATCTTCTTTATGCCACTTGAGCAGGCTGGTTCAGGATTACTTTGATTTGTACAGTTCAAGAGGAAAGATCTTACAAAGTGATGTTGACCCCAAAGAAGCAGAGCGGCGAATGCTGGCTATTGATGCAGAAGTGATGCATTTGTATGATTTGCCTCCGAGACTCGAACGGCAGGTGTTGGATTTGTTTGAAGGATGGGAGCGAAAAGGAGTTGATTTTAAGTTTAAGAGATATTTCCCGAAAGGATTTGATTCGTGGATTCCATTGCATGAGTATTTGTCTGAGGAGTATCAAAGGTCAACGCCTTCATTTGTAAATGAGTGGGTAAAGAAAAACAGATCACCTGAAGTTATTAAAGCTTTGGAGGCTGCTGTGGAGGCGTTTGAAGACTAATATGCGAGCTTTCTTACTTGACACAAATATTTGGGAGTATTGGTATAATCACAAGGGGCATCCGAAAGAATCCGCTAACATTCAAAAGCGAATCGAAGAACTCATTAATCGAGAACAAAATGTAGAGAAATTTGTGTGGCAACTGGCAATATCAATGATTACTTGGGGAGAAATTGATTACGGTTATAATGTTATGCCTAAAAAAGAACAATCGCGTGAAGCTGAGTTTCGTAAGTTTATTAGCGGTGTAGCCCCATGGTCGGTTCCGATTAATAGACATACTGCAAAAACATATGCTGAACTCAGGGCACGATTATTTGAAAAATATGCACCAAAAAATAAAAGGACAAAAGGGCTTCGCCCTGAACAACTTATTGATCCCGTTACTTCATTGGAACTTGGAATACAAGAGAATGATCTATGGATTACAGCGCAAGCAGCTACTTTCAATTTAACGTTGGTTACTAACGACCAAAAGATTAAGCGTATTCGTGAGGTTGCCGGCAAATCTCTTGATATTGACAACTGGGCTGTAAATTATAAATAAGGTGGCTTTGGGGGCTGAAAAGCATGAATTCCCTAATGAATTATGTCTAAAAAAAAGCATGGCGGCCGTGATTGGCCGCCATGCTTTTTAACTCTATGCAACTAACTATACTATCATCTATAGGTTATCGTTTATAAGTTATCGCTGCATTAACCGAACCACCACCAGTTGAAGTTATCGTGATAGAACCGCCTGGGTCAGCAAGAGGTTTTTTCCTGAACGTATACTTGCTTTTCCTCGAGTTCCAGGTCATGTCGCCATAACCAACTATGGTAAGAGTTACATTACCGCCATCGCTGCTGGTTGCTTCGACCTTCAATTCCGACTTACGCCTGCCGTACTCAGCCTTGAGGACAGTTATCACGTCACCGCTACTGGGACCTGTTGAAACAACCAGATCAACCGATGACCCCGGAGGTACGGAAGCACCACCTGTTGGGTTTTGACTTATAACATCGCCTGCAGGAACCGAACCGCTTGATTCCGTGGTCACTGTTCCGACAACAAGTCCGGCTGTTATGATGTTCGACTCGGCTGTTGCCTGAGCCTGGCCAACTACGTCAGGAACAGTCACAGGAGCCGGGCCAAGTGAAACGACCAAGTCAACCGATGAACCGATCACAACAGATGAGCTGCCGGCTGGGCTTTGGCTGATGACATCACCTGCGGAAACCGAACCGCTGTAAGATGTTGTTACCGTACCGACGACCAAACCTGCTGCTATGATGTTCGATTCGGCAGTTGCCTGTGCCTGACCAACTACGTCGG
>SDBV01003888.1_pt1 | contig 21712 bp, 14 predicted proteins | sample 2277081 | NCBI WGS metagenome assembly SDBV01 (sample SAMN10402039, study PRJNA504765) | marine sediment metagenome | isolation source: marine sediment core GS10_PC15, 223 cmbsf | place: Arctic Ocean: Southern Knipovich Ridge | collected 2010 | reverse complement strand
CCTCGTTCTTTCGTGGTATTGTAATTGTACATATGTTGACATGTGCGACACCTTTCTTTGTATAAAAAACCGCAATTTTATTATACTATTAGAATGGTGTTGCACTTCATTTTAGATCATGGCTTGTGCCTCAAGAAACGCGATAATGTCAGCCTTTTCTTTATCATCAAGATCGCTCTTATGACGTATCTTTGCCATAGTATCTTTAATGACATCGCTTACACTGCCTCCACTATCATATACCTTCGATAACAACATCTTAACAAGAGATTGATACTTATTACACAACATAATTCTTAAAAGTTCCGATGATAGTTCCCTTGCCTCAAAAATAGGACTTGCTATGAGCCGACTAAGAATCTGTTCATGTGTAACATCAAGAAACTGCACGTGAACCATATATGATAGTACTTTGAGAATAAGAGCATGGGTAATACCCTTTTGCTCCAGCAAGATAGCGACAGCAACATTTTTTCCGCTCACAGCCGCTTCCTGCAATGCTGATGCCAGCAAGGTCCCATCGTCATAAATCTGGTTACGTAAAAGTAACTCAATAATAACCCGGTCCCCTCTGCGAGCAGCTTCATCTAATACATCTTTCGCAAGTAGTATATTGTTTTTTAGATGGTGCGATAAAAATGGCAATACCATCTCTACTACCTCGTGATTGCCTACACGAGTAGCTTGCAATAGAGCGTATTCAATAACAAGCATAAAATGAGGATCGCTTGCCTTTTCTAAAACATCTAATAACCTTGCTACAGGTGCTACATGCCCACCTAAAATAGCCTCTATCAAAGCTGCTCTTATCAATTCTGTTTTTTCATGAACAGATGATAATTGCAAGAATATCCTAAGAGCCTCGTCATTTCCCTGCTTTGCAGCTTGAAACAAGACACCTGCAAAAACGCTATAATCTAGACTAGGTAATTGTCGTTCCAGTTCATGCACCACCCTTGGTAGTATTGTATAACAGTTATGCGCTACTAGCTGCATCAGAACAGGAGCTAATTCTTGGTAAGAAAATATAGGTGTATCACGAAAAAAAAGATAATTGTTAAGTAAATTAAGAACAACGAATTCGTCACCCTTGATTGAGGCCTCTACTAATTTTACATTCATATCAAGCTCTTCTTCTTCACACAACTTCTGCACACTCTGCAAAAACGTTTCTCCCTCACGATTTCTACAAAGCAGTTTCAGTTTTTTAGTCCGTTCCGCTTGTGACATTACCTCGGTAACCACTCCCTCCTGATGAGCTTGGAGAGGAAATACTCTATCATCAAGTACACTTTCAATATAGTCTTTTGATGCTAATGATTCAGGTGTCCCGATAGACTTGCATGCTTCTAATACCCCAATAAGAAAAGCAATATCAATCCCCTGCGAAGTTGCATCTTCGGTCATTCCTCCTAGCTGAGTAAACAAGTAACAGAGCACATCTATTTCTCCTAACAATGCAGCCTCTTTAAAAATAGTAAGCCACAGAGTTTTTTGTTGTTTCCATACACCGTTCACGTCCTGGCCGGCCCGTTCCTCAAGATTTGGCGATAAGATCTCACGACTGTGCTCCATGCCTCTCCCAACAAGGCACCAAAAAAGCAAAAACCCCCGGAATATGAAAGAGGAACTTATTTTATACATGAAACACCTTCTCATCAAGATAAACATAAAACTACTATCATGAGTAGTAACCTGTTGTTGCAGACGTATTATCTACGCCAAAGTTGCAAAATTTCAGGGTTGCTATTGGACTCTTGAGCAATATCAGACGGACTTTTCCCCTCCTTATTCGTTACTGTGATACGAGCGCCCATGGATAAAAGAGTCTCTATGAGGGAACGATAATTCTTGCTAGAATGGCTGCTGCAGTACATGGCAACATAGTGAAGCGGCGTATTACCATCAATATCGGATACATTAACAAGCGCCCTTGAGCTTTGAGGATCAAGAGATTCCAATAACACTTTTACTCCTTCATCAGCACCTCTTCTCATTTTGCATGCTAAGTGTAAAGGTGTCACTTTTTTGAAAGTCATACTCTGTGGCCTTGCACCAGCCTTTAAGAGTAACTGCATTATGCCTATATCCCCTCCAATAACAGCAAAATGCAAAGGCGTAAAGCCACCACGATTTTTCCGATTGAGGAGAGGCGAACAGTAACCAGATTCAAGTAAAACCATAACCATAGAAACATCAGCATCAGTACTCCTCATTACCGCTTCATGCAAAACAGTATTGCCTTCTCTATCTGTTGCTTTCATAAGTATACCAATCTTTGCATACCTGAGAAACTCTTTTACTACCTCAAGATACTCATTACGTACATCTATTATTACTTTAGAACATCCATTACGCACAGCAACATGTAAGGGGGTTTCACAATCGACATTACCAATGTCTGCACTGGCTCCTGCAGCAAGAAGTAGTGAAACGATGGAATGATACCCCATTCGAGCTGCTAAATGAAGTGTGGTCTCACGATTTATATCTTGATAATCGATCAGATCAGAAACATTTTCACACCTTTTTAGGAGCAAACCAAGCGATTCTCTATTCCCATTTTGAGCAGCCACATGTACTGGCGTTCTGTGATCACGGTCCTGCATATTTCTAGATGCACCATAATCCAGTAAGAGAGCCATTATGTTACTATCTCCTGTAGCTAAATGAAGTGCTGCAGCTCCATCTCGATTCATTACATCTATTATACGAGTTTTTTGGGCATGGTCCCATTTTAATAATTCATCTACCACCGCATCATACTTTATAGCAACAGCTGCATGAAGAGCAGTAAATCCTAAGCGATTTGTAGCACTTATATTTGCCCCTTTTTCTAATAACTTTTTCGTTACCTTTGCGGCTTTACTGATTGCAACTCGGTCCTTCAATGATGAGTCGACAGATTTCGCATGCATGCCAGTTTTATAATGTAGCTCATATACAATAAGAAGCTGCGGTCCGCATGAAACGCTATGTAAGGCTGTATTGCCCGTGCTATCTGCAATATGCATTAACGAGACATCAGTAGATAATAGAAGCTCTACTATACCCAACTTCCCGTTCGCTACAGCAATATGTAAGGCAGTCCATCCATGATTTGATGCTCTATCAGCACGGGCTCCTTGCGCAAGTAACTTCTCTGCTAATGCAACTCCCACAGCTTGATCCCTTACCATTACAGCAACATGAAGAGCAGTAAAACCATCAACATCTTGAATATTCAACCTAGCAGGCTCGTTTTCTCTTAAGAGTAGTTTCACAATACCAATTTCGCCACGCAATACAGCTTCATGCAGAGCAGTTCTTCTACTAAGGTCATTTTGCCATGATAATCGTGCCCCTTGCTGTAAGAGCTGCGCAACATAGTCCACCTGACCTCTTTTTGATGCTTCATAGAGTTGATAATCACGAGTATTGGTAACAGAAATATCTTTACCCCCTAAGTTCCTCATTATTGCCCCATAGCCTAGAGATTCAGCAGGCTGTATGGGTGTATATCCGCTACGAATATGATCCCTCAGCGTCTTATCAGCACCATATGTTAGGAGCAAATCAACAATTTCAGAATGCCCACCATCTACTGCAAGGTGTAATGGAGTTAGCCCATGTACATCTTGGCTGTTTAACTGCAGTAACTCTGTATCCAAATCTAATAAAGCACGAGCTGCATCGTAATGGCCTAATTGAGCTGCTCTATGCAAAGGAGTTCTTAACTCAAGATCACGAGATAGAGAGCAACCCTTGAGTAATGTAATGATCAACGCGCTGCCGGTTAAAGCTGCCAAATGCATTAAGCTCATATCACTATCAGTAATCTCCTGTATATCTCCCCCTGCTTTAAGAAGCAACTCAACACAATAATCATTCTTATCCATTACAGCCCGCATGAGAGGAGTAAGTAATACGCTTTCCCGAGGAGTTACTTGCATATCAGGATGCTCCAAAAGCCTATTAACACCTTCTTTCCAATTAAAAGCAACAGCCATATACAATGGAGTAAACTCGTCATCTAAAGAATAATTTACATCAACTCCGCTCTGTAGAACACACTCTAAATCCTTAAGATCTTGTCTTGCAATAGCCACATACAGTGGTGACAGGCTCTGGCGCTGTAAGAACTTCTCTAGTATTTTGTAAAAATTGCGTATCAAAAACAAAAAAGATGCGTGCTCGTCCTCATGTTCAAATCCATTTTGAATATGCCTCGCCGGAACCACATTTTCTCCCCGCGCTAAACTGTACCTTCCATATGACCGCACATAGAGTTCAGCGTTTGGGCACTGTACCTGTAGAAGATCACCAGGTGTTAAGCCATATATGTCTCGCTCTAACAATCCTATAGGATCTTCTGGCATTTTGCCTTGAAGATGGGTATTGATCATAATATCAGGTGCATACAATATGAATCGTATCGCATGCAATGCTCCATGCTGAGACGCCCAGTGCAATGGCATTCGCCAAAAAACATCTTTCACCAAAAATGCGTGATGCCTTACTAATAGCTTTGCGAAATCCTTATTACCATTCAAAACAGCAGCATAAAGAGGTGTCCACCGATCATGATCAGCTTTATTGATAAGCTCTAAACCGGATACTCGTTGCAAAAGATCTTCAATATACTGCTCCTCTGACATTGTCATTTCTGACTCAACATCATCAACAACAACTGACTTCCTTGTAGTATCCAATTGCCTACTGAAAGCGTACCCATGCAACCCGCCAGCCCACAGAGTTCTTGATGGCCCTACCCATGAGTTACATTTTAAAATTTCATAAAAAATATTTTCGCGAGCACTATACCGAATATTATCGTACCAACAAGCAGCTATGACATGGAAAGGAGTAAGCCCTGTCAAATTCTGTATGAGGGCTTTTATTTCTGTAGGAATTCTATGAAAGTAGAGCTGTAAGCATTCTTGTTTTCTGCCCTGTTTCATACACTCATGGGCTCTTACCCAACTGTCCCATGCTCTCTTAAGGTATGCATCACTATATTCACATGACAGACTATTCTTTCGGCTTAATAGCAGATAGATGCGACTTACATAATAATACCCTGCCGCTTTTTCGTACACATTATCTCGCTTAATAGCTTAATTTAAGAATGTGTAAGCTTCACAATAATTTATCTTCCCTTCTTCATCTTCGCCAAAAAAATGTTTTTCGCCATTCCTAATATTATCTGATCGTGCGCTACCAGGAACAATAATTTTAGACTCCCCGGAACTACAACAGATTTTTTCATCAATTGCTTGTAAATCATTCCATAATCTATCGTGAATCGCAATCCCAGACTCCTCACTACTCATACTAACTGGCATATTCTCTACTATATCCCTCTCCATAGGAAAAGATGTCATAGAAATTAATGCTCCTGACAGCACGCAAAACTTCAGCACACAGGAAAAGTAAAGTTTTGTTGGCACTATGCAATTACACATCATCCACTACTATCATTGTTACAGAAAGAATTTCACCCCTGAACTACGATTGATCATTGCATCGGTTGAAATAACATCTTGCAAATAATTTCTTATTGCTGGACTATGCCCTTGATCGACATAATAACTAGTCCTACTAACAGGTGTCCAGCCACTATTATCACGCGTCTGTTTATTCGCTCCCCGCTCAACCAGATACCGTACTCCCTCATAGCAATTATTCCAAACCGCCCACAGAAGCGGTGTGCGCCCCTCTTCATCTCGAGCTTCTATATTAGACCCTTGACGATCTAAGTATTTCATGACCTCTACATGACGCCCTCGACTTGCGTGATGCAGTGCCATCTTCCCTTCTTTATCGCGCAACTCTATATTAGCTCTACATTCCACCAAACACTCGACTACTGCAATGTGACCCTGCATACTCGCCAGATGAAGCGGAGTCCTGCCATTTTTATCTCGAGCATCTTTATAAGCACCGTTATCTAGCAGATACTTCGCTGCCGTAACACTACCACACAAACTTGCTTCATGTAGTGATGTAAAATCAAATTGGTTGCACGCAGTAATATGAGCTCCGACCTCAAGCAGACATTTCACTAATCCAATTTTATCGCTTATGGTTGCTCTATGAAGCGGCCTATTGCCATAGCTATCTTGAGCCTCTTTATTTGCTCCTAGCTCTAGTAAACGCCTCGCTACGTCAACATCATCCCCTGATGAATTGCATACATCCAGCAAACACTTATTTAGGTCGCCCCTATATGTATCTATCAACTGGTTAGTTCTTCTTTGACACGCATCACTCACCTCAGCAATTCTCGTGGTTTCTCTGCGAGCATGTTCTCTCTGTCCCTCTACCTCCCTGCTCTCTGCCGCTATTACCCTTCGCCGCTCCTCCAACATTCTTCGTTCCGCTGCAAGTGCTCTCCTCTCTCGCTCAAGTGTGCTTCTTTCCACTTCAAAAACTCTCCTTTCATTCTCAACGCTGATCGCATCTTCTGATAGAGAAAGTATGTGTTGACTCGGCTCTGCAAGATTACTGCTAGTAGACCCGGCTAGAATATCCTGATATAATGCTTCCTGTAATGCCAATTCTTCAGTTTCAGCAACATACATCTCATCGCCCACAGGAGAAATCGTAGGATGCTCATTTACAGCATCTCTATGAAGCATACCTGCTGCAGAATGGCCCACATGCTCTGGAACTACCACAGGTCGATAACTATATGGTCGTATACTCACCTTGACATTCTGATTATGCATAAGCCGAATAAGCTTATTATCCTCTTCATCTGAAAGGTCCCTATGAATACCATAATAATGCCTTTCTCCTGACCGTTGATTATACACCTCAATCGGTTTTCTACATTGTGGACACATCCTATTAGTTCGAGAAGGTGGCATACTTTCAACAAGACCCAGAATACAATCAAGGTGATATACATGGTCACATTCTAAGTATATAAGCACCATATTTTCACAAAAATCGTCCAGACAAATCGAACATCGTTCTTCTTCTGATTGTACACCTAATTGTGATGCCACACCTTCTGCAGTGAGCTGCGGACTACCATGTGATATACCCTGCTGCCCATGCAACACCGAAGCATAATGCATAGCCCATGCCGGATAGACCATCATAAACATAAGAAAAATCGGAACTAACCTGAAAAGAAAACGTACCATATCTCTCCTTTTATGTCTGAGATCATAGTCGGCAATAGGTTACATCTTCCATACAAAATTTTCAATCTAGTTTTGTTCGCACTGTTTTATCATTATTCAATCTCTCTTTTAGTTAGTTACTTAGAACAAACCAGCCTCGTTTTTTCGCTTCTACTGGCCATACTGTAACACCAATATCTGCAGATCGGTTAACCATAAAGTATCTAAGCGCTTCACATATCATACTTATTTTAGCCCACTTCGCAAGACTAGCGTAACGTCATATTGCTATGCACGAATAATTAAAGATATGCCCAGTTTAGCATGAGAACCCAAAAAGCTAGCTCTATAAGGTCCCTTTGATTATGAAATATACAATGAAATTGTTTTGACGCTGTACGCAATTTTTTTTCCATGTCATGTAATGTTTACATATACAATACTATTGAAAGGAACTATACAACTACTGTCTTGAAATTGCAATTTCCGAAAATGTGAACTACGCTTTCACTCAGTTACTACAAAATCACCATATTGGCAAGGAGAATAGCTATGACCTCCATAAAAAAATCAATGCTTCTACTCTGTCTATCAGTAATCCACGCGTCTAACGTGCATGCACAGTATATTGCATCAAAAACGAACAGTCCTTCATATAGTTCTATGCAAGTACATGAATTATTATTTGAGGCCATTAAACAAGGAAATATTGAACAAACTAATATTGCTCTCCAACATGGCGCATCCCCCCTCGATAAAGACACGCAAGGATGTACAGCATTGCATTGGGCAGTATTTTATGGCTATAACCATATTGTCGAAAGGTTACTCGAATGGGAAATTCTTCAGCATATTGAACAAAGAGGCCACATGCCAGGTTCAGCTCTTATCCTAGCGAAAGCAGAAAAGCCGGTTATGCTTACAATAATGCGTTCTGATTATTTTAATCTCCAGCCCAGCAATGTCCATGATGGCAAATTTGATCCAACACGTATCTCTGCCACGTTCAACCACGAAGGCAGCCACATCTTAACGGCTAACTGCTGGGGCACTATACTATGGAACTTTAGGGGAAACAAACTCGATAGCCAATGTCCTTTCACCAGAATCCATCCTACAGCAAACAAGAATGAGATAGAACGGCTCCTGATAAATTCAGCTGTATTGAGTCCCGATGGAAATCACATACTCGTTGCTACTAACAACAAGGTAGAACTAAGAACCCTAAAAGGGGAGGTAGCAGCTACCATGCATGTTCAAAATAATAAGAATCAATCTTGGGGCGCTGAAACAGCACAATTTATCCCCTCTGGGAATCACATTCTTTCTATTAAGAAGCCCGAACAAGTACCGAGCTCTTTTCAACAAGATCGAACACTTTTTTCAACTGAATCCAAATTCACCAATGAAGCCGTTCTATGTGATCTTTCTGGCAACCCTCTAGAGACATTTTCACTTATCAAAACTGGCTCTACGATGAGTAGCTATTCTTTTCGCCCCATAGTAAGCGCCGCATTTAGCCCTGATGAAGATAAGATCGTCTTTGGAGCATTTGATGGTTCATATGTGCAAAAGCGCGTGTATAAAGGCATTCATGCTACTATGGCTGAAAGGGTAGCCGAGAAGCGTGATCTGATGCAAGGTCCTAATACCCTTGAATTCAGTCCTGATGGAAAAGGGATCCTCATAGGTGAAAAATTTGGCAAAGCACAGTTATGGGAGTTTGCAAGCAATAAGATTGTCACAATGCAAAAACATTCCAATGCTTTTGGAAGCTCAGCCCAAAATCCTATAAGAGCTACTTTTAATCCTACTGGTGATCTCGTAGTATCAGCAGGACCATGTTCGCCTATTTGCCTATGGGACATACAAGGAAATCTACTTTTCTCTTGTGATAAGAAATGGGTTGTAGGAGCTATATTCAGTCCTTGTGGCACGCGTATCCTAGGCTACAGCAGGGATGGTATAATTTATCTTCTTGATCTTCAAGGCAATGAGATAACAACTATAAGTCATAAAGAATATCATGATGGCAAACACTCGTGGGCTACTTTTAGTCCCAGTGGTAATCGCATACTCAGTACATGTAGACAGGATGATGGGCCCGAGAAAAACGGAGGAATAGCGCTGCTATGGGCTTTGGGCGGCACTCCTTTAGATTGGGCCATTGAAGACGCTATCTGTAGTGGCGATTTAACTATCGTTCAAAGGATTCTGGAACATATTAAAGCACATGATTGGTCAAACTGCTGTAAAAGAACAACGCTGCATTCAATACTTCATGCTGCAGCTAAAGTTCATAAGTACAATAAGAAGCGCTATGAAACTCTCTGTTCATTGATACAATTCATTTGTGAAAACGAAAATGAAGTACAACGCAGCTTTTTAAAAAGTCTGCTTTTCGAACAAGATGAATTGGGTAGAAGACCAAAGGAGTTAGCAGAGTTGTATAAATTAAGAGAAATCAAAAGCTTTTTAGATGTATTAGCAGTCCGCAATCTGTCTAGAGAAATCAAAGAAAGAGAAAGACAACAAGCAACAACATTGTTGTTTGAGGGAGTTCAAAAACGGAGTATTGACACAATAGAAACGGCTCTTAAAAATGGAGCTGAAATCAATCCTGTTAGCCTCGATAGCAATTATTTTTCGTCTTTCCTCTTCAGATACCTCATTACAGTTGATAAAGATGGTTATTCACCTCTTTATCTGACATGCATGCTACCAGAAGTATTACCAGATAGTGAAAAGATAGTGGAGTTACTACTAGCAAATGGAGCTAATATAGAAGTAAAGGATAAAACGGGATGTACGCCGCTTTTTAAGGCATGTTGGGCGAAAAGTAAGAGAATAATTAAATTACTTCTAGCAAAGGGAGCTAATATAGAAGCACAGGATAAGCATGGAAGGACTCCACTTCATTTCGCATGTATCAATGGTGCTCCTAAAAGTGAAAAGATAGTTGAGTTACTTCTAACAAATGGAGCTAATATAGAAGCACGTGATAAGAATGGTGAGACACCACTTTATGCCGCATGTACGATGGGTCGTGAAAAGGTCGTTGAGTTGCTTCTTGCGAACGGAGCTAATAAAGAGATACGTGATAAGGATGGTAAGACATTACTGGAAGTGACGCAGGCAAAAGGGCATTCAAAGATAGTCGATCTGCTTCGCAGTTCACAGGAAGTAAAGTCACTTACCTCACCACAAAGTTCAGTTAAACCTGAAGCTCTATCCTCTGTTAACACCCAGTCCCCTCATTCTGAGAACAAACAATCCGAATCTACTGCCACAGTCAAGCAATCAGGAAGAAACGAATCTACGCAATTGTCCGGATCTGCTCTCGTAGCTTTTGTTGATTATTTGGCCGTAATAGCGCAAACTAATCCTGATCAAGTAGAAGATGAACTTAAGCAAAAAGGGTTAGAAATCCATTTACCTTACTACGACTCGGTACTCTATTGGGCTACCGAAAAAGGTCATACCAAGCTAATAGAAGTCCTAATACATGCTCTTATAGCAAAAGGTATTGATATAGATGCTAATATGGATGGTAATACCCCCCTTTTATATCGGGCCGTCAAGGAAAATAAGCAAGAAATGGTGGACATTTTACTTAAGCATGGAGCCCAAGTAAACATAACGGCGCGATATGCACTACCATATGTGTGTTTGGCAGCAGGCCATGACAATATATCAATCCTTCTCAAGCTACTTAGTCATGGAGCTCGAATAAATGATATAGATGGTGCAGGCCAAACTGCACTCTTTTATTGCACTAATGTAGATACTGCAGCTTTTTTGATCGCTAACGGCGCTCGTGTAAATGTCCAAGATAATAAGGGAAATACCCCTCTTCATAATGCTATAAATAAAAGACTCAGAGCGATAGCTGTGCTTTTAGTAACAAAAGGTGCTCACATCAATGCTGTTAATAACAACAATGAATCTCCTTTCTTTGAGGCTGTACGTCATGGAAATATTGAAGCACTAACACTCTTATTTTCAGAAGACGCTAACATGCACCTAAAAAATAAGGATGGATTAACAGCGCAAGATTGGGCAATAGAAAGCGAGCGCAAAGGTGTCATCGAATGGTTTAAGACTCACAGTCGTCCTGCAACGACGGCAGCCAAGCCTGAGGATAACCGCTTTCGCGAGTTGCTTGAGAGTAACAGACTGTATGCACTTGAAACAAACGTTTTACAAGAAGCAACCAGAACAAAAATCGAAAATGAACTACTTCCGCTTTGTACCAATGACAATAATCAAACATTGGATCCAGAACACTGTAAAAAACTATTCACACCGCAGGAGATAAACGATCTATCTTCTTTGAATGTAATTGATAAAGATCAATCAATACTATCTCGTGAAAATATCGCAAGAATTCACTACCATCTTGGGCGTTATTATTATAATAGGAGTCAGCAGGAAATAAAAAATACTGCCAAAGCATTTACGTACTTCTATGCAGCTGCACAGCAAGAAGAAAACAAAAGAGTACGCGCAGCTGCATGGTATCACCTTGGACTTATATATAATGTTCTTGCCTGGACAGAAAGTCCAAAAATTGCAGAACAGATCAGAGATTTAAGCGACATTTTTGATACTATTGCTTTCATAACCAAGAGTCCAAAAGAAGAATTGAAAGATGCATTAATACTCCAAAAGAGAGCTTTATATTGTTTTGCCTTAGTGATAAACCAAGAACCAACCTTCTTGCATAATTACCGAATCAGTGGCTATATGTGCGATGCTCATTATTATATAGCAAGAATTCGATATAAAAACCGAGGGCAATATCATTGGCATACAAATATACTCGGGGATCAATGGGATCCAAAGCAAACAATAAAAAGAGATATGGATTTAGCAGTTGAACATCTGAAGCAAGTAACGACATCCGATGATAAAAAAATACCGGTCCAGGCATCATATCTCTTAGGAAAAATTTATCTTAATCAAGGTAATATTGCTGATGCATTAGAGTTATTTCATAATGTTGAGCAACATAATGTTGAGCAAGAAGATGTAGATCGAAAAGCGCAAGCAGGTGCCTGGTTTTATTTGTGCCATATCTATTACAACGGACTTGGCAATATACCAATCGACAGAGAACGTGCTCTTTCATATGCGCAAAAAGCTGCTAATCAGAGCTATCACAGAAAATCTCGTGGCGGCGCTTATTATTATATGGGTCGTGGTCTACATGAAATAGAAAGTGGAGATAATTTAAACCTTGATTATTGGATAAAATCAGAAAAACTATTAGCCCATATACGAGATGGTATACTCGGAACTATAGTAGGCACTATGCATGGTCATTTGGCTTTGCTCATGAACAAAAATATAACAGTAGTAGACCCAGATTTCTTATTTGAAGATATGCCAGCAACCAGCTCAGCTAGCCACGAATTGAGATCGGCACTACATAGGCTCTTTGAAAAAAATCGCTTGGAACCTAGAACGTGTCGTATTATGGCTCATTACTTTCTGAGCGCTTTATTTTACACAGGTAGACGCTTTGTAGAAAAGGATTACAAGAAAGCATGGTATTTTTTAGGACGTTGTCAGCAAGAGGCCTGGAACTTTTCAAGTACCGATTGGCGGCAAACAGATGTAATTAAGCACATTAAAGAGTTCGCTGCTAAGCTTAGTCTTAACATTTATTTACACAATTTATTTTCTCACGCAGAATTGGGAAATTTTGATCAGTTAAAAGCATTCCTAGAGAAATATCCCCATGATATCACCGTTACAAATGCGCAAGGATACAATATCCTCCATATTGCTGCGAAATCTGGACACCTGGATACCATTCAGTTTCTTATTGCAGAAAAAGCCTTCGATGTAAATTGTGCAGTAACTATGGACGGGCCACACAAAGGATGGTCGCCTTTATTTTTTGCATGTTCGATGCCATGTCCTGATATCGTTCAATATCTTATTTCAGCGCATGCGAAAACAAATATAACCGATTCTCATAACAATCGGCCACTTGATATTGCTCTGGATGCTGACAACCAAAAAGTTGTCCAAATGCTTATTGACTGGGAGCTTTTTATCTCGGAAGAACGGGCACAAATGGATAAAGGAGAAGTCAAGCATACTACGCCAAAGACAAAGCCACAAAATGAGCAAGATCAAGACTGCTGCGTCTGCTTTGAACCAATCAAGGAGCGCTATGTATCAATACCATGCGGCCACACCCAAACCTGTTATGCCTGCGCAGTACAGTTAAAAGAATGCGCACTCTGCAAGGGGAATATCGAGAAATGGGTTAAGCTATTTTGATTTCTAAAACCCAAACCTCCAGAGGGTATACATTGTACAGGGAATGAAAACCTTGAGAACATTCAGTACACCTATGAGAGATCTATAATTACATCACACGACACGCAACAACCGCATGTATCTCCTTCGGGTGTGCTTTGATAAGTGCTCTTCCCGCATCATGCAATGTTGCACCGGACATCATGAGATCATCTATCAGAATGATACTTTTGCCTTCAAGAGTAGCTGTATTCCCCATGAAAGTAATCGACCCCTCAACATTTTTGTGCCGTCCAAGCCGTGAAAAAAGGGACTGAACAGGAGTCCGCCTCGTTCGCTTAAGACAATCAAGAACCGGCTTACCACTTAGTAGGCTCAGCTGCTTGGCTATAATGTAGCACTGATTAAATCCGCGGTAGGCATAACGGGTATAATGCAACGGAATGGGAACAATATAATCTGAAGAAATATCATACATAACCGACTTTTGCCAAATAAGCGTACCCAATGCTTTGCCCGCTCCATAATCGGACCAGGTCTTTGCTAAAACAAGGGTCTTTAAAGGTTCCTCATACGCTGAAACCGCATGAATCTGCATGGTATACTCAGCATTGAGCGTTATCCGTGTTGAGAGTATCGGCCTAATAAGCACAGCGCATGAAGCACAGAGGGGTTCATTCCGTTGCATATACTCCCGGCAATACAAACAAAAGGGAGGGACTACAATGTGTTCAAGAAAATGAAAGACCTTATGCAGACTCATAGACGGTAACCAGCTGAACTACCATAATAAGCACCCCGAGCACAATGCACGAATCAGCAATATTAAAGAGGGGCCATGTCAGAGACCCTTTATGAAACATGATAAAATCGACCACCCCCCCATACAGGTACCGATCAAGAATATTAGAGCAGGAGCCACTGACTACAAGAACTTCACCAACAATGGAGTAGCCCTGATTATAACGCCTAGAGGCATATACTATTAACCCACCGGTAACGGCCAGGATAAGCATACTTACCCCCACAAAAATCGCCTGGTGAGCATGCTGAAGCAGTCCCCAAGAAATACCCCTATTAATAGCCACCTGGAAAGAAAGGAATGGCGCAATAACCTGCTCTTGTACCCACATCTGCAGTGCATACCATTTTGACGCTCTATCAGCTATAAAAGCTCCCGATGCTAAAAGTGTATAGAATAGTGTAGCACTCATCGGACTTCTGCTCCCAGAGAGGTAACGCTACTTACCACCTGCTGCCATAGTGCATCAATAGATTCTTTCGTTAATGTTGCGTCAGGATCATAGCCGATAAAACGGAAGGTCACCGATTTTTTTCCTCGCCATTCCGGTTTTTCGAAGCTATCGATTAATTGTACTGAAACGATCTTCTTATCAGCACCATATATACGCTCCTCTAAACTATGCACCGTAACCTCTAAAGGAACGAGCATGCTGATATCGAGATGGGTAGGAGGATACTTATGAAGCTGCTTAAAGCGCACCCGTTCGCCGGGCTCGTTAAGAAGTACGTTGGCATCCAGTTCGAAAATAAAGGCCTCTCCTTGCACGATCGTATGTAAAAAGGGCTGGGTCATGTTACCCGCTCTTCCAACTATACGATCTTTATACCAGAGTTCAGCAGATTTATGGGGATCATACCAAGGCTCGATCGGCTCGGCCGATTTTTGCAGCTTTTCCCAGCGAATCGGTATCTTCAAAAATTCGAAAATCTGGCTCACGAGCACTTTGCCTTCATAGAAATCGATCGGATTTTTTTGCTCATACCAGATGCCTGCACACTCCTGCGTTTCAACCGGTTTATCGTCTTCCATAAACCAGATCCTATTACATTCGAAAAAGCGGAGAGTCTCTCTATGGGCATTACCGGCAATACAGCGCAAAAGATTAGGAATTAATGAGGTAATCAGCCTCTTCCAATGCTCCGAAAGTGGATTAAGAATCGTCAAAGCATCCTCAGGATCATACTGAATCGTTTTCAAAAATTCCTCATCAAAAAATGCATAGGTACTCACTTCCCGCATCTGAAAACCATAGGCAAGCAGTTGTTTAATGGATCGCATACGCCCAATAGAAAAGGTATCAAAGGCGACCATGGCCCTACGAGGAGGAACCGGATTAATCGAACTGTATCCCACAAAGCGGGCTACTTCCTCAACAATATCTTCAGGAATCGTAATATCTTTTGTCGCCCTAAAGGTCGGCACCGTTACAACATAGATAAGCTGCGCATCATTTTTCACCTCAATGCCAAATCCGAGTCTTCTCAAAATTCGCTCAACCTCCTCGCTCCTGACCACCATCCCAATTTTACGCTCAATAAGGATATGAGACACTTCGATTATCTTCTCATGAGCAAGAGCTCCTAAAGAAACGACCGCATCGGTAGCCGTATAGGCTATCTGAGCATCATCCATAAGCTTGAGATAGCGCAACAGCGCCTGCGTATTCTGGTTGGGATCAAGACTTTTTTCAAAACGGGTAGAAGACTCGGTTCTTATTTTCAGACGGGCAGCCGTCCTACGAATGGCTGTCGGATCGAAATTTCCTGCTTCAAGCAGAACCTGGGACGTACCAGGATGAACAGCAGACTCTTTGCCTCCCATAATACCTGCTACGGAAAGCGGCTTTTCGCCGTCGGTAATGAGATAATCGAATGGATCAAGGGTGACCTCAGTCCCATCTAACAGCGCAATTTTTTCACCCTCAGTAGCACAGCGCCCAACTATTTTTTTGGTGGTAATCACACCGGCATCGAAGACATGCATCGGCTGGCCAGTATCATACATAACATAGTTGGTCATATCGACCAGTGCATCAAGGGGCCTCACATCGACACGTGCAAGACGGATGGCCATAGTGATAAGCGAGGGCCGATATTCAACCGTCGGTATATACAGCCCCGCTAACCTCTTGCAAGGCTGGCCACATAACTGATCTTGCTTAATCTCAAAAGCATAGGGATGCGCCGCTGAAGAGGGAGCGGTATGGTCATAGTGCTTGATCGACTTAGACGCAAGAAAATGCTCTTCCCCAACAAGCTCCTTGCCTAAAAGAGCAGCAACTTCTCGTGCAAGCCCCCTATGGCCCCAGAGATCAGGCCTATTGGTAAGCGCTTTATTATCGATGATCAGGACATAATCCTCCGCTGGAAACTGAGTACGCCATCCACCTTTGAGATCCTGCTGAGCAATAGAAAGACTGGTAAGAACACCATCTTTTTCAGAACCGACATCGGCAAGAGTAGCCCGCCGAAAAGATGCACCTTCCTTTTTTATAAGTATAATTGCCCCCGTCTCGAGCTTATCAGCGCGAAGCTCTAAGGTAATCTTCTGTCTTAGTTCGGGGCATTCCACGATAATACCTGCCTGAGAAACCTCAACGACCTGCGCAGCAAAAAGCGTTGCAAGATCGATCTGCACATGCTCGAGACCATCAATTTCTGCTGTAGTTGCATTTAACTGATCAGCAAGAGAGGTAATAGAGATATCTTTTTTATCTACGTGAATATGATCGAGAAGCCAGGAGAGCAGGAATTTCATACAACGCCTTCATAGTAAGCCTTAATATCTTTTGTCTCAATTATACGGCAAAAGAGAGGCCTACGCAATTACTTTAATCCTGGCTCGTTACAGCAAAATACCGGCATGAGAATAAAGTTAAACTATTATTATCCAGTTATACGGGCACAGCCCGATTAGATTGCGAGCAACTCGCTCGTATCTATTTTTTTTGAACAGTACCTACACGAGTATCATGTGTGGGGCTTGCCTCATAATGTACAATTTTGGCAATCGTTTTTAAAGTCGGATTTCCCCGTTTAGAGAACATTTGCTGAACGGTTGAACGAGCAAGTTTTGCCTTTTTGGCAACGCCGGAGCGATTAACTTTTAAATATGCATCAAGAATTTCGATAAAAGCTTCTGTATCATTTGCAATAAGGCACTCAAGGAGAGCCTCTCCTACTTTTGCATGATTTTTAAAGAAATTTGCAGGTCTTACTTCTTTAAGCCCTCTAAGCTTGGTAGGATCGATGTTAGTTATAGATATAGTATCCCACGTTAATTCTTGCTTTTTTGATATTTTTTTCTTGATCATTTTTGTGCCCACCCATTAGTAAGATAATATCATTTGCTATTCTTATAAAATACACTCTCCAACCATTTTTTCATCTTAAATGCGTAAAGTCCTTTCCCAAGACTTTTTGAATCTCCAAAATGGTGCTCAAGTGCGATTCTGTAGAGTCTAGCTAAAACTTGAGCTTGCTCCCTCTCCGTTAATGAAGAGAACCATTTCTCATAGCCTTTAGTTTCTATTATTTTATTCATTACTATCGCTAATTACTTTACACTCATATAACTAGTGTCCAGTATAAACTACACTTCTCTATTTTGTCAATATAGCAACTCCTAAATCTTCACCCCCTGTGCCCGAAGAAGCGGATATATATCTTCCCGTGCATCCTTGAGGATCAATTCAAGAGCTGTCGTACCTTTGTGAGCTCTTACAAATACAAAAGCCCCCTCCATGACCAGCAACTTCACTATTGCATGATGATGCTTACGTGCTGCTATATACAGAGCGGTCTCACCCCTCTCATTAACAACATCTATCTCACAGTGCTCCGCAAGCAACTTTCTAACGATCGCTTCATTACCCTCGGCACAGGCAGCATGCAGGAGAAAGTTGTAATTTTTTTTCTTCCATGATTCTCTATTCCACGCTACAAAATCATGCTCTTCTATCCACTCTCCAAACTTAAGATCCGTAACCTCTCCTTGATGCCCCATTTCCCGCACTTCCATTTCATATTCCCGCGCTTGCCGCGCTTGCATAACTATTTTCCCCACTTGCATAGCATAACTAGCAACTCCCCCCATGCACAGAATCGCTAGTCCAACAACACGTACCCAATAATACCGATACCGATCATAACTCATTTTCTACCTTTCTTCGTTGGATATTTTTCTCAAGAGGATACCATACCATGAGGCCTATTCCTACTTCTGTCTCTGAAACGCCCTCTGCAGCTTACTTCAGAAGATACATCAAGCCATTATCTCACACCTGCTCGATCACCTCGAGCTTACAGGAAGGACCGATAACAAGACTATAGTTCTTCCTTTCATGTTCAGCACTGGAGAACGTGCCCACTTTTTCCTCATTGCAAAAAAGGGACCAATAGTATCGATGGGGGTAAGTCGTTAAACGATAGCCATGCACGACCGGAATCGTCAACAGAGGGTCCTCTGCGCGATCGAACACGCATCGTATCGTTTCAAAAGGAAGAGCACCTTTCCTGTTCGTAAAGACGTATCCTGCTGGCGGAACATAATCTTGATGCTCTTGCCTGCCAAAACTCAATTCACAGTCAACTGCTGTATGAGCATACAGCAAAAGCTCTGTATGTACCGGCTCCGTAGGATGACCAAGGGAGGTAATCGATATCTGAATATCCTGATCAGTATCGTTTACGAGCTCCTTGATGGTAAATGCAGCTAACGGGTGTTTATTATCCATGCTTCTTCCTTGCGTAACACTCTTCACAGCCATGATACCCCATACTACCGATCTCGTATCCCTTTTTGGAAGAAAAATACTCAGAAGAAAATACACCTCACTTAATTTTTTGTGCAATTTCGGGTATACTGGTATCAAAAGCTAACAGTTATATCGAGCTAACCAGCCATAGCTCACACAACATAAAAATAACAACCTAAGACGGCATACCATGGGAAAGATACTACTTTATTATACGTACACACCATTAGAGCATCCTGAGCGTATAGCGCAGGAACAGCGTGAGCTCTGCCAAGAGTTTGGCCTCAAGGGTAGGATTCTCATTGCTCCTGAAGGAATGAACGGTACCGTAGGCGGCTCTGATGAAGCCGCAAAAAAGTATAAAGAACACATGAAGAATCATCCGCTTTTTCATGACATGGACGTGAAAGAGAGCGAAGGGGAAGCGGATCACTTTCCACGCCTTAAAGTTATCGTAAAAAAAGAGCTCCTTAACTTTGGACAAACACCGGTTACCAGCCCTACCGGTACCTATCTCACACCAGAAGAGGCACATGCACTTATCGAACAGGCTCCCGAGGATTTTCTTGTTTTAGATACCCGCAATGACTATGAGTCACGGATAGGTCGCTTTAACAATGCCATTAAGCCGGCTATCGGCCATTTTAGAGAATTTCCCCAGTATATTGATGATAATGTGGATACTTTTAAAGACAAGAAGGTTCTCATGTACTGCACAGGGGGGATCCGGTGTGAGAAGGCAACCACGTACTTAAAAATGAAAAATGTTGCACAAGAGGTCTATCAGATAAAGGGAGGTATCCATAGGTACGTTGAAGCTTTTCCCGATGGTTATTTTAGAGGGAAGAATTACGTCTTTGATGGACGCATTGCCCAAAAAGTTTCTGACGAGATACTCGCACAATGTGAACTGTGCGCAGTCCCTTATGACGAATACAGCAACTGTATTAATGCTGAATGTAACAAACAGATTATCGTCTGTCCAGACTGTATCAGCACATACCATAATACCTGTAGTACGACCTGCTCAGAGCTTGTGCAGAAGAGGACAGTTAATATTCGTCCTATCCTTCATAAAATACTTATACCAGCCCAAAAGAGGTAACCAGAGATGTCTCACTCAGCTTTAGAGGTTTCTCCGCCTAGTAGCCTAAGTCCTGCACTCCTTCAGGCATCGGTCCCTTTGGCTGATAAGAACTGGTTTCGCACAGGTGGACCGGCCCGCTTCTTTGCAGAACCAGCAACCGGGCAGGAGTTTCAAGAGGTGCTAGGCTATGCCGCAGCTCAGGCCTTACCACTCTTTATGCTCGGTGAAGGGGCTAATATTCTTATCAGTGATAGCGGCTATGATGGTATCGTAGTACGCCCTCAACTCAAGAGCATAACACGATTATCCTATGATACTACGCATGATATTGTTGAAGCACAGGCGGGAGTTCGTTTTGCTGATTTGATCACCTGGTGCCTTGAAAACAATCTGTTAGGCCTTGAAGAATTCAGTGGTATTCCTGGAACCGTAGGGGGCGCCGTCTTCATTAATATCCATTACTTTCAGTTTCTTTTAAGTCAGTTTATCGTCTCTGCTCAGGTTATAGAAAAAGGGACAGGAGTTCTTAAAACGGTCGATACTGCGTGGTTTAACTTTGGGTATAATTACTCTATCCTGCATGATAATAATCACTATCTTATAAGCGCCCGTTTTAAACTGAAAAAAGTTACTCCTGGCGAAGCTCAGTATGCAGAAGGAAGAAGTACCGAAATAGTACGCCATCGCACAAACCGCTATCCGGCGTCTCATACATGTGGCAGTTTTTTTAGAAATTTTTATGAGCATGAAGTATCGCTCATGAGCCTAGGTAAAAAACTTATCTACGTTGCCTATTACCTTGATAAAATCGGCATTAAGGGCGAATTAACTCGGGGCGATGCTACCGTATCCTATCAGCACGCTAATATGATCGTTAATAGGGGAAACGCAACGACAGATGATATTATCGGCATTGCCCGCACCATGCAGAAGCTGGTTGTGCAAAAATTTGGCATACTCCCCATGCCGGAATGTAGATTACTTGGCTTTAACCACTACCCACTACGAACATGAATAGAATAGTTTTTTTCAAAGGACTTCTTGTCGGCATTTCCATGGCAGTTCCGGTCGGGCCAATAACAATTTTATGCATCCGCAGGAGCTTAACCCAAAATCGGTCTGCTGGTTTAGCAACAGCATTAGGTGCTACCGCTGCTAATGGGCTTTATGCTATGATTGTTTCTTTAGGGTTCACCGCTCTTTCAACATTTTTGATTTATCATAAGGCATACCTCGATATTTCTGGAGGTATACTCCTTTTAGCGTTAGGTATAAGCACCCTACATGCAAAACCGGTAACCGTTTCCAAGCCTGTACAAAGTAAAGGATTAGTTACGACTTTTGTCCAAACCATGCTCCTCACACTCGCAAATCCGATGACGATCCTCTTCTTACTTGCAGCATTTTCGGCGGCAGGCTTTGAGGGTCAGCATGATGCAGCGCAAGCACTAATTATTTCTGTAGGTGTACTATGCGGTTCTGGCGCCTGGTTCATACTCTTAATCACGATTATTGCAAGCATTCGAACGTGGCTAAAACCATCCATGCTCACAACCATTAATAGAATTTCTGGTGGACTCTTAATCCTTTTTGGCCTGTACTTTATAGAAGATACGGTAAGAATCGCCTATACGTATCTTCTAAGATAACTATCAAAAGCAAAGCACGATCCTATGAGC
>SDBV01003887.1_pt1 | contig 21716 bp, 25 predicted proteins | sample 2277081 | NCBI WGS metagenome assembly SDBV01 (sample SAMN10402039, study PRJNA504765) | marine sediment metagenome | isolation source: marine sediment core GS10_PC15, 223 cmbsf | place: Arctic Ocean: Southern Knipovich Ridge | collected 2010 | reverse complement strand
TTTTTGGAAACGTGAAAAAAGAGCAAGTATTGCTGAAGTAGATTATATCTTTGATTATAAAAATGAAATAATTCCTATTGAAGTAAAAAGTAATCTTGGTTCAACTCTTAAAAGTATGTTTGTATTTTTAGAAAATCATCCTCAATCTTCATATGGTATAAGATTCTCGACTCATAATTATTCTATTCATAATAAAATTGATTCAAGACCTCTTTATGCAGTTGCTAGTTTAGCTAATGAATCTCAAAAAGAACCTTTGCAGTTTTTATGTAAAAAATAAATAGAAGTTTCATGGAGATATCTTTTCGGGGATTGCAATGATAAAAATACAGTATTTTTGTTATTTTGATAAGGTATCTTGAGCCATAAACTTTTCTGCTTTTATCAAATACAAGATAGTGGAATTGGTAGACACAAGGGACTTAAAATCCCATGCGTGCAATCCCGCGAAAGGTTCGAGTCCGGCTTCGAGCATATTCTTAATAAATTTATATAAAATTGTTTTTTTTATCCCCGCTCTTTTTATAAGGCATTTATTATAAACGATTTGCGTGTATGTTGATTGTAAGTACAATGTATGCTATAATGTTTAATATAAGGAGAGGTAGATATGGGCATTATAAAAAAATTAACAAAACATGGAAATAGCTATTCCTTGATAATAGATAAAGCTATTTTAGAATTAATTGGGATTGATAAAACAACATTTTTAGAAATTTCAACTTCAGATGGAGAATCTTTATTATTAAAACCTTTAGAAGAAGAAGAAGAAAAAAAATTTACTAAGTCATTAAAAACAGTAAATAGAAAATACTCTAAAGCTTTAAAAAGATTAGCAAAGTAGATGAAAACATACTTTTTATCATATGAACAAGTTTTATTCATTCATAAAAATCAAATAAAGAATTATGGAGGAATTTATTCTATAAGAGATAAAAATTTGTTAAAATCAGCTATTGCTCAACCTAAAATTACTTTTAAAGGTAAACATTTACATGTAAATGTTTTTCAAATGGCTGCAGCTTACTTGTTTCATATCGTTAACAATCATCCATTTATTGATGGAAATAAAAGAACTGGATTAGTTGCGGCTTTGATTTTTTTAGAAATTAATAATATTGTATTTAATGAATCAAATGAAAAAATAGAAAAAAACGTATTGAAAATTGCTCAAGGAAAAATGGATAAAAATGAGATCTCTATTTGGTTGAAATCTAGATCGAAATAATTTTTTCTGTCACATCAAAATTGTAAGGGACTTAAAATCCCATGCGTGCAATCCAGCGAAAGGTTCGCGTCGGCTTCGAGCATATACTTTCTCAAAGATTTACATCGAAAATCATAATAAATATAAAAGTTTAGTTTTTGAAAATTGTAACGAGTCTTATTTTTTTCACAGGGCTAGTAAGAAGAAATTTGAGGGCGATAATATCCTTTGTCTACTATCTCTAACAAACGCATTGCAATATGACTTGGTATTCTATAACCTGACTCCCAGGCTTGCACGGTTTTTATACTAACATTTAATACATCTGCAAAAACACTTTGAGAATAATGCGCTTTACTACGTATTTTTTTTATGTCTTTAGCGGTATATTGAGAAGGAGGTTTCGGTACTTTTATTTTTCTTGTACGTAATTTTTTCTTGCCTTTTTCATAAGCAACAACTTCTTCTAAACCTTCTTTTAAATCTTCAAATAATTTACTCATATTTTTAATTCTTTTTTTATTTTTTCTATATAAATTTTACACCATTTTTTTTCTTCTGAAGAAAGATCTTCCTTAATATTTTTGGCATAAAGAACTAGTAAATACATTCTTTCTTTTAAAGCAATATCACAATAATAAACTCGAAACCCACCGCTTTTTCCTTTTGAGGAAGATCGCATTCTTGTTTTTCTTATACCTCCTGTTCCCTTTACTAAGGCGCCTTCTTCTGGATCAGAAATTAATGCTAATTCAAATTTTTCGTAATCATTTTGTCGAAGCTTTCTACTCCTAATCAAACTATCTAGTGTTTTAGAAAATTGCGTTGTCTGTATTATTGTTCTTTTCCTCCAAGGCCGGCTACTGCTGTAGATCCAATATGCTCAATAGAAACTTTGCTTTTAACTATTTTTTTAAGTCTTTTTTTCTCTTCTTTGAAAAGAGCTTTGAAGGTTGGATCTGCTTTTGCAAAAATGTATTTTTTCATAATGATAAAATTTCTAATTTCCATATTGAAATTATTTAAATATCAGCTTTATTTGTTCTTTGATTATCGATAGCTGTTACCTGCAAAGCTATGTTATTTGTTTCATATTTGTCTATTACAGGGGTGCATCCCTGATGAACCAGGCTTGTGCATCCCGAAAGAACAATAATAAAGTGATATTATAGGTAATAGCCATTTCATATAAAATTTCCTTTTTTGCAGAAATTAAAGATTAATAATGTTTAGGTTTTGCATCGCGAGAACCACAGTCTGGGCATTTATAACCATTATTATAGAGCTGGTGAATATATTCTTCCACAGTTATTGCATTCCCAGATTTCTTCATCTCCTACCTTCGCTTTCATTTTTATATTCTGAGATGCTTTTTTTAAGAAATAGCCTTGTTCATCACAATAAATATTGTTTAGCGGAATAACAGAATGATCCAAATATAAATAAATCCCATCCTCTCTAAAGGATAAATTTTTATGTGATATATAGGTTTTTTCATTTTTTGTATTTTGTAGATTATAATTATTTTCGGATGTTATTGTATTGGACAAAGCTATTAATTTAGTGGTTAACATAGCATTTAATACTAAAAAAGAAATTATTTTTTTTCATGAAACACGCTCCAAATTTTAAAAAGTTCGCTATATATTTGTTAAAATTTGTTTTTATCTCAAGTCTTTTGCTGTCTTTACTTTGGTTCAATGCAAGAGAAGCAAACTTTAACTTAAACAAGTTATCTAGAAAAGACAAAAAGGACTTGAATGTTTTTTTAGAATATCTCTTGTTAAGAGAAGAAGGAATTTATGTTCTTTTTGGAAGTAAACCTATTGTCTCGTCCAACCTATGTATAATTTCAAGAGAAAGATTGAGAAAAAATTATGAAAATATTCCTGCTACAATTAAAGAAAAAGCAAATCGTTGCAAAATAAAATTGAAATTCGAAATCGAAGGGTGGGAAAAAGTTCAAAAACATTTTAAAGTCAAAGATAAGTATTTACTATTCTTTAAAAAGCATGAAGAAGAAGGAATAGCAGATGTATATTTTGTAAATAAAGCAAACTTGATATCTGTTTTAAACGAATATTACGATATATTTAAAAAAAGAATCGATTTTGATTTCGATCCATTAACTATAATTAATGAATTTAACGAAGATAATTCAAAATTTTGGTCTTTAGTAAAAAAAGATATTGTTTTACAAGGATTAATTTTTGGATATGGTAAAACTAATTCGTTATTATTTGAACAATGGTTAAAAACAGATCAAACAAACAAACAAACAATTGTAAATCTCGGATTTTCTATCGCGAATAATCATATAATGGATGCTAATATAAAAGTTAGCTATAAAGACTTTCCTCTTCCTGTATTTAGAAGCTTTCCTAATGATCTAACTTTAGAAAAATATAAGAAGGAAAGACAGAAAATAATTACTTTATATAGGGGAAGAGATCCTTTAAAAGTAACTCTTGAAAGGTTATGCGAATAATTTAAAGGTTGTGAAAAAAAATCTTGTTTAAATCCTATATTTTTTTAATATCTGAAAATCATTTTACAAAAAATCATAAATAGTCGATTGTCCTTAGATCTTTTTTGGAGGTGCTATCATTTGTTTTCTAATATTATAGATTATTTCCAGCAATTTAAAAAAAATAATCTTGTTTATTTTTATAAAAAATGTTTTAATTTATATAAAATTTATTAGAAAGAAGGAGAAAAATCATGAAAATTTCAAAAATATTAGTCTTGTTATTTTTATTTATATGTTCCAGTTTTTGTGCTGAAGCTTATATAAAAAAAGATGCTTTGTTTACTTCTTATACAGAAGAAGTTCCTATAAAATGTTCAACATGTGGTGATTGGTACTATACTTCATCAGGACATACATGTAGTAAATAAAAAACAAATAATCTGAAAAAAGATAAAATCCTTCATTAAATTTGATTAATGAAATAAGGTAGATTGCTTTAGTCATTGATAAGTTTAAACTATTGTCCCGTTTCTAAAGAACATTAATAAAAAGTTTTTTTTCATTTGACATATTCTTTTATTAAATTTAAATTATTAGATTATGAAAAAATTTACTTTAAAATATCATTTAAACCGTCATTGCCTTCAAAAGGCATAATAATAAATTCAAATAATCCACATTATCTTTTTTATAAACAAACAAAAAAGGAAAGTAATGAAAAAAAATATTAATGATATTATTAGTGGCACGTTTTTAATAGCAGGTACGCTAATTGGAGCAGGTATGTTGGGAATACCGAGTGTAACAGGGCAAACAGGATTTTTACCAGCTATAGTAATTTCGGTAGCTATTTGGTTATACATGCTGTTTTCGGGTTGGTTATTTTTAGAAGCAACTCTTTGGATGCATAAAGATGCAAATATTTTATCAATGACGAAAAGATTTTTAGGAAATAAAGGAAAATTATTAGCTGGTTTAACATTTATATTTTTATATTATTGCTTAATGATTGCATATATTGATGCTGGAGCCCCTTTATTTATGTCTTTTGTTAATGCTTTTCTTGGTATTAAAATAACAGGCTGGATGACTTATGCTATTTTTACGTTAATAATTGGTGTTATAATAGGTTTTGGGATTCATGTTATTGATAAAATCAATTATATTTTGGTTATCGTCTTGGTTATTACTTATGTTCTTTTAGTTTCAGGGCAACTGCCAGATATTGAATTTACTAAGCTTACTTATCAAAATTGGTCTTTAACTCCTTTTGCCGCTCCGATTTTGTTTGCTTCTTTTGGCTATCACAATATTATTCCTTCTTTAACGTTTCACTTTAAAGAAAATGCTAAAACAATGAGATATTCAATTTTTTTTGGGTCTTTCCTTGCGTTAATAATATATCTGTTTTGGCAATTAACAATAATTGGAATTGTTCCCACAAATGAACTTGAAACAATATATCGGGAGGGTGGACCTATTACTCAAACTATACAAATACTTTCTCAGAAGCAATGGATACGAAATTGTATTAAATTATTCGGAATATCCGCATTAGCAACTTCTTTTTTAGGAGTGTCTTTTTCCGTGATAGATTTTTTAGGCGATGGTTTAAATTTAAAAAGAACAGGAAAACACCGTTTCGTTTTAGTCTTATTAACATTAATTCCTCCTTTTATTATAACTTCTTATAATCCTTCCATTTTTTTACTTTCTTTTGGTCTTGCTGGAGGTTTTGGGGAAGCTTTTCTGAACGGTATTTTACCGGCATGGCTTGTTTGGATTGGTAGATATAAAAATAAATTAAAATCTAAACATATGCTGATTGGTGGAAAAATTATGCTTGGAATAATTATATTGATAGGTTTGATTGTTATGGGGATAGAAATAAAAATATTATTACATCATTGATAGTTTTTTGTAAGGATAAGAAAGCATAGGATCTAACAAAGGCATTTTTATGTTATTTTATCTTTTGAGATTATTTTGAATATACAAGCGCTTTTTGTATAGCTTTTCCTAAAAGAAGCTCAAGACCATAGCCAATCACTACACCAAAAATTAAACCCGCCCAGCTAGCTATTACAAGGCCTATAAGACCCCCAGTTAGAACGGCCAATGATTTGGATAAGAATCTTGATGATTCAAGATACCTTTTAAAATTATTTTTTACACGTTTCATTTTATGCTCCATTATTATTTAGTTTGTTATGTGTATTTAAAGATTTTTGTTATTACCATAACTAATTATATAAAAATTTTTATTATAAATCAATAGTAATATAAATTTTAATTTACATGCAATAAACTGATAATTAGCAGGTTATGATTTGGTGCTATTAGTTAATTTGTTTAAAAACCTAGCTAATAAGAGCAGGGTTAAACTTGCTATAATAGCTAAAGCAGCTAAGCTGCTGAAACTCAGCAAGAAGTGGTAGTTTGTGTCTAGGGGATTTACTGAAGAAGTTTTACTGATTGAGAATTTTGAAAAGATATTAGAAAAGGTGGCTGCAACCCCAACTAACATGATCCAGATACCCATCATAACGCCCTGTAGCCTATGAGGGATTAGTTTGCCTATCATAGCAAAGCCTATAGGGGCAATGAGTATTTCTCCAAGCCCCTGAAGAACGTAGCTAGCTGCTACAAAAGAAAAGTTCACATATCCGTTTTTATTAGCGAAGATTATCCCTAGAGGAAGAAGTATGAATGCTAAGGATATAGAAAATAATGATGCTAAGAATTGATTTGTAATCGTGACATTAAAGCCCTTGGAACGTAAGTATTTAAATAATGCGACTAAAATAGGTGCAGATATAAGTACTGTGAGAGAGGCTATATTTATTGTCCATTGAGGGGGAAATAACTTTCCAAATATGGTTCTATTTACGTTGTTCTCAATAAACAGCATAAGACCCATTGGAGCCATCAGATATAAGATCCAAAAAACTAAACTCATGAACATAAAAATAAAATAAGCCCATAGCTTTTTTTGAGCTATTTTATCTTTTTGTTTTATAGCTAAATAGGCAACAAAGCCAATCATTAAAATACCAATGAAAAGTATTAATTTATTGCTAAAATTTGAGTTAAGGATTAGCCAATTAGAAGCTATGATTTGCAAGCAAATAAAAAGAAGACCCGAGATAAAATATATTAGTTTTTTCCTTTTAGATAATGCTGAGTGAATTGTATCGTGATCTTTTAATAACCTCCATTTCAAAAACATAAATGAAATCGGAATGATATTTGAAATGGCTGCTATGATAAATAATAGATCATATCTATTGATAATTTCAAAAAACCCACCAATTGATACTCCAATTATTACTCCAATATTCATAGCTATATAGTTATATAGAAAAGCACTTTCTCTAGAATTATCATCTGGATGGAAAAATTGAGTGAGTATGCAATTAATGCATACTAAATTAAACCCAGTTCCAACCATAAAAATAGAAAGTCCCCAAGATAGGTTATAAAATGAAAGTAAACTACATCCGATGGTTTGTAGGCTAAGTCCTATTAGAAGTGATATTCTATGAGAGAAAAATCTTCCTGTAAAAAATCCTCCGATTATTTGGAAAGAAAAATGAAAAGCTAAAAAAGTGGAGGTAATACTAGTGGCTGCAGTAGGCTCAAATTTGAGGCTATTAGTAATAAATAACACTAAAGAGGAATATAAAATGCCATAAGTTGCTAAGCTAGATAGAAGTATAAAAAATATTATAATTTTAGCTTGTTTAGTTTCCTTTAATGAAAAAATCATTTTAACCTCTAGATTTCTATATATATAAATTTATTTAAAATAAGTATTATTATTTTTTCTTCTTTAAATTTAAAAGTAGTTGTTATTTATCAAAGATTTACACAAATCAAAATAAAGATTTACTAACTGTTTTAATCACTAAAGTAAAATTAAAACTTTAATTAAATAATGATATATTTTTTTATAATAAAAATAATAAATATTTTATTGTAATAAAATTTTATTTATGGTATTGTTTAATTCCCCTTTAATTAATAATATTAAGTACAACAAAAGGCTGAAAGTATGAAAACAAATATAAATAATAAAAATTTTATTAAAAACAATTCCTTAACGTCCAAAAATGCTTCAAAAGCTTTAAAAAATGAGTTAATTCAAAAAGCTATACAGAATGGAGAAATTAAAATTAAAGATGTTTCAAATATCTCAAATTATGGGCTAGATGCATTAAATTATCCTTCAATTCAAAAATGTATGTTGAAAAAAATGAGTAAATTAAGCATTTTTTTTACTAAATTTTCAATACAAAGAATATTGAAGATTAAAACAAAAAATGAATTGGATATTTTACTTAAAGAAGCACAAAAAATGATTAAAAAATCACTTTTATCATTCCTTTTAGTTCCAACTGATCTACATGATGAAATACATTCGCTGAAAAAACAACTATTAGTTGTTTAGTTAAAGTGACTTTAAGTTAAAATAGGACAATTTATGAAAGAAGATAAATATTTAAATCTTTTAAAAGATAAATTCAGATTATTTCCAAAGGAAATCTTTGCTTTTAATAGAAAGATGGGAGTTGAGCTGGAGTTTCAAATAGCTCCCTTAGATGGAAAAGAGCCAAAAATAGATGTTTTAAAAAACCTTTTAAATGAAATGCTTCCCGAGTTTGGGTTTGAAGCAATAGAGAGTGATAATGACGGAAATACTATAAAAGGCGGAAAAGATGGAGATTTAATAAGCTATGAATGTAGCTATTCAATGCTTGAAATTAGTATTGCCCCTCATTTAAATATCCATGATATTTCAAAAAAATCTAACTATTATATCAATAAAATCCAAAATTTTTTAAAAAAATATAATTTAACTCTTTTACCTTTAGGCATCAATCCATTTGATTGGGGTACAAAGACACCTTTTATGAATACTGATTATTTGATAACTTTAAATTATTTATTCGATGACTTTAAATTAAAGAGAAAATACAGTTTTAACAATACAACAACATTTATCAGCGCTACTCAAGTGCATTTAGATTTGAGCTTGGATGAGCTGCCGAAGTATATTAATTTACTTAATAAATTAGGATGGGTAAAAGCTCTTTTATTTGCGAATAGTCCAAATGTAATAAATAAAAATGAAAAGTGTAACTCTCTAAGAGATGTTCTTTGGAGAGACTGCGCTCTTGCATATAATGCTACAAATGTTGGAGAGAGAAAGAATAATTTTAATACTTATGAAGAGGTTTTTTTAGATACTTTAGAAAACTCAATTTATTATGTAAAAAGAGACGATCAAAGTATTTATTTTCAACCAAGAGTTCTTAAAGAATTTTTACAATCTAAAAATATTTTGGGATGGCAGATTGAAGATGGTAAAAAACTACAAGTTGAATTTACTCCTCAAGATTCAGATATTCAATTCTCTAGACCTTATAACTCAATTGTAATAACTACTAAAGGTACTGTTGAAATTAGAAGCGAATGTTCTCAGCCTTTTGAGGATTCTATGTCTCATTTAGCTTTTCATGTGGGTATAATCAATAATATAGAAAAAATACAAAAGCATATTTTATCTATAGAAGAAAAAATACAAAATTATTCTTATAAAGAGCTTAGAGAAAAGGCTATCTATGAAGATTATGATATGCAAAAATATATGAGCTTTAACATAGAAAAATACGCATATGAGCTACTGCTTTTAATAAAAGAGGGATTGACAATTAGAAATAAACAAGAAGAGAGTTATTTAGATTGTTTATTTGAAAGATTAAAAAACAGATCAAATCCAGCAATTGAATGGATGGATAAACTTGATAGGGGATATACTCCTATTGAAATTGTTATTGCAAATCTTTTGCAAGAAGAGGCGGTGTGTTTATGAAAAATAAGTTATTAATTGGCATCACAACAAGTAAAAGAGAAGTTAATGTAAATTTTTCTAAACAAGAAATCTTTTATATCAGCAAGGCTTTTAATGATTTATTAAAGGATTTTGATCATGTTATTCCGGTATTTTTATCATCTGATACAGATGCTAATCACAGCAAAGAGATTATAGAAAAACTAGATGGTTTAATCTTGACATCCGGAGAAGATATAGATCCAAGTATATATAATGCTAAAAATTTAATTAATTACGATGAAAATATTAAAGATGCAGGGTTTGCTCATAATCGACCAATGTTGTGTGCTCCTAACAAAAGAAGAGATCTATTTGAGATAAGTTTATATAAAGCTGCTAAAGAAAAGAATATCCCTGTTTTAGGTATTTGTAGGGGAATGCAGATAATAAATGTTGCTGAAGGAGGGACCCTTCATCAAGAGATTCCAACAACAGATATTTCTCATTTTATAGAAAAAGATGCTTGGATTCATTATCACCCAATTAGTGTAAAATCAGATACTAAGCTTTTTGATATTTTTAAAACAAATACCTACTCAGTAAGTTCGGTGCATCACCAAGCAGTCGATAAACTAGGAGAGAGCTTAGTAGCTTCAGCTCTAGCAGACGATGGCATAATAGAAATCATTGAGCATGAGAATCATAATTTTATTATGGGGTTGCAAGGACATATTGAAAAAATTACAAATAATTTTCCTTTATATAATAAAGTAATTGAAGCTTTCATTGAGGAAGCTCATGAAAGGAGGTAATTTTTAATGAATATTTCTGAGTTCATAAAAGATGTTCCCGTTTACCAAGAGTTATATGGTTCTTTATTAGATCCTAACCTAACTCTTAATGATTTAAAAAAACTCCCAGAGCTATCAAAAAAACATGTTTCTAAAAACTTTCCAAATAATTGGATGACAACCGGTTTAAAAAAAGCAGTCGATGAAGAGGATTATGAGTTCATGACAACATCTGGTACTACAGATGATAGAATGATGTTGATTCGTCCTAAAAATTGGTGGTTTGAGGTTGAAAAAAGATTATACTCTTACTTGAAAAAAATTATACCTGAATATACAGATATGCAGAGTAAAGCTATTTTAACAACGGCCGTTTGTTCAAATACTCTTTGTTATAAAGAAGTTCCTCCTTTTGAAAAACGTATAGTAAATGGAATTTTGCATTTAAATATTACTCAAGATCCCAATAAATGGACAAAAGAAGATATTCAAAGAATGGTTGATGAAATAGATGAATTTAAACCTCAATGCTTTCAAGCAGATCCAGTTTATCTCTCAGTCTTTTTTAAACTACTAAAAAAATACAATGTTAAACTACCTGATTATAAACCAAAGTGTTTGATATTGACATATGAGTTTTGTCCTAAAAAATGCTTAGAAATAATTAGATCTTTTTGGGATATACCAATTCATAGTATTTATGGAACAACAGAAGTTGGTTTTATATTTTATCAATGCTCTAAGGGTAATTTTCATTGGATGGATGATGAGACTTATTTAAATTTTAAACCAATTGAAAACAAACCCAATGTTTTTGAACTTTTAGTCACATCATTTAGAAATCCTTATATGCCTTTTATGAAGTATAATACTAGAGATTTAGTATATTTAGATCCTGATTCAAAATGTAGCTGCTCAGATTCAAATCTTTTTATTAAACAATTTATGGGACGGTCAAAAGATATTACTTACTCAGCTTCTAACAAAGTAATAACTCTTGGAGATATTGATAATCAATTATCAAAACTAGAGAATAATATATTAGCATATAAATTGGACTTTAATTACGATAAAAAGCTGATTTTTAGATTTACGAGCTTTGATGATAAAGACTTGAAATCAGATCAATTAAATGAGATAAAAACGACCTTAAATGATTTATATGAAAATCTATATGAAATAGAACTTATTCGTGAAGAGGAAATCCTACCTGCTCCCTCTGGAAAATTTGATATAATAGAGAGAAAATCATTATGAAAAATTTTAGAGAAGATTTTCCAATATTTAAAAAAGGATTTGATCCTAACGGTATTATTTATTTCGATAGCGCTTCTACTACTTTAAAACCTCAAAAAGTAATTTCTAGAATAACACAATTTTATGAATATGAAACCTCTAATGTTTCAAGAGGTAATCACTTCTTATCTGAGAGAAATACTCAAGCAATAGAAGATGTTAGAGCTAAAACAGCATCATTTATTAAAGCTCAAAGCAATGAAATTTTATTCACTTCTAACTGCACAGATGCGATTAACTTAGTAGCTAACTGTTTGGATTTTAGTGATAAAGATGAAGTTATAGTCTCAATTATGGAGCATCACTCCAATTATCTTCCATGGCTTCAAAAGGCAAATGTTAAAATTGTACAACTAGATAAAAATGGTTTGATCGACTTAAAACATCTAGAAGAGCTAATAACAGATAAAACTAAACTTATTGCATTTAGTTATGCTTCAAACATAACAGGGAATATTCAACCAGTCGAAGAAATCATAAAATTAGCAAAGAAAAATAATATCCTGACTCTTATTGATGCGGCACAAATTATGAGCCATAACCCAATTGATATGAGGAAATTGGATTGTGATTTTCTAGCTTTTTCAGCTCACAAGATGTTTGGTCCCTCTGGACTTGGAATATTATATGTAAAAAAAGAACGTCAAGATCTTCTTCGTCCAATTAAATTCGGTGGAGGGATGGTAAACAAGGTAGAATTAGATGAGATAACCCTGCAAGATTTTCCATATTCTTTTGAAGCAGGAACTCCCAACATAGAAGGAATATTAGGTTTTGGTGCTGCAATAGATTATATAGTCGAAAAAGGATTTGATTCAATGCAGGAGCATTTAAATTTATTAGAAAAATATTTTAGAAATGCACTATCTAAGCTAGATTTTATCGATCTTTTATTAATCGCTCCAACTAAGCATTTACCAATTTTCACAATAGTTATAAAAAATCCAAAGGTAGACATCAAAGATTTAACTCAGATGTTTTCTGATAGCTACAACATTATGGTCAGAGGTGGCTTTCATTGTTGTCAGCTGCTATTTAATCAATTGAATCTTACAGGAGGCATTCGCGCCTCTTTACATATTTATAATACTAAAGAAGATATAGATAAATTTATTCAGGTGCTAGGAAAGTTGAGAGCCTTTTTCTAATATAAATTGGTAGTTATTTTTTTAGATCTATTTGTTTAATTTGATTGGCAAGAGGACTTTTTTTCTTTGGGTGCTCAAATCTTAATATTATAAAGGTAATTAAAGATCCAAATAAAATGAAGAATATTAAAACTATTATTGAATAAAATATATGAAAATGAACTAAATTTAAGGCCATTATACACATAAATATCAATAGAATATAGTCACATCCTAGATAAAAAAAGCTTTGGCTAACTCTTTTTTTAGGATCAGTCATTATTTTTCCTATGTTTATATTTAATTCAGGAAGCCATTCATTGCTTTTTTCAAGTTTTATCTCTTCGATAACAACACCATAGAAATATGTTTGGTAAATTAAAATATCTATAAACCACAATAATGTAATTCCCCACATTGTTATGAACTCTATGAAAATTGCAATATAAAAAGGAGAAACGGGCAGATTTCCAGCCTTTTGTGAAAATAAAAATCCCATACCTATTAAAGAGGCTATTAACCAGGTAAATGTAACTTTTTTATAACTATCTTGAATTCGACTATAAAAATTTTTTAAAGAGTTAAGAAGAGCATATAATCCAAAATTTATAGATTTTCTAGTTTCATCTATTGGATCAATGATAAATTCTGTGTCAGGACTTTCCTGTCCCTCATATTCTAAATCATCTTTTTCTAGCATGGAGCATTGCCTCTAAAACTGATAGTTCATTTGTAAAAGCTTTAACAAACATTAATCTTGAAAAATATAAAAATATAACAACTCCGATAGTCACAAATGCTATTGAAAAACCAACATTATATTGTATTAGATAAGTAAATAAAGCAAATTCCAGTATTAAAAATAAAATTGTATTAGAACCTACATAAAAAATATTTTTTGATTTTAACATTGTTTTATGTGAAAAACAAAGATGCTGATGATGTACTTGTGGAAGCCAAGTATATTTTTTTTCTAATTTTGTAGCTTCAAAATGATTAATATTTAAGAATTTTTCTTGAATAATAATATCTTCATACCAAAAAAAACAATTTCCTATAATTCCAATAAAACAGATGATTATTACAGATAACATACGATCTATTGGAATGCTCTCTTCAGCAGAAAAAATGATACCAATAGCTGCAAAAATTATCAAAAGCCAATATGCTGCTTGCGTTTTATATTTTGACTGTAAGACTGTATAATGTTTTTCGTTTTCAACAATCTTGGTATAAGCTCCATAAATAAATAAATCGTCTTTATTTGATTTTTTTTTGTTTTTTTTCATATTAAAATAAAATAATTACCTTTATTTTATCTATAAAACAAAAAAAAATATGTGTCAATATATGTGCTGAGTTATTTAACTAAAGAAATTAAATGTTTAGTAAGTAAAGCTAATTTTTTCTCATCTTGGAGAAGAGAACCATAAGAAGTTCTTTCTTTGACTTTATTAGAATATTTTAGAAATGATTCTAAAAAAATACCCATAATTGGGTTAACTTCAAGTATGTAGATTTTTCCATCTTCCTTGGATCGAATCATATCGACAATTGTTGTATCAATATCAATTATTTTTGTAGCTTTTAAAGCTATCTCTTCAAATTCTTTTGAAGGAATATCTGATATCAGATGTCCCCCAGAGCTAATATTTGTTTTAAAAGAATGTATGTTTTTTCCTCTACAATAACACCATATGACTTTATTTTTGAAAATCTCCACTCTATAATCATGCTCATCAAAATCAATGAATTTTTCAATATAATAACTCTTATATGAATCCTTTGTAGCTTCCACAAAGTCTTTGAATTGCTCTAAATCATCAAATTTAATTATTCCCTTGCCCCCATGGTTGCCTGTTGGCTTTATTATTATTATTTTCCATTTATCAAAGATATCTTTTGCTAATATAGGTGCATTTTTGGGGTTAACTAACATTGCTGGAGGAACATTAATGCCATTTTTTGTTAATAGTAAGTTAGTTATGAATTTGTCTTTTGCTGTATTAAATGCTCTAGATGTATTTATTGTTTTTACCCCAGAGAGTTCCAAAGCTTGTAAAATCTCATTTTGATATTCAGAGAATTCATCCATGTTCATATGATAAAAAGCATCTACAGATGACAAATCAAAGCCATCTTGTGTATAAACTCGTCCATTCAATGAGTAGCACTCTCTCATATCAAAATTATTTATAACTTTTATGTTTTCATTTTCTAAAAGAGTTTTTAGTTTCTCTTGAATGATGTCTCCACCATCGTTTCTGTACATCCATAAAGCTATTGTTTTATGTTTCATAACTTTCCCTCTTTTTTACTTATTTTACTAGTTTATCTATTTTTTTTCTATTGAAGGAAAAAAATAAATTTTCTTATAATCTTTCAAAAGAATTAGTTGGTAGATTTATTAAATAATAAGTCGAAAAATATATGTTTTTTTTAGAAATATAATCAGGACAATCATTATTGACTTATGCAATACAGCTTTGATTATCTCTATCTTGACATAAATTAATATTTTAATTAGAACTGGATGCTTCTTGAATTTAACCCTGGAGGCATTCAATGAAGAAACTTTTAATTATGATGTTATGTATGTTTTCTATGTATAATGTTTTTGCAAATTCTAAATCGGATATTGATTGGAATAAGAAAAATAGTATTGCTTGTGAATCTTGTGAAAAATATTTGAAAAATCATTATTTTTCTTTAGATAATTTGGTAGTAGAAAAGGAACAATTATATGTGAGTCTTGATGGGAAAACAGTTCCTATTTATGCAATGTATAAGGACGAAAATGGTTATTTTATTAAAACTTGGTTAGATCTTGATAATGATTATTGTCCAAGTTGTGGAGATAAATCCTGGATCGAAATATATGGATGTTGTTCGAACCGACCGAGTAAATGTAGCATGTCTTGTCAAAATAAATACTAAGCGCTATTCTAGTTAAGAACATTAAAATTAATATGATAAAAGTAGCAAGTATTTTATTGCCGTTCTTTATTTGTAATTTCTCAATTCTATGTGCTATTGATCTTAAAAAAAACCGTTTTGAATGGGAAAATGTATATAATCAAATTTCAAATGAGCAAAAAGATAAATTAGAAAAATGTGCCGAATATCTTATAAAAAAAGATACGTTGGGGTATGTATTATTTGGAAATAAACCGGTATTTATGGCCGGTTTTTTTGATCCTTTAACTTCCCATCATTCAATGTTTTCCCCAAATATTAAAGAAACAGTTATGACAAGAATAATGATCGATATTCTTGAAGAAGCAAATTTAATTGGAAATAATCCAAATAGTAATTTTCTCATTCAGGTTCAATATAAAAAATTCCAAGATAAAAAAAATACATATAGTTATGTTCTATTCATTAATAAAAAAGCTTTTATTGCAACAGTAAATAAAAAATTATTATTATTTCAGTATGTATTGGGTCCTAATGTAACAGCAGAAAAATTATTAGAAAAAGTTGCAAGTCCTAATGAAACCCTCTTTAGTGCATTAAATAATGATGTGACATTGGTAGGCATAGTTTTAGGATATGGAAGTTATAATGGATGTTTCGGTTCTTATCTCTCAAGAATAGATAAATTTCTTGAACATAATAATGAAAATCTTCCCTTGATAAGTAGAAAAATAATTTTTACAAAGAAATATCAAGATAAAAGTAAATTTTTTCAGAAATATAATGAAAAATTTATGAAACAAAACATCTTTCCAAGTTTTGGTTATTTGAGCTTAAAGGAGGAATATAATGATTTAGTAAAAAGATGTATTATTTCAAAAACTCTTTCCGATCAAACTGAACCTAATTTTCCTTATTTTGGATGTGAGCTAATGGAAGAGACAGATAAAATTATCAAAAAATATAAAAAAACTCAAAAGGATCTGCAAAAAGTAATATCTTCAAAAAATCTATTAGAGATGATTTTTGCTAGATTTGCCGGGAAAGATCAGTTAGAAGTTAAAGAAGGTTTACAGAAAAAAAATCAAAGCATTAAATATAAGGAAAAAAAAGATTACTCAGATCTACTCTCTCAAATGTTTTTGCAATCTTTTGAAAAATATTTCGATAATGATAAAACGTTTATTCAGGCTTTTATAGATGGTTTGAAAATGAAAGAGTCTGAAGAAAGTAAAATATGTGATCGTATTATGAATCAAAAAAAAATATCTAAACAAATAAAAGCAAAGGAGAATTTAAATTTTTCAGATCAATTTTTTGAAAAATTAAACAAAGAGGGAAATTCACAAGAAATCGTTGCCAAAAAGTTAAACTATAAGATTCTTCAAACAGGACAAGGTAAAGCAATAACTGATACAAAGAATGTTGTATCAGTATTTTATAAATTATCCAGGATAGATAAAAAGCCTTTCAATGCTGAAAATGCTATAGGTGTAAAAATAAAAGAACCCTTATCTAATTTCATGCCGGGAATAGCCAAAGCATTAATAGGTATGAAAAAAAATGAAAAAAGAAAGATCTTTATTCATCCCTCATATGGCTACGGAGAAAAAACAACTTTAGATCCAAATATTGCATTAATTGCAGAGATTGAGCTTATAGATTTTGAAAAAGATGAAACAATACAAGAAAATAGTATCGAACCACATTTATTAAAAGCAGAAAAATTTAATCTTCTAAAGCTTCAAGATAATGATAGAAAAAACACAATATTTAGTGGTAATTTTCTAGGCAGGAAAAACGGAGAATATATTAGAAAAAAAAATAGCAACTTTTCATTGGAAAGAATTATTAAAAATCTTCAAAATCCCAGAAAAAATAAAGTGGATTTGGAGAATGATAATATCCAAATGGAAATTAGAAATTTATATTGGTTAATTTATCAGGATTAAAAAAAAACATTCAAATATTGTTTAGCAAATCTGTAAATAAACAATATTTGAATATAATAATACTTGCTAATTATTAATTAGACCTAATATAATCATTCATATTAAAACTTTTTATTTAATTATGGCGTTAATAGTAGAAAACTCTCTTATTTCATCTTTTATAGATAAAAGAATTATTTGTGGTGATTTAAGAGTAGAAGAAAGTAAATGCTCTGAAATTTCAAGATCGGCATTTAAAGTAGCAGGCGTTTCTATTTCAGCGCTTGGAAGAATACCTTTTGTGCCAGTTAGTTTGAAATTAAAAAGTTTGGGATTTTTTCGTTATTTTCTAGCTGCTGGAAATACAGTGGGTTTTTGGGTTGTTGGAAGTTGGTCTATTTTAAATGTTATAGATGAGTTCACTCAGCCTTTAACAAAAGAAGAAAAAATATTGTTAGAAAATCACTTAAGCACTTTAGCTAAAACCGTATCAATTGCCTCATCTCTTGTTTTAAGTATTACTTCTAAAAGTGTTACCGCATATATAGCTTATACTTATAATAATGAAAATATATTGATGCCAATAGCAGTTATGCTCTCAGATACAAGCTTTCCCTTTTACTCCTCTTTATTAAGTACAAGAAAACTTCTTGAAAAACGATCTTTTTCTGAAATTGAAAAAAAAATCAATTTAATGAGATATGAAATTATAGAGTTAATAGAAAGCAACAGATCCTTATTTGTTAGTAAGAATAAAAGTGAAAAAGAAGATTCTTTAACTTTATTTAATAGAATAAAATTTAGAGCATCAAAAGATGAAAGATTAAAAGAATTTTTGCCAATAATATTTCAAAAAAATCCTGAGGTTGAACAAACAAAAATTGAGAAATATGGAAAAAACTTTTTCGGCTTAAATGGAGTTCATCTTACTCTTAGTCATATGGCTTTCTTAGGTATTATATCTTATGTAGGAGGACAACTTCTAACGTCATCTTCTGTTGGAGGCGTCATAGCCGCAACTCTTACTATAGGTTCTAATGTATACCTGGAAGGAACATCTCTTGTAAAAACAGCAAAAAGAGCTTTTGGAGGATTATATAATCTTTTTACATGTCGTAGAAGACCAGCTTTATCTAAACAGCTTAGTCCAAAGCTTACATTTGCTTTGAGTGCTATTGGATTATTGACTTCTATTCATTCCTGGGGACCTAATGTGCAGGTAGCAGATGACTATATCGAACAAAAGGGATTTAAAGCATATATGGAAATTGTAAGTACTATGGCAATAGTTCTTTTAGTTTCAACTGCAATGCTAGATATTATTGATGGAATTGTTGAGAAAAAGATTGATAAATTAGGTACTAAAGAAGAAAAAGAGATATTAGAAATAGATAGAAAAATGAAGAGATTAGTAAATGTCATTGATAAAAGCCCACTGATAGAATTTGTGAAATTTGCTAAAATTATTCCTAAAGAAACTCTTGATGAAGTTCAAAAAAAATGCAATGTTACTCAAAGTGAATTGGATCATTATATTCAGGAATATTATAGGGGTTTGGATGAAAAAAAATTATCTAAAGAAGAAGAGCTTAGTCCTTTTGTCTAGCAGTAAAATTCTATATTCTTATCAAAAACATTTTCCTAGAATGAAGTGTTTGATAGTCGTAGACATAGTATCCCTTTCAAAAAAAGTTCCTACAATTATGTCAGGATTTGATTATGTTCATGGTTTGCAAGGGTAACTCCAAGAACTTATGAGGAAACTATCGAAGCTTTAGAAAAAGCGCACTATGATGTTTTACAAGAAATTGGTGTGCCAAATATGTCGAACACATTTATTTGAATTCTCAAACCAAATGATTTATGAGAAAATTATTTCCTTTTATTTATTAAAATTTTGAGTATTCAAATAGATTCTTAATCGTTTTCACAACTCTTCAAAAAATTATTGTTATCTTTTCCTTACAAAATATCCTTCATTACATATTGTTTTTTTTCTAACTATTTCAGGAGGACGTTATGTTCCGATTATTTTCAATTTTTTATATATTTTTTTCTGTTTTATCATTCATAAACCCTCTATCAGCCTATCAAAAGGAAGATAATCCTAAGGAAGTTATTCTTATATCTATACCAGAACAAATATCAAGCCATTATAAATCATCGGATTTTTTAATAGGAGATATAGTCAATCCATTAAGCGGAAGTCTTAGTTTATCCAATACAGAAGGGATTTTCTTTTAGAAATTTACAATATAGGTTATTTTTGCTAGGGAATATCCATGCAATCAATTTTGCAAGATGCTTGTTGCGCAAATTCCATAGGGATGCAACTACTTTGTTTTTACATTCCTATATTTAAAGTTGCCAAAAAAAAAATATTATTAAATAATCCCTTAACAAAAAATCGGGAGATGATCATGTTAAAAAAAATGTTTTTTTATTTATTTATTGTGTTATTCGTTTTTTCATTAAGTCCTTCTATAGCCCGAGAAAAGTTTCAAGTAAATCAAAATTGGAAAGTAAAATCTCTTGAAAAAACTCGAGATATTCGACGGTTGAATATACCTTTTGAATATACTCAATTTTATAAAGTAGAGCTAAACAATGATAAAGGAGAGAAATTTTCTGTTATATTATGTAAATCTTCCGATGATTGGATAGAAGAAGCTGAAGAACACAAAAAAATCGAAAAAATCGATAGAGCAACTGCTGGAGCAGAGGGAATAATTGCTGCAGCTGAACTAGCTACTGGTAATGTTGTGATGGGAACTGTAACAGCTGCAAAGGGAGTTGTTGACCTAATTAAGGCAGAGAAGGAATCTGAAGCTGCAGAAAAATGTTATGAAATAGCAAAAAAAGAAAAAGAAAAAGAGGAAGAAGAGGAAAACAAAAATAAATAGGTGAAAATTATGTTAGAAAAATATATAAGTATAATTTTATCTGTCGTAATAAGTATTTTAGCTTTTTATTATTACAAAAAAAAGAAACAATTGTTTCAGTTGTGCGTAGGGTTTTATTTTATTGGCATTATGTTTATAACAATATTTCCGGATTATTTTTATTATATTCTAATAATATTAGCAGTTTTATCTATAAGCATTTTTTCTTATTGGTTATATAAGAAAAAGTTAAATAAATGATTTTACTAATATTTATATGCCAATACAATTCGCACGTCTTGAGATAACGGAGCATAGAAAAAAACAAAGATCAAGATAGATGGTATAGTGGTATTCTTTCTCCTTGTTAAAGAGTCTTTTCTCAAAAAAATCGTCGAATGCGGTGTCGAGGTATAGTTAAAAATCAGTTTTCTGCATTTATGGAATGCTATCTGCTTTAACATAAAACGTCTATTAGTTATCGATCCTCCAAAGTTATGTATAAGTTAAAAGAATAGGAATGTCAAAAAGCTGAAAAAATAATAAAAAAGAACTAAAAAAAAGTTAGTTTGTTATATCAGAAATCTTTTTAGTCAAAAAAATATCTAGTTGTGCAGCTAGCAACAGGCTCATGAGAGAGCATTCTCAAAGAATCTGCGCCAAAATCTGCAGTTCTATGAAACATAGCAGCTGCAGAATCATTTCCTCTTTGAGAGGTTTGGGGAAACATCCAAGGATTAGCATAAACCCCATATAAATCTAAATTGGTTAAAGGATCATTTGAAACAAAAGCATAAAGATTGAGACTATCTATGAAACCTTTGGGATCAGGGGTTAACCATCTACCTAATTTTGGATCATAATATTATTTTCCAAAGTAAGTGCGATTTGTTTCTACATCATAAAAAGAAGTATTCATAAATAATTTATCTTGAATTTTAATTTTGAAAAAGACAAGCTTTATTTAAATTATAAAGATTTAATTATTAAATTATGAAAAGATTGATTATATGTATTTTACTGACGAGTTTTTTTCTTAATCTAGAAGGTACAGAGGTTTTTCCTGAACAACAACCGTATAGTTTTTCCAAAGAAAAAATTTTAGACTCTTTTTTTCAAGAACTTTTTGAAAATACAACAACAGGCTATGTTGTTTATGGACAAAAACCTATAGAATTAATAGGTATTAAAGACCTAGAAAACACAATTCCTGGCTCTAAAGAACATTATTTTTCTGTTAAAATGCTTATTGGTTCAGAA
>SDBV01003886.1_pt1 | contig 21719 bp, 33 predicted proteins | sample 2277081 | NCBI WGS metagenome assembly SDBV01 (sample SAMN10402039, study PRJNA504765) | marine sediment metagenome | isolation source: marine sediment core GS10_PC15, 223 cmbsf | place: Arctic Ocean: Southern Knipovich Ridge | collected 2010 | reverse complement strand
AGACCTAGAGCAATAAGTGGTGTTATTCCATTAGTTGTTAAAATTGTGTCAGTATTTTGAGTATGATCTAAAGAATTACTATGTTTGAAAAATACTGCACTATCTATATCTCCTACTGTAGAAATTGGTTTACCAGTTATTATACTCCAATCAATAGATGAAACAGAACCTACATTAATCCAATCAGCTAAAATTCCAGTAGATATTGCTTTATTCCAAGTGTATAAACTATCATCGAATTTAACTATATAAAGATCATTTTCTGAATTTCCACTCAAAGGTAAATTAGCTGTAGTATCTACTACTCCTTTTAAAGTTAAAAGTGTTGTATCTTGAACAATATCAAATTTCTTAGAAAGTGGATTGTATCTATATGTAAATGCCATAATTTTCTCCTATAAATTTATTTTTTATAATTTCTATATTCTTCTTTTTTTAATAAAATTTCTTTATCTCTTACAACAATAATTCTAAAACCTAATTTACGAGCAAAATACGAAGGTTTATATCCCTTAGTATACTTATTCTCTTTTAATCGTTCATCATATTTTACAAATTGAATATTATTTTTTCGAGATTTAATAAATAAGTTATTTAACCTTTGCCATTGAAGGCATCTAAAAAGATCTCGACAATCATCTTGATTTTTTGAAAGCATTTTAACATACTTTCTATCCATTTTATCTTTATATCCAATGATCAATAATACCGCTACAATTTCATTATTTTCTTCTTTAATAAAACATTTATCACCATGTTTTAAACAATCGTTAAAAACACTCTTGGCGACCTTCATGTTATTTAGGAAAAGACGTTTGTTATTTCTTGTGACGTAAAAATCAGAGTTAGAATCTCTATTTTGTATACAAAAACATATAAAGGCTGATTTATCTGATGATTTTAGTGATCGAATCATATGTTTCCTAAAATTTATTAGATTTAATTCTGTTATCTATTGCCCAAAGCGGTTTAAGATTAGTATAGTTAAAGCAAGCTTCCTGTTGTTTTGAATCAGTAAAATCAAAAGATGCACAAGGTATTCTATGGTCTATTTCCCAACCATTTAACCCATAGTTATCCCAATTCATATCTCTTGTAAATTGAGTTTGTAAATGTTTTTTTAACTCTTCTATAGTACATCCGAGTAAATCTAAAGTTTTTTTACTTTTGGATTGTCCTTTTAAAGCTTTCGATAATCTAGTTCTTAAATTTACCAAGATTTTAAAATTACTATCATCTTTTCTTTTTTGAACAGATTGTTTATTAATTTTTTCTTTATTTCTTATTTTATATTCTTTTACTTTTATTTGAATTTGTTCCTTATTCTCAATTCTATATTCTTTTAAATATTTATCCATTTTAACTTTATTTTTTTTAAGCCAATTTTTATTTCGAGTTAGAATATATTCTTTATTATCTTCATAGTCCTGTTTCTTCTTTATTTTGATTTTTTCTTTATTTTCATCACGATATTTTTTATTATATATTGAGATACATAACTTACATCGAGATTTTAAACGATTACCTGTATATCTGGAATTTTTAGAAAATTCTGATAATTTTTTTTCTAATCCACATTTTGTACAAATTTTAGTTTTCATAATAAATTTTTCAAAATAGAGGGGATGGGAAATTTAATTCCCCATCCTTACTCTTAATCTATAATTTACCTTCATTTACACTCTGGTAAATTTAGCAAAAGTCTTATTATTGATAGCTGTAGCAGAATATTCTTCAGCACCAAAAAATCCTTTTGCATATTTTCTCAAGTTACCTACATTCATTCCATTCCCACTAGAAATTATCACACGTTCTTTAGCTTCTCCAGCAGATTCAGTATCAGCCATTTCATTCAATTGATCAGTCTTTCGACGAGCAACTAAAAGAGAACGGTTTCGTTTACTGTCAGCTACAGCAACTAAATAAGCAACATCAGCATTAATAACAGTTTTGGTAACTGTATCAATGTCAACATCTAATTCCTCAATAGGAATATGTTTTGAAACAACATCAAAAATAGACACAGCCTGATTTTTATCAGCATCATAATTCATCAACTGAATATCAGTAGTAACATTTCCACCAGTGATTAAAATAAGCTCTCTACCAAACTTAGCGATAGAACGAGCCATGTCAACCAATTTAGGATAGTCAAACTTTGTCTTTCCACTGTCAAGCGTAAAAACTTTAGATTCAGCAACTGCTCCTGCATCAACTAAAGCTAATACTGAGAAAATTTCTTGACGATCCATTGCTTCCATAATAGCTTCTGCGTTGAACTGCAAAACACTATGGTCAGCTTTCAACCACTCATGCAAACAAATATAAACTTCTTCAGAAACTAAGTCAGTCCAAGTTACTTCTGTTCTCTGATTAGGAGTTACCTTAGTTTGTGTAATATTACAGTTAGCATCAATCGTGTTTACTGTCTTGGTGATTGTATCAGGAGCAAGGAAAAACACATGCTCTCCAACATCAGCCCTTTCAGTTCTTGCAATCGATTCAATAACTTCAGGAATCGGAAGCTCAACATCATATACATCTCCAATAGTTCTAGCCATAAAAAGATCACGTTCTGAACCAGCAAGATGCTTGGCTTTGACCATTTGTTCAGCTAAAACTTTCTTTTGTTCTGCGTTTAATTTTATTTTACTCATTTTTCTTATTTCCTCCTAGTATTAATTGAGATTATTTTTGTCTTGTATATATCTTCTGCTTTGGTGTTGCCTTGCTTGTTTCTTGTCTGATAGTAGCAATTACTGTAGAATAATCAGATGGTTTATCATCTGCATCACCAGTATTCATATCAGATTCAGCTTCATCATCTTCTGATGCATTCACTTTATCCTTCTTAGCTTCTAATTCGTCTTTTTCCTTCTTGACTTTAGCAAGTTCACACTTATCTTCATTCAAATAATCTTCATCTTTAAAGTCTTTGGCATATTCATTGTCTTTCAACTCTTCTTTACGTTCAGCAATTGTTTCCTTATCTGCTTGGGCTTGAATAGCTTCATTGACCTTTTCATCATTCAAATAATCTTCATCTTTGAAGTCTTTAGTAAACTCATTATCCTTCAATTGAACTTTCGTTTTCCCGACTTTTTCAGCGTTCTCACGAACTGTTTCAATTTCAGAATCTTTTGCTTCTAAAGTACTTTCTAATTCTTCAACTCTAGCCTTGGCTTCTTTAAGAGCATTAAAGTCAGTTACAGTCATTCTTTCTATATTTTCTATAACTGTTTCAACACCATCTTTTTCTTCAACAGAAAAAGTTCTGATTTCAACGGAATCTGTTTTAAAAGCAAGTTCTTCTGCTTTTTCTTCATCTGTCTTTTCAGTACCTTCAGCTTCACCTTCATCATCTTTTTCATTTGTTTTTGTAGCTTCTTTGCGAAGGTCAGCAACAACTTCATCGTTAAGCAAATCTTCATCTTTTACATCTTTAGCAAAATCGCCTAATTCATCTCTAAGGGCTTTTACCTTCTTAATTTCCTCTTCATTCATGGATTTAACTCCTCCTTGTTTTTTTGTTGCCTTAATAGCTTCATCTATTTCATTTACATGTTTATCTAACTCTTCTTTTGCGCTTTTTCTTAATTCTTCTGTGGTAATTGAATTTGTTACAGGTAAAATTGTATCTAATTTATCTAAGGCAATACGATAATTAGTTACATCAAACCTACCATTACGATCTTTAAAAGGAAGATGCCTGGCTTTTTTATTACCAGTTTCTCCATTTAAAAATGCTGGTTCAATTACTGCAAAAGAAGAATCAGGAAAATTATTAGTAATATCTGAACTCCATTTATCAGCTCTTACTTTAATATGTTCTTTTATTTTTGCCATAATATCATTCATAATTCTATGGGTATGTTTACCATCATCAGTAGTTTCTGGATCTGCATTTTTAGCTAACTGAATCTGCCAATTAACAATTTTATGAGGTTCAGGATGTTTTCCTTCACCATGTCCAGAAATAGTTATACCATTCCCATCAAAATCCATCTCTGCAACATGAAAATGTTTATCGTCTGAAGTAGTTACAATAAATAATTCAGGCATTTTTATTTCATCATCTTCATGTTCACTTTCTAAAACTTCATCGCATGCTTTTTCAATTACTGAAGCGCATACTAAATCTCTATCTTCTATATTAGATAATCTATTTTTAATTCTTTTAGCAAATTCAGATATTTTCGCTGTTGGTTCAGCAGGTGGATTATCCATTAAATGCCCCATACCAACAAAATCAATATCATTTAAACGAATTGTACCATCTTTTAATTCTTCTTGGGTATCTCTTTCAGAAAGTAATTCAAAAGATACTGACAATTCTCCTTCTTTAGCTAATTCAACAGATCTTTCATATTCATCTGGATAAACTGATTTAAACATAGAATATACAACTTCTATATTATCACCATTAATCCAAGCATCTAAAATATTTCCCATTACAAATCCAGCACCTAAATGCTCAAAATTAACTTGGGATCCAACTAATCCTGAAATTCCATTTACTACTGCTTGTCTAGCTAAACGGATACCATTTAAATTAGCTGATTCAATTTTAGCATACACAGTTTTAAAAAATCCTAAATGAACTGATGGAAATTTAATATCTCTTTTTCTGATAATATCCAAAAGTTCAGTAGAATCTTCTTCAACTGAAACAATTTGTTTACTTTGAATTATAATTTTTTCTTTCATTATTTTTACTCCTCTTTGTTTGACATATCTAATACGTCTAATATCTCTGAGATATCTTTTTGTCCACAAATCATATGAATTTGTTTACAAGGAACTTTCTTAAATCCCTTTAATACTTTATTTTCAGTGAAAAAAATTAATTTCTTTCCATATATTAATTGTAATTGTTTAGATAATATTAATCGTTTACCTTTAACAATTCGATACATACAAGTTGAAAACTTTTTAGCTCCAACTAATTTTGTTTCTATTTTTATAGGATACTGTATTTTTCCTTTTAAAACTAATAGATCTTGTTTATTTCTACTTAATACTTTAGCTGTTAAATTAATTTTAGTTTTAACTGGTAAAAGAACAGAACTAATAATATCACTAAATTGTTCATCATTTATTAATTTCATACCTATAATATCAATAAATTCTCTATTGAAAAATAACTTTGTACCTACAATATTAATAAATTCTCTTCGTAAAAGTCGTCTTTTACGTTCTTTAATTCTTGCTTCTCCACCTGTTACTGGTGCAATAGGTGGAACTACTGCTTGTGGTATACAAACAGAATTATATTTTACAGTATTAAAAAGGCAAGAATTAAACATAACTTTTTATTTCATAGATCTTACTAAATCATCATATCCTGCTTGATCTAAACCTAGATTTGTTTTAGTATTATCTTCTGCTGTTTGACGTTCTGTTTCTTTTGTAGTTGCATCAGAAACATCTCTATCTATTTTATCAAAAGTCTGAAGAATTCCTGAAACAACTTCGGCTACTAAAGTTGTTCCATTAACAGTAACTTCTTGAGTATTAACAACAGAACTAAAACCAAATTTATCTACACAATCTTGTTTTGTCATAGTTCCATTTAAATCTGCAACTTCTTTATTCAATGTACTATCATAAAATACTTTTGCCATAATTATTTTCCTTTTATTATATTATCTAAAACACCAACATCTAACATTTACTGTTCCTGTTGGACTTCCTGTTTTAACTCTAACTATAGTAAAACCATCAGAATCAAAAGTAACATGAGTAAAACTTGCATCTGCACCACCGCCTACTTCATATCTACCAAGAAAATCATGTATAGAAACAGCACCAGGAACAAGATTGTCTTGTGCCGCATATCCACCATCAGTTGAACCATCAGTAAATCCTAAACTATTTGCTTGTGTATTACCAGCTAATGTGGTTACAACCAATATAGCTTTTGGTTTAAATCCTACACCTGTAACCGCCAAAGATCCAGTTACGCTAATATCATAGGAAAATGTTATAACCTTAACTAATTGTGTTCCACCTTGAGCTTCCCAAGCACTATTTGCGGCATTACGGACTAAAAAATCTTCTGCCGCTTCACTGGTAATAGTTAAATCAGAAACTGAAACTACACCAGCATTATCCATAGTTACATCACCAGATAACGATTTATAATTTACTGTATCTGCTCCTGTACCTATTGGTATTTCTGTAGTTAGAATACCTTCAGCACCATCTGTTTCAAGATCGTTAATTTCTGTGCTAATACCTGCTGTAAATTGTGTATAAATTTGTGCAGTTGTATTAACAGTAATTGGATCAGCAGTTATTAATGTATATCCTTTATCAGCATTAACTGCTCCTTCTTCAATAAAAACTGCTAAATTAGCTGTAACTTCTGCATCTTCATCAGCATCGGTAGTTCTTGTCAAAGTTAAAGTTGTAGTTGTACCACCAGTAACTTCCCAAAGACCATTATATTTATCATCTTTACCAGTACCACTAAGAACAGCTCCAGCATCTTTAATAAGAATTCTATCTCCATCTACAGATTCAATAACATCTATTAAACCTCTGGAAGATCCAGCAGTTAAAGATGCTAATGTAAGAGTTCCAGCAGAAAAACTAGCAGTAGCAGAAGTAGTCCAATTAGTATTCTGATCAGAAGCCAATCTACAAGAATTTTTCCAATCTAAACCATTAACTAAACTATCAGTATAAGTTTTTACTGCTTTTTCCGTTGGTATAGCAGTATCACTATCTCCAACAAGTGTTCCATCTATAGAAATTTCATCTGCTGTAGCTCCAGTGGCTAATGTTATATCTCCATCGATTTGTACTTTTCCATGTTTCATATTTAATCCTCTTTTTTTATATTTATCCTACAACTCTTATATTCCAAGTTCCAGTAATAGTTCCGAAAGATGATAAATCCACTGTTAAGACCGTTGTGCTTATTGCTGTAAATTCGTCGGCTTGTACAACATTTCCAGAATTATCATAAAGCATTAATAATACATATTGAGTATTTAAACTATGTGTTGCTGTTAAAATACCACTAGATAAATCTGCATTAGTAAATGATTGTGTAAATGTACCTGTTGTTCCTATAGCACCAATAACTCTTACTTGATAATTTCCAGTAATAGGTGTTGTACCTGTAAAATCTAATTCAATAGTATTATCAGTTAAATAAGTTATTTCTGATGGAAATATTTCATTATTATTATTGTCATAAACAATAACAACAGGATAATCAATAGATAAATTATGAGTAATAGTTATTTTATTAGCAGTTAAATCAGCATTGGTAAAAGTTTGTTTAAAACTAGTATTTGCAAAATCAATAGCTGTCATATCACCAGTAGGCATATTGATTTTAACAATTTGTCCATCAGTTGGAGTATTAGTTAAATCTAATTCTAACTGTTTTATAGTTCGATCTGTTATTTGATCACCATCAATTGTTGAATCTCTATCTGTAGCCATAAAATACCTTTATTAATTTATTCGACTTTTTTATTAGTTAATAATTCATGAAGAATTAAGATAGCTCCTTCAAATTCAGATATTTTTGTTTTTTCAGTTGCAATAGTAATTTCAAGTGATTTAAGAAATTGTCTTAATTTTTTACATTCAATATTTGTTCGATCAATAAGTTTTTGTATATCTTTTTTATACACAGTTGAACCAATAATATCATCTACTAGTTTACCATGTTCTTCTTTTAAATTATCAATCTCTTTTTTTAACTTATTTTTCTTTTTAGCAACCTTTTTAACAACTTTTCTTCTACCTTTATTTGAAGAAGCCATCTTAACTCCTTTTTCTAGTAAATGATGTTAAAGGAGTCCATTCTATCTCCTTTATTTATAGGAAATCTATCATTTAATTATTAATTGTCAATTATATAATATGCTTCTAATTTTTTACCTGTTGCCAAAACATCTCCAAGTATTTGAATTTCTTTGGTATCACCAGAATTAGGATTTAAAATAAAACCTTTTCCAATACCTTCTCTAATAAGTTGACCATTAACATAAACTTGAAGTGACTTTGTAACTGGAATATCAGTTAAAGTAAAATCAATCAATGCTCCATTTGTAACTGCACTAAAATCATCATATTGCAAATCAGCTTCTTGGACTCCTGATACAGCAGGACTCTCAACCCATGTAAATCCACCACTTGCATTATCAAATGTTAAGAAAAAACCATCTGTTGGTGCATTGGTAACATCTAATTTAACTTCTAAAAGCGTGTCGTCTGCAACGTGTTGATTATCAATAGAACCATCAATATAATGCTCACTATCAATTTGATCATCAGCAATTTTTGCACCTGTAACTGCATCTACTGCTAATTCTGCTGTATCAACACCTAATGCTTTAATTCTTAAACTTTCTGCACCAGAAGCACCTTGACCAGAACCTTCAATACTAGCATCATCGACTTTAACACCAACACCATTTGCTCCAACATTAACTGCATTAGCTTCAGTTGTAGTTGTTGACGTAATATCTGGTGTAACTGCTAAAGCAGAACCACCACCGCCTTCAATACCATTACCTGCTACAGAAGCATTCAATTCATTTTCTGTAATTGTACCATCTTCAATTTGACTTGCATCTAATACACTATCTCTATCTGCCATTTAAATTACCACCTTTTTCTTTATTCTTTTTTTTTATTTTATCTATATAGCCATAAATGACTGTAAATTATTTATAATAATCAATAACAAGTGTGCCACCTGTTATTATATCTCCTAAAATTGTTATTGATGTTGGAGTAGTTTCTGTATATCCAAACCCTCTCCTTAAATGTTGTCCTCTATAAAATATAGATGTTGTATTACTAATATAAGTATTTGATATAGTAAATACATTATCAATTCCATCTATTTGAGAAGTTAAATCTTCTCCAATAATAGGAACTTGAAGAGCTGTTATTATTGCATTTTCTATTTCTTCGAAAATTCCAGCAGTAATTAAAAGTTCTAATGCTTGTCCATTCGAATGTGCTACACCAATAGTATTTTCTTGACCACGTTCAATTGTTAAGACATTACCAACAACATTTGTTGTTTTTATAATTTCAATATTTGGATCATCACAAGGATCTGGAAATAATACCTTGTTCCATATTGTTGCTAGAAAATCTCCTGTTGATGGTAATTGAGTAGCATCAGTAACAATAACTGAAAGATCAGAATTATTAATACCACCTACTTGATTGATAATTGTTCTTGAGCAATTCTTTTTTAATAAAAATGCCATTATCTATTGCCTTTTTAATTAGCCGACTACCTGAAATCCTTCGATTTTAAGAGATGTTTTAAGACCACGTTTTATATCTACAGATGGCTTCCATTCAAGAACTATTTTCGCACTTGATTTCTCTTCCATATTCTCTGGAGCTGAAAGAACTTCTACTTCTTTATGATCTACTGTAAATTCTAATTCCTCGTATGGATGTAAACTTGCATTAAAAACATAAAATATAAATTCTTTTTTTTCTCCAGCTTTTAATTTTCCTAAATCAAGTGGTGCTTCAATTGGTTGAGTTAATTCCTTATCTTTGAAAATTTGAAAATCCATTATTCATCCTTGTTTAATTTTTTAGCTAATTTTATTTTTTCTTCCAATAATTCAAGTTCAAGAATTTTTTGTACATAATCAGGGCGATCTAGTTTAGCAAGATTCTCTTTAGTTACGGTTTTATCTTTTACTAAAATTCCATCCTTATTTCGAATACAAACTCTTTCAATTATTGTTAATGCAGTTTTAATAGCATCATTATTAGAATGACAATGATCTATTGCTGTATTATACATTTCTTCAAAAAGATTATAAGCATAACCTGACATTTCAGATTTATAATTTTCTAATTTCGCCTTTTTAACCCACTTCTTTTTGTCTGGAACTTTTTCATATGTTTTAGAAACTTGTGACCAAGCACTTCTAATAGCTCGTTCTTCATCATTGGTTTCTTCAAATACAGAATTAAATACCTCTAACCAAATCATTTGAGCAGGGATAGGTAATACATTTTTAACATTATCAGGAAGTTCATCTATATTATTAAAAGGAGCAATAATCTCTTCCTGTTCAGCTACTATTTCTTCTTTTATTGGTATATCATCAGATTTTTCTTTATCAACTATTGCTTCTTTTTTATCTGAAGTTAAAAACATTTTAATAGATATTTCAGCAACTGCTTTTGCTTCATCAGGTGTTTTACCTTCAATATCAATACAGTTATTATAAGTCATAAAATATGTTAATTGAGCTGGAAAGGATAATTTCTTGATTTCTTCAGGAAGATCATCAGGAGTTTGAATAATAAATTCTGAATAATCTGTAGTAGGTTTTTTCTTCTTTTTCTTTTTACGTTTTAAATGTTCTCTTGAAAAATAATCTCTCAAAATAGCGTTATTAAAATTATCTGATTCAGGAGTATTAGGTTTTTTATCCTGATTTTCTAAATTAATATCATCTACGTCAGGATCTAAATGTTGTTCTAAATTCTGAATTACAGGTGGTTTCATAATTGTTTGAAGATCTCTTTTATTTTCTTTTGTTCTACGATTAACTTGAACTTCAAAATTTAAACTTACAATATCTTCAATAGCATCTTGTTTTGAAATAACTCCTCTATCATACATAGAACGAAGCATAGTACGCATCTCGTCAGTAATAAACGCTTTAATTATTCCTGGTATTACTTGAATTTCATTATTAGATAAGGTAGGATGTTTTACTTTATTTCTTCGCATCATTTCAATCATAACATCCTGTAATAAATTTGCCCAATCAAGAACAGCATCAACTACTTCTTCAACTAATACTTTAGGATTTAAAATTGCTTCTTCCCTAGTAGAAGAAAACCCCTGAAGTTCTATAAGTCCAAGGGAAGATAATAAATTTCTATCAGTTGATTTAACAATTTTATCATCAAAGATTTTTGAGATATCTGGAATTAAATATTCTAAATTAACATCATGTCTTAATGTTGCTATTAAATCTCCAAAATTATGATTTTCATCAAATTTCTCTTTTGCATCAACTAATTTCTTTTTTAATTCTTTAAATCCTTTTTCAGATACATTCATACCCCTTAAAGCTAATTCATCAGATCCAGCTTTCATTTGTAATATCATAGGAATGATACTTTCAATTACATCTGATTGTTTTTGAACAATAGCTTCTTTAATTAATGAATTAAATACTGTACCTCTCCTAACTAAATAAGGTATTACTTTATCTTTATGCCAAGGAGTATAAGGTTTACGAATAAAAATAGATTCAGATTCACTATTTTTTAATTGAACTTTCTTTTTATTAATATTAATAAAAAATTTGCGAGTATTTAAAGCATTACTTTTTTCTGAAAATACTGATCCACCATCAAGAAACCACATTTTTTTAGGTACTATTAATGTTCCTTGATTCTCAAATTTTTCTTTACCCCATATAACTTTTAAAGCAAGTTGAGAACTTCTCCATCGTTCTCTAAAATTTTCAGTAGATAATGATCTTAATCCACCTGGAATATCGATATTTACATTTCTATTTAATATATTTTTTTGCCAATTTTGTAAAAATTTATTTAAAGTTTCATTTTCAGTTTCTATTTTCATATCAACTGTAGAAGAATGTACCATAAAATCAATCATGGTAGATACTAAACCTGTTTTATCATTTCCCAATAATTTATCAATTTGTTCTACTTGGTCAGGAAAATTTGTTTTTACAGTAATATTAGGAGTCTGAAAATTTTTCAGCATTTTATAAATATCAAATGAATCTAAATTATTAACTTTACTCATAAACTCTCCTTAAAATATACCTAAACAATCGTCTGACGAAGTATCTGTATTATTCTTATTAATTAATGTTTCCCATTCAAACTGCCATCTACAAATAGCAAAAATTTGAAAGGCTTGATGATAATCGTCTGTTGTAGATGATCCGTAACTTTTTCGAAGTCCTGTTTGTAAAACTTTAAAACCTGAAAATTCTTTAAAAAATTTATTATCTAATGGTATATCAATTTGACCATCATAAAATAAATCTTCTAATTGAGTCATAGCCCAATCGATACCAATCATTTTTCGAATAATTATATTACCCTTTTTATCTCTAAGGGTTAAACCAGTTTCTTCATCTTTTTCGATTTCAATATCAATATTTTTTCTTAAATCTATAGCAAAAAGATGTTTATTCTTGATATCTTTATATTTTTCACTGGTTTTTAAAATATCTATAATCTGATAATCAGTAGTTGAATCTATTCCTATAAAACAACTACCCATTTTTCTATAAATGAACGCAAAAATCTCAGCTTGTTCTCTACTTGTTAATTTATTTAAAATAATGTTATAAACTAACTTATATTTCTTACCATCATAAAATATTATAATTATTTCAGTAGGTCTTGCACCCATTCCGATATCAGCAGTACAATAAATTTGTTCACAAGGTAATCTATCAATAATTATATGTTGTTTAAAATTCTTAAATTTCTTTTTATCAATATCAAATTGTTTAATAGTTCTATTTTTATTTAACGCACATTTTTTAAGTCGAAGAATATCCCAAAAACCTTCAGCACCTTCTATTATTTCTCCAACTACATTTAATTTATAAGCCATACTTGTTTTAGACTTATATTTTTCAGACATTTCTTTTTGACGATTATCATCCCAATCACTTCTTACATATTGTGGTAATCGACAAATAAATTTTTTATTTTCTTCATTATATAATATATCTCCAAGCGGAGAGCCAATTTTAATATCAGGAATACCACTAAATCTTTCAATAACTCCAAGAGAAGAACCACTATCTATCCTTTTTTCTTGTCCTTTTTCAGTAGCATATGATATTTCTTCGTATCCTAAAGTATCATAATGTAATCCTTGTAGTTTTGAGCCTGGTTCTGGATCATTAATTTTTTCATTTCTTCCATACCAAGTATGTCCATGTCTAGCTTGTATTTCCATATCTTCGCCACCACGAATTCCTTGGCTTTTTCCAGTTTTTTGTAATAATTTAAAAAAAGGATGTTCTTTCATTATATTAAGAATAGGATTAGCTACTTTTTTTAAAAAACCAGAAGTTGCTGATGCTAAACAGCTTTCTCTACCAGCATTTAATAAAATATTGATAGGAAAATCCATTTGAATAAAATCATAACTTTTTCCTGTTCCTCGACTTCCTATACAATAACATGTACCAGCTAACTGTTTCTTTCTAAAATTTTCTTTTTTTGTTAAAGAATTATCATCACAAAGTATCCATGAATAATTTTGCCAAGCTCTTTGATATCCTCTTATTTTTACAAGTTTAACATCTTCTTCATTCCAAGTATGACATGCCTTTAAATTTTCTGGAAATAATGATTCTTTAATACAAATAGGATCATGTAGACCACATATAAATTGAATATCTTTTTCTGTTATTTTTTCATACATATTTAATATACTTTCTAAAATTATCTATTGCCCATAGTGGTTGTAAATTCTTAAAATTAAAGCATATGTTTTGTTCTTTAGATTTTGAAAGATCAAATAAAGCACAGGGTTTTATATGATCTATATGCCAATCACCATAATTGTTCCAATTCATTCCTTTGGTAAATTGTTTTTGAATATGATACATAAGAAAATCAATTTCACAGCCGATTAAGAACATTGTATTTAAAGCTTTAGTGTTACCTTTTAACGCATGATTTAAACGAGTTCTTAAATTACCACTTATTCTAAAATTAATATTATTTAATCTTTTATTTTTTAAATATTCATTCCATTCTTTTTTATTTAAATCATGCCATTTTTTATTTCTTTTTAAAATTTTTTGTTTATTTTGAATATAATTAATTCTTTTTTGTTTATTTATTTTATCTCTATTTTTATCTCGATATAATTTTGATTGTTGTTTTAATTTTTCTTTATTTGTATCTCTATATTTTTTATCTTGTTCTTTTTTATATTTCTTATTTTTAGTTCGCCAATCTTTTTGTTGTTTACTTAATTTTTTTCTATTTTTATCTCTATATAATTTACCACATAATAAATTTTTTGACAGTTCTTACAATCTGCTCGTTTATTAAATTTACCAAATTTTTGATAATTAAATTCGTTTAATTCTTTTTCTTCTCCGCATTGAGAACAAATTTTAGTTTTCATAATTAATTATTATCTAATAAATCTGTTATCTCTTTCCAATTTTCCAGAAGATATTCTACATAATCTACACACCATTTTTTATCTTCTGAACTTGGTTTATAAAATTTTCCTTCTCCTGAACACATTAAATAACGAGTTGCATCTTCTTTAGATATTTTTCCATCTTTTACATCTTTAATAATTTCATAATTAAATAAAAATCTACCAGCATACCAAGGATGTTTTAAAGATTTAAAATCTTTAACTCGTTTATATAATAAAAATGTTTCCCAATTTTTATGATTACATTTTTGACATTCAAATCCTAAACCAAATGAAAATTCTTCTTTATGATCATTTATATAGTTATCTACTCTTTTTTGAAGAAGTTGTAAAGCAGATAAATCATCTTGTTCTTCTTCTTTTTTATCAATTCCGAGTTTAATTTTTAAAGATGATTTTTGATTCTGAATATCAACTAATTGTTTTGTTAATTTTTCAGGTGGTGGTTTCTCTTTACTTTGAAAATCATTTAAATCTTTTTGAATACGAATCTCAAATACTTCATTAAATATTAAAGATTTTAAAGTATCTAAATCGCTTGAAGATTCTATCTGACTATTTTCCAAATAGTTACGAAAACGTGTTTCAGCTAATAATTGTTCATCAAGATCCGAAAATGATGGATTTGCATGAAATTCTCGTATTTCAATATTTATACGAGCAATAGGTTCTAAATCACCTTTTGCTATATCTTTATATTGTTTTAAATTAGATAATCGATTAATTTCACGTTCTAATTTATTAGCCATACATACCTTTTGGATTTTAAAAACTATGAGAAGATTTGGGAGGTTTCTTCTTCTGAGGTAATTGCTCTTCGGAGAATGTCCTCTATTTACCAATAATTCTTAATTTATTTCAAAAAAAACTTGACATGGAGATTAAAATATGTTATAATATAATGGGAGAGTTTACCCTAAATTTAATAATATATTCAAAAAATATAGAAAAAGAAAATTTTCATTTATTGAATCTTTTTCTAAGATTTATATGATTTGGAAAATTGATATAAATTGCTAAACTTTTATATATCAATAGTTTATATAAAATAATGTAAAAATAGATACATTTTTACCCTACTATAGTATACCATATAAATCGTTCTATGTCAAGTTTTTGTAAATTATTGATATGAAAGGATTTATGAATAAAGAGGAAATGAAGGAAAAATCGATTTTTGATGTAACTCTTACTGCTGGAAGATTTTAGAGAAATGGATTTAATTAATTTTTAAAACCGAAAATAATTAAAAATCAAGTGATTTTTTTAATCTTTCTCTTCAAATTTAAGAATTGATTAACTTCTTTGGAAGATCTGTCATAATAGTAATTATTCGAAATAGCTACATGATAAGGGTTTATATAATATATCTCCTTTATTTCTGCCCATGCAATAGCTGTAAGGCACATAGGACATGGTTCACCAGAGCAATACATAACACCTGATTTAAGGTCATTAACACCTTCTTTTTCACATGCGTACCGAATTGCTTGTATTTCTGCGTGTGCTGTAGGATCGTGCTTAGAAGTTACCTCATTGACAGCTAAATACATCGTACCCTTATATATTACACAAGCCGAGAAAGGATATCCTTTTTTATTATTTTCAGCCAGTTTTATAAGCATTTTCATTAAATGATCTTTTTGCTTATTATTCATTATTTTTTAACACTTTCTCATATTCCCAATAATCATAAACTTTTCCTTTATATTGAGATCTTAAATAATCAATTTGTTTTTCTATACCTGTATAACCATGAAAAACATAACATTGTTTTAATCGATCTTTATGATTAGCTGTTACACATATCATTTTGTCATTAATAACTTCTTTTGCTTTATCTGTAATAGAATCCCACCATTGACCATTACAATGTTCAATAGTTCCATCAATGAGATTTAAATCAAACTCTCTTCCTGCAAAAGCCTTACAATATTGATCTTTTTGATATCCATAACATGAAATAAAACATCCATCTGTTCCAATAATAGTATCATGACCATATTTTGTATATTCCAATTTAATTGGTTTTTCCATCACAAATGCTTCACCAGAATTAAATTTAACAACTGCAATTATTTTATTATCCATAATTTATCCTTTCATCGTATACCAGAATAAAGTGCCTATAAACAAGCTACAAGGTACTATAACGAACCATTTATTGATTGTCCACCACATTCTAAGGCAAAATCCAAGAAATACTAAAATGCGATTAAAAAGATATATTTAATCATTTTTATTAAGAATTTTTAAACAATTTTTACAATCAACTTTTTTAATATTTTTAGTACAATAGTTTTCCCTACCCCAACTTTCCCATGAAAAAGAAACACCACATAAAGAAGCGTTGGTTTTTAAAGATATAAAATAATGTGTTTTAAATTTTTTCATTTTTATTCCTCATATAAATATTTAATATTTTTCGATAAACAAACATATTAGGTAAAAACTTATCAAAATAATATTGATCTGATCCATTATATATTAAAGATAATGCTCCAGCCACCCCTGCACTTCTTGAAATTCCTGCTTCACAATGAACAATAACATTTGAAGTTTTATTTCGATTATATAATGTTTCATTACGATGAATAAAATTTAAAATTTGTTGTGCATCTTTATCAGTGAATAATTTTATATCTAACATAGTTGTACATGAATAACAATGACCATCATTAATATTTAGAAATTGAGGAAGTATTCCTGTTCCATCACATCTTGTACAATCTGATCTTTTAACTAAAGGTTTATCAACATCATGAAATTGAAGTGAGAGAATATCAAAAGGTCTACTAATTATTTTTACTTTTTCTGAATTAGGATCTGAAATAGAAATAACAATATGATTTTCATCACTTTTAAATTCTTCCATTGTTTGTCTGCTTAATACTTTAATTTTCATTTTTAATTCTTTCTTTTGCTATATTAAAATATTTTTCATCTAATTCAATACCTATAAAATTTCTATTAAGATTCTTACAAGCAACACCTGTTGTACCAGATCCCATACAATTATCTAAAACAATCATTTCCTCTTGGGTATATGTTTTAATCAAATATTCACAAAGATCAACTGGTTTTTGAGTGGAATGTAGAGCTTTTTTTCCTGTTACATTTTGAAATATCAATATGTCTTTGGGAAACCCTGTAAAGGCTTCATATTTTTTACCAACTTGATTCGGTCTTTCGCTTACAATACCACCAGCGTTAAAATTTTTAGTAACTGTTTTTTCACCTATGCTTATTATTCCTTGAGGATAATAAACCATTCGATTTTTAACTTGAGATTTATGCCCCCATTTTGCTTTAGAAAAGCAACTAATTGTTTCAATTGCTTTCATCGGTCTATTTTTGGCATGTTGGTATAATCCAGGTTTTGATTTTTGCCAATACCAATCATAACGATATTGCTCAAAATTGCTCATTCTTTGAACTGTGCTAAATGGTTCTGAACCAAATAATAAAATTGCTCCATTATCTTTAATAATTCTTTTATAATGTTTCCATAAAGGTTCAAAAGGTATTATACTATCCCATTTACAGGCGGTTGTTCCGTATGGCAAATCACATAAAATCATATCAATAGATCCATCAGAAATATCTTTCATTTTTTCTAAACAATCGCCTAATATTAATTTCATATTATTTTTTCTTCCATAAATATTTTGGAATTGCTACTTCCATTATTTTTATAAGTTGTTTATTACATAAATCTACTATTACTTTAGAGAGAGTATCTTGTTTTCCTAAAAATGGTTTTTGTATATCTTTAATCATTTTTATATGTTGATTATGAATATCAGGATAAATAATTTTTATTTGCATCTTCTTTTCTTTCTATTTATATTGGTTAATACTTGTGAACAACCCATTAAGAATACTTCATCATCTGTAAATGTATTAGCCCATTTAATAAAATGATGTAATTCAAAACCACCAAAATTAACTTTAACAAGTACTTTTTCAATAAATTTATCTCCTTCATATTTATCCATTACTTCACATAAATAATTATCTTTAGAAAGACGATATTCATGATCATCTTTTTTGATTTTAATTCCCATCATTAAATATTCTAAAATTTTTGCAGGTTTATTAATTTTCATAATAATTTCTTTCCTTGTAAATGATTACGAATTTGTGTAGCCATAATTAAAATTTCTTCATATTGGCATCTCATACAAACTTGAGATTCATCTGTACAATCTCCATCATGTTCTTTATTTGCTTCATTATTTAAAGCTACCCATTTGTTCAGAGTTTCACATCTATCAGGTTTATAACAATTATAAACACAGAAAACAATATAAGTAATATCTCTTAATAATAATTTTTTCATCGATTATCTCCTGATCCACGAATCTTCCCTCTTTTTTGCCTATCTAATAATTTTTCAATATTCATTTTAGCTATATCTTCAAGAGTTAAATTAAAATATTCACCAATACGAGTAATATAATAAAGAACATCACCTAATTCTTTTCCTATTTCTTTTGAGTCTGTTTCTTTTTTATCTCTAATAGATTTTTTAACTTTATCATGTACTTCACCCACTTCACCACATAGTCCAAACATTGCTTGAGTAAATCCTTTTCCAAATTTACCATCTAATTCTTCTGTAAATTCTTTTGGATACCAAGTTTTTAATGATTCTTTTTGATAATCATTAAAATTCATAAGAATTTCTCCAAATATTTTAATGGTTCTGTTTGTAATACCATTTGTTGTAAATGATGTACCCATCCATCAATTGTTTCATAACTATCAGAGCAAACACTAGTTCCTCCAATATGTTGTAAAAAATTTTCTAATTCCAAATATTCTTTATTACAATTATTACATTTAAGTCTATCTTCTCCCCAAAAAGCTTTTGCAAATTCATGGTCAAAAATAAATGCTCTGATCCAAAAATACTTTATTATATTATCACTTTGTTCTCTGCTCATGGGATGATTAAAATTCTCATTTTTATATCCACCAGCTTTTTTTAATTGAGCATTTTCTTTAGATAATTGTTCTATCATTTTTAGTTCACATTCATTATTCATCGATTATCTCCTGAACCTTTAAGAACTCCTCGTTTCTTTACATTTACAACAGTTTATTCATATTTTAACTTCTTTAAATCTTTTCTCTTCTGCGTTGAATAAACAATCTCACCTTTTAACAAGTATTTAAAATATTTTGTACCATACTTCCATTCTAATTGTTTCATAAATCTATCTGTAGGGTTAGTAAATCTGTTAAGGAATTTCTCCATAGCTCTCTCGTCAGCGTGTTTATCCTTTATTGCTCTCTCCCTCTCTTTACTTGTCATTAGTTTCATAATTCTCCTTTACCGCAAAACGGACATGGTAATAGTTTATCCATTATCTATCATCTCCTGTTCCTAAAATTGTTCCACGTTTTCTTCTACCTGCAAGTTTATCTAAATTCTGTTGTGCTATATCACTAAGTTTTAAATCAAGAGTAGATAATACTTCATTTAAATACCATAATTGATCACCTGCTTCTTTACTTACTCGTTTTTTTAATTCTTCAAAATCAAAATCACCCCTTAAATACTTTTTTACTTTACCAGCTATTTCACCAGCTTCTTCTGCTAATCCTAAAGCTAATCTGGATAATACTAAATCTCTATTATCATTTTCAACTTTATAAGTTTCTACATCTATAAGAAATAATTTATGTGTCTTGTCTTGATAATCATCAAATTTCATAAAAATTCCTCCAGATATTCTAATGGTTTTTTTTCTAAAGCCATTTTTTGAAGATAATATTTCCAACGTATAATGTTCTTGTCATTTATAATTATATCACTATATCTCATAATGTTTTCTTCTTTGGCTTTTTCTCCCCAAAAAGCTTTAGCAAATTCAGAAGAAAAAATAATATCATGATATGTTGAATCACTTAAATTTTCTACTGGTTTATATCCTTTATCAACTGCCTTTTTAATGATTTTTTTTAATATCTTTTTATCATTCATTATAAACCATGATTCGCCAAAATTTCTTTCAAAAATTTTATCAACTCTACTCTTCTGTTTTAATGAAAGAATATAACCAGTTTTATCAACTTTATATTTTATATCTTCTATAAATCTTTGATCCCTTTTAGAAAATGTTTCAAAATGGGGGGAGTCATATAAAGAGTCTAATAAGCTATACATACTCATTATACACACTCCTTATATAATTTTTCAAGTTTAGGAGTTAATTTGTTATATTTACCACGCAAATTAGTAGGCATTAATTTACGAAGTTTTTTATTATTATAAGGTTCTTTGCCAATCTTATACCATTTACGATACTTGCCAATATAATTATAGAACATAACATATGCACCAGCACCTTTACAGTATTCTTTAACATTAATCGGTAAATTATATTTCTTTATTTTTTCAACAGTTCGTCTTTCATTATCTAATTCAAGATCTCGCATAATACATGCCATTTTTATTCCATGTTCTTTAGATATTTTTTTATTTCCATAAACCCAATAATCAAATAATTGTGTACAAGCATCAGGTTTATATTTCATCATAACATTCCATGTTTTATCTCTTTGTATCCATTGATCAAAATGACATGATTCATGTACTAAAGTATTTAACCATTTATCAACAGGTTTTCCAATACTAATTGCCATTTCATTACTCTTTGGATTAAAAAATCCATTTGATTTACTATCTCCCCATTTAACATAATCTAATCCAGACATTAAAAATGTAATTTTATATTTTTTACAACGTCTTTGAAGATCTCTAATAAATCGATCTATATTTTTATTATATGTAACTAATTTAAGTATTGGTTTCTTCATTATCATTCTCCACTTTAAAATCTTTCAATTGTAATCCTAAATTAACTAATTGATTTCGTAATAAATATACACCATAATCTGTTTTTAAAATAGGTGGATAACCTTCTTTTAAATAAACCCAAATAATATCTTTCTTAATAACAAATTTTTCAATATTATCAATATCTACATAATGTTTTCTATTTATTTTTAATTTCATACTTCTTTCATTTGTTTTATAGCTTCTATAAATCCAAAATATTTTTCAGCACATTCTGATACATCTTTTATAATAGGTTTTTTATCAGTATGTGTTTTACCTTTTGCTAAATATAATATTTTATATCTTCCAGCAAAAATAATTATTATATTTTCTAATTCTTTTATAGTAATTTCTTTATCATCTTTCCATCTTTTGCATAATTCAACTAATATATCACAAGCTGGTAAACCTTCACATAAATCAAATTTTTCATTCGTTTCTAAATCTTTAAAAGTATAATAATTATATCTTGTTCCATAATATGTGTTATCTCCTCTTTCAATTAAATTCTTTTTATTTTTTTCATATTGACTGATACTCTTGACTATCATTTGATAAATAACTCTAATAAGTAATTTTTTATTTTCTATTTTTTGTTTCATAATCTATCTCCACTGGCTCATTAACCATAGCATAATATTCATCCAATAAGGAAGCATTAATATA
>SDBV01003885.1_pt1 | contig 21727 bp, 22 predicted proteins | sample 2277081 | NCBI WGS metagenome assembly SDBV01 (sample SAMN10402039, study PRJNA504765) | marine sediment metagenome | isolation source: marine sediment core GS10_PC15, 223 cmbsf | place: Arctic Ocean: Southern Knipovich Ridge | collected 2010 | reverse complement strand
GATACAATAGAAGATCAAATATGGATACAATATTCGATGTGTTAATAAGAAAGATGGTTAATAATGAGTTAAGTTATTAGTTTATAGATAATTAATGGTGAGATCTAAGCGCCTATACCTATATCTTTATTTTGTTGATTTTTAGGGTCTTTAATGTGTTCAGAACCAAAAATTAAAACGTTCTTTCCATTAATAATATATGGTCTTTTATGGTTTTCAGCAAGTAGGCCATATTGTTCCATATTTAATATGTTCTGAAATTTTTCACAAGTATTATTTTCTTGAAAGAATTTTGGTGAACGCCAGATATTAAAATATCCCCATGCTATTAGTAAAACGAGAATTATCCCAACACTTAAAACAACTTTTTTCATTTTTTTAGTATTTTCTGCTTTACTTGCCCCACCGGGTAGCGTAAGCCCCCTAAGAACCACACCCCGAATGTTCTTGCGGGGCTACTCGCTCGGTCTTGCAGACCGCTCATAGTCCTGTTTTTTAGGCGCTGTTTAATTTTTAAAGTCATCAATAATTTTTGCTTCAATCCAATATAAATCATGGTAGTTAGGAGAACTATGCCATCTTGTAAAAAACAAATATTTTCCATCAGGTGATACTCCTGGAAATCTTTCTTGTTTATCTGTATTAATTAACTCTCCCATGTTTATATTTTTTTGCCATGCTCCATTTTTACTCTTAAAACAAATATATAGGTCACCCGAACCAAACCCACCTATTCTATCTGATGAGAATATCAGGTAGCTTTCGTCTGGAGCTATAAATGGACACCAATTTCTAATATCCTTTTTGTTAATATTTTCATTCAAACACTGAATCTCTGAGTAATCTCCATTTATTAATTCAGCACGACATATCGTCGGTGTTTTTTTAACAATTTCAAGAAAATAAATTGTCCCATTACTTGTTACGGTAGGCGTCCAAAATCCAATCAAATTATTTATTGGTTTTGGTTTATCCCAACCTTTTTTTGTTTTATCTAAAATCCAGATACCCAACTCGTCCTCGTTTGTAACGAGGATGAAATGGAATGAGAGCATTTGTAATGCGGTGTAAAAGTGAGGAGAGCAAATATGAAATAAGCAAAGAAGATAAAATAGCAGAGGATACACCCTAAATTAAATACTGGATAGTTGTTGTGAAATAATTGGAATAAGGCATATAAGTTAATCTTCAATAGTTTTAGAGAATTTGACTTAAATGCCTTATTCAATAAATCGAATATATTAAAAGAATGGAAATATTAGGCGGTCTTCTATTTGTGCTTTATTTATTAAAAATTGTTTTTCATTTTAATTTACTTTTTGATAAAAAGGTGCTTATTCAAAATGATGCAAATAAATCGAGCTTTATTGATAGTTTAATATCACCATCACGCAGGCAAACATATTTATGGATATTTTATTCATCTATCATGCTTCCTATCTTTTCAAAATATCCGCAGAATAAGAAGGCATTTAAAGTACTATCCAATATTGTTGTTGCAGCATTTTATATTACATTTCTTGTGATGATAATTATTGGCATCAATTTATCATCCTAAAAGTCCCCCGCTCGTCCTCGTTTGAGCGAAAGCGGAAACGAGAATGAAAGTGGGAGGGAGCATTTGTAATGCGGTGTAAAAGTGAGGAGAGCAAATATGAAATAAGCAAAGAAGCCTGGCTGATAGCCTGGCTTCTTTGCATTATAGAGTTTTAAGTTTAGCGGCTTTGATCAGTCCATCAATTGTATAGAGGATGCCGTTTCTATCTTCCGGCATCAGGCCAAGAATTTCATTGAACAGTTCGAGCATTTTTTTGTCCTTGAGATCGTTCTTTGATCTCCCTGTCAGATAGTCCAAAGAAACTTCCAGAGCCTCGGCTATTTTTACAGCCATCTCGATAGAGGGTTTACTAGAAAGACATTATTCCTGGTAAAATAAAGGTAGTGGTAAAACAAGATCCGAAGCCAGGGAGTATATTTGCCATGATTCTTCTATCATCAGAAGCCTCGTTCGGTTCAAAGAAGATTCGGTTTTTCAAAATAACCAGGAGAAAGCAAAAAGATCAAATCAAAGAAAGTCAGCATAATAGATTCCTCTGAATTACCAACAAAAATTAGATTCGTTTTCATATCTTCAATAATTCAATAATCCTATTTGCCACCATGGATAAAAGCATACTTTTTTCATCAGCAGTTGAGCTGTCTCTTCAGTTAGCTAATGGTGAATTTACGGCCACTGACTTAAGCAATGCTTATTACAATCATATCAAGAAGCATAATAATACTATAAATGCCATAGTAATTGATAATAAGCAGGAGGCACTGGAGACTGCCAGAAAATTAGATTTAGCATTGAAAGATGGGAATCTTGCAGGTCATCTTCATGGAGTGCCGGTAACCATCAAGGAATCTTTTAACCTGAAAGGGCATAAAACCACAGTAAATTTTAAAATGTTGAAGGGAAATGTTGCTTCTGAAGATTCGGTGATTGCTCAAAGACTGAAAGAAGCAGGAGCCGTGATTCTTGGTAAAACGAATGTGCCTACGCTTTTGGCCGACAACCAGACCTTCGGACCATTGTATCCGACAGCGAAAAATCCCTATGATACATCAAGGACTACCGGAGGAAGTACCGGAGGAGGAGCAGCAGCAGTTGCCAGCGGAATGTCAACTTTTGAGATTGGAACAGACATTGGTGGCTCGATCAGAAATCCAGCAAATTTTTGTGGACTATTTGGATTGAAGCCCACCGAAAATCAATACATACAATCCGGGCATGTACCACCATTTCCGAATGCAAGTGGCGGATTTATTGCTATGACCAGCGTTGGGCCATTGGCAAGGTCTATGGATGATATCGAATTGGCCTGGAAGATTATCAATCAACCTGACTGGAAATATCTCAATTCTCTTCCTATCCTGTCGAATAGAGAAAAGCATGAGCATTTGAGGGATTATAAGGTTGGATGGTTTGATGAGACAGAGTTTGTAGTATGCAGTGATTCCACAAAAAAAGTACTAAACGGCTTTATTGAAAAGTTGACTGTTCAAGGAGTAAATATTCATAAGTTTAATATCGATGAGCAATGGCTTCAGCAAACTTATGAGACCTGGTCAACCTTATTTGGATTTATAACAGGCCAAAATGCACCATGGATTTTCAGGCAGATCATGAAGTTCAAATTCAGGCAACAGACCAAAGGGTCATCCTTCAATGCGGTGAGGTCTTTAAGCAAAGGATTGAGTATGGATTTTAAGGTATTTTCTGATACCTTGAAAATACGCCAGGAGTTAACAGCTCAATTGATGGCTTGGTTTGATGATTATGATTTTATCATAAGTCCGACCTCTATTGGCCCGGCATTTAAACATAATCCAAAACAAAAGCCAATAAAATATGAAAACCGAAAGATCCCGTATCCGGAATATAATTTTCCATTTACTTTGCCGTATAATGTGTGTGGTAATCCATCATTAATTATTCCGGGAGGATTAAGTGGCGAAGGTTTACCAATTGGTATTCAGATAGCAGGGCCACACCATTCGGAAAATGTATTGATACATTTTGGTAAACTGATTGAGGGGCTTGGTTTTAACTTTCAGCCACCTCAAGATTTTAATTAATTTTTTAACCCATCAATAATGAACAAGCTAGTAATTATTTTTCTCATTTTGGTCTCATTCTTCGCTTGTCAGAAAAAAGAAGAGCCGCAGTCCATTGTAACTAATTTGAAGTGCGAGCATCTCCGCCATCCTTTGGGGATTGATGCGAAAAACCCACGATTCTCATGGCAAATAAAAAGTGAGGTGAATGGGATTAAACAAGTGGCATATCAAATAATTATTGGCACAGATGAACATTTTTTGACAGAAGGGAATACCTGGAATTCCGGAAAAGTCAATGCGGAGGATAATCTTGTGGTTTACAATGGGCCTGAACTTCAGCCATTTACGAAATACTTCTGGGGGGTGCAAATATGGGATAGCAATGGAGTTCAGGCAGTTTCAAAGGTTTCAACTTTTGAAACAGGCATGATGGAAATGTCAAACTGGAAAGGTTCATGGATTACAGATACACGAGATATTAATCTCAAACCGGCGCCCTATTTCAGAAAGGAATTTAAGACTGATAAAAAAGTATTAGCTGCCAGGGTATATATTGTTGCCGCAGGTTTATTTGAGCTGTCCATCAATGGCCGGAAAATAGGAGACCACAAAATGGATCCTACTTACACGCGATTTGATAGAAGAAACCTGTATGTAACCCATGATGTGACTCAGGAACTTAAGGATGGGGATAATGCCATTGGTTTATTGCTGGGCAATGGTTGGTACAATCATCAGTCAACTGCCGTATGGTATTTCCATCAGGCGCCGTGGAGGGCCAGGCCAAAGTTTTGCATGGATTTAAGGATTGAATTTGATGATGGCAGCGTTGAAACCATCAGCTCTGATAATTCATGGCGCACTTCATTGAGTCCTGTCGTATTCAACAGCATTTATACAGCTGAGCATTACGATGCGCAAAAAGAACAGCCTGGTTGGGATCAACCCGGATTTGATGCTACTCATTGGAAGTCGGCGGAAAATACACCGGCTCCCTCAAAAAACATCACGGCTCAGGTCTTGCAGCCGATAAGAAATGTGGAAAAAATCCATCCTGTTTCCATGAGAAAATTTAATGACCGGACCTATGTGTATGACTTGGGCAGGAATATTTCCGGTGTAAGTGAATTGACTGTATCTGGAGAAGGAGGAACAAAAGTCAAATTAATCCATGGCGAACTCATTCATGAAAATGGAAGGGTTGACCTGTCAAACATAGACGTGCATTACCGGCCTACTGATGATAGCGATCCATTTCAGACTGATATACTAATTTTAAGTGGAAATAGAGAAGAAACCTTTTCTCCCCGATTTAATTACAAAGGATTTCAATACGTCGAAGTTATAAGCGACCGGCCAATCCAGTTAGATCAAAATAGTCTGGTAGGATACTTTATGCATAGTGATGTGCCACCGATTGTTAAAATCAATTCGTCCAATCCTACCATTAATAAAATCTGGGAAGCCGGGAATAATTCCTACTTGTCCAACCTTTTTGGTTATCCTACTGATTGTCCGCAAAGAGAGAAAAACGGATGGACTGGAGATGCACATATTGCGGTTGAAACAGGCTTATATAGCTTCGATGCTATTACTGTTTATGAAAAGTGGATGGCTGATCATCGGGATGAGCAACAGCCAAATGGGGTATTGCTAGCAATTATTCCAACTGACGGATGGGGTTATCACTGGGCCAACGGACCGGACTGGACAAGCACGATTGCCTTAATCCCATGGAATGTATATATGTTTTATGGGGATACAAAAATCCTGTCAGACAATTACGACAATTTAAAGCGATATGTTGATCATATCGATGATCTGTATCCTTCTGGCCTGACCGACTGGGGTTTAGGTGATTGGATACCGGTAAAATCCCGTGCGCCAAAGGAATTGACATCAACTGCTTATTATTATTCTGATGCCTTGATCTTATCTAAGGCCGCTGGAATTCTTGGAAAACAAATAGATGAAAAGCACTATGCTCAACTTGCTGATAAAATTAAAAATGCCTTGAATAAGAAATATCTTGATGAGAAAACAGGCATTTATGGCAAAGGGCTTCAAACAGAATTAAGTGTTCCTTTGATGTGGGGATTGGTTCCTGATGGATTGGTTGAAAAAGTAGCTGCTAACCTGGCTAAAAAAGTGGAGTCAGAAAATTTCCATATTGATGTTGGTTTGTTGGGATCCAAGGCCATTTTAAATGCTTTAAGTGAAAATGGTTATGCTGATGTGGCCTATAAAATCGCTTCACAGGAGACATTTCCATCATGGGGATGGTGGATCGTAAATGGCGCTACCACCTTCTATGAAAACTGGAACATCGAAGCCAAGCGCGACTTTTCGCTCAATCATATCATGTTTGGTGAGATAAACGCATGGTTTTACAAAGCGTTGGGAGGGATAAAGGTGGATCCCGCTCAACCGGGTTTTAAGAATGTATTATTGAAACCAAATTTTGTTGATGGTCTGGATCAATTGTCAGCCGAACATGATGGCCCATATGGAAAGATTATTTCATCATGGAAAAAAGATGGCAGCGCTATTACCTATAATATTACTATTCCTCCCAATAGTTCTGCTACGGTTTGGCTTCATGGGAATAATGTGCTTTTGAATGGAGGAAAGCTTGACGATAGCGAATATGCCAAATTGGTTTCGAAGGAAGCAGGTGAGACTCTGGTTCAAATAGAGTCAGGGAAATATGAGTTTGCTATTGAATAAAAGGGCAGTACTACCACGAATTTAGTGGAAAACGACAATGCAGGATTACATAACAAATTCGTAAATGTGAGAATGATTGAATGCTTCAATGCGAGAATGGAATAAAGCAGAGATATAAATAGTACATTGTCAAAACTTTATTAAATGTAAATATTCACGCATTCTTGCCTGCCTCGCCGTCAGGCGGGCATTTAATCATTGAAGCATTAATTGTGGTTTTTTAAATAAATGAAAATTGCTTTTACCAATTAAATTAACAGTAGAACCATTGAATTAAATAACCTATGAGTAATTTCGCTGTTGCCATTACAAAGAATTCCTACACCTCCAGGTGAGTACTCCTGATCACATGGGACTCACGGATGAGCCAATTGAATTTGGCGGGCAAAATAAGGGTCCGTCACCATATGATTTATTGATGGGTGCATTGGCTAGTTGTACTTCCATAACACTCAGAATGTACATCAATCGAAAAGGATGGGATGTACAACGAATCCGGGTCAGAGTGAATTATTCCAGGGATTATGAAGCAGATTGTGAATCTTCGTCGTCTGTAAAAAAGAAAATAGATGTTTTTGAACGAATCATTAATATTGAAGGAAATTTGGATGATACCAAACGAGCCAGGATTTTAGAGATAGCCAATAAATGTCCGGTTCATCAAACTCTTGAGGGTAAGGCAAAAATAAAATCACGGATAGGAACAAATTAAAATGAAAATCGCAATCATTGGAAGCACAGGACATGTTGGAACATATTTAGTTCCTCGCCTGGTAAATGACGGACATAATGTAATTTCAATTAGCCGTCAACAACGGGAGCCCTACCAGGCAAATGAGGCCTGGAAATCAGTTGAGCAAATAATCATTGATCGAACAGCAGAGGAGAAAAGCCATTCATTTGGCAAACGCATTTCGGAACTAAATGCAGATGTAATAATTGATATGATTTGTTTTACGCCGGAGAGCGCTCAACGCTTAGTTAAAGCACTCCATGGAAAAATTAAGCATTTTCTGCATTGCGGAACAATCTGGGTGCATGGGCATAGCCACTCCGTACCAACAGAAGAAACACATGCCAGGGCTCCATTTGGGGAGTACGGGATAAAAAAAGCTGAGATAGAAGCATACCTGCTTGATCAATCAAAAAATCATGGATTCCCGGCAACTATTTTGCATCCGGGCCATATCGTAGGTCCGGGATGGATTCCAGTAAATCCTGCTGGAAATTTTAATCCGGAAGTGTACAAAAAATTAGCTGGGGGAGAAGAACTATTGTTGCCAAACCTTGGCATGGAAACGCTCCACCATGTGCATGCTGATGATGTCGCACAATCCTTTCAATGCGCCGTAAATAATTTCGATAAAGCGGTCGGAGAGAATTTTCATGTCGTATCTCCACAGGCTATTACACTCCGCGGTTATGCCGAATCAATAGCCCAATCGTTTGGGAAGAAAGCCAATCTTCAATTTTTATCATGGGACGAATGGAAAAAAACTGTTAGTGATCAAGACGCAAATGCCACATGGGACCATATCGCGCACAGCCCGAATTGCAGCATTGCAAAAGCCCGGAGACTTCTTAACTATACTCCAAGCTATAGTTCACTTAATGCAGTAAAGGAGTCATTATCCTGGTTAAGAGACAATGGTCAGTTATAAATGTATTGGTACTACCACGATTTTAGTGTAGAATAACAATGTAGGATTAAACAACAAATTCGTAAATGCGAGAATGATTGAATGCTTCAATGCGAGAATGAAATAAATCAGTGACATAAGTAGCACATTGTCAAAACTTTATTAATTGTAAATATTCACGCATTCCTGCATTTAATCATTGAACCATTAATTGTATTTTTTTAAATAAATGAAAATTTTTTTTCCCATTAAATTAACAGTAGAAACAATGGATTTTAAAATTTAAACTTCCTTCCTCAATACCTCCAGTGGAGATTTGTTGAGAATGCTTTTAGTATTGATCCAACCAACAAAAACCGTCAGCAGCGTTACTATTAACCATATGGCTGCTAAAGTAATGAGGTTTGGAAAAAACAGAATATCAAAGAAGTATATCGATAATGCCCAGCTGGAAAGAGGCTGAAGTTTCCGGATCATCTATTTTGCTTACCAACATAAAGAACTGTGGCGCTTTTCCCAGCACACCTTTGGGAAATACGACCATGAAGTTGGTTTGCACTCTGCGCCAGTCAACTTCTCTCACACTCCCTACATAGGTTTTTATTGGTACACCTTGTACATTCCATATGATTTCATCTTTCAGTTTAAGCCTCATGCCTCTTTTTAATCCCTCTGAAACAGATATAAATATGCTATCAGAATCTTCGGAGGAGGAGTAATTAAATGCCCCTTCAATAATTTTTTCTGAAGAGATCAGGCTGTCACCTTAGGTCACGTGGTATTTCCTGGTAAGTGACCAATTCCTGATGTGTGAAGAAGTATCAGCCTGTATTTCGGCAACGGAAGAATCCCGGACAGAATTTACCCTTGTCGTAATTATTGGGACCAGCTGTTGAACCGGTATATCGTAATCAATTGCCAGCTCCACTACCTTGTCTTTTTGGAAAGGTTTAATGTCAAATAAAACGGTATTTGAACGTTATCCTTTTCCTGCAAATTCTACCTGCCCCAATAAGCTGTCTTGTACAAGTGCCATGGTCGATACCAAAATGGCGCCAAGTCCAATCACTACTACAAGAACAGCAGTTTGATTATTTGGGCGGAAAAGATTGGCCAGGCTTTGCCGCCAAACAAAGCTGAACTTGCTCGGGAAGTACCTTTTTACCATGAAAATCAAGCCCTTTGAAACCAGCCATAACAATCCAAATACCAATAGAAGTGAACCAAAGAAGGCGCTTCCATGCTTCAGGCTCCCTGTTGGATTTACAGCAAACAGCCATGGAAAAACTATGATTAATATAAAAATAAAATACTTGAACTTGCTGACGCGCTGAGTCTTTTCTGCTGTAGTCCGCAGAATAATTAGTGGTGGAATAAGCCGGATATTCATCAAAGGTAGCACTGAAAATAGAGTGGAAATGATCAATCCGACCAGCAGGCCTCTTAATGCAGCTCCCCATTTGATGCCGTCACGCATTCCTGAAATCCCTTACACAATCGCTGGTCATACAATACATTTGGATTGGCAGACCGGCTCTCAGGATTGCTGCACCACAGGCAACTCAAGGGACAACCTTTAAAAAACACATTGGTTCGGATGCCATCGCCATCATGCGTGGAAAATCGCTGTATGTTGAATATATTAACCGTCAATTAATTTTGTCTTACTTTCATTCGAAAGCTAATAAAATTTCACATGAAAGCATAAAAGAGTGAATAAATTCTTTATGCTTTCATTGTTTCCGTGGATTTTACAGCACGATATAGGAATTAAAAAGTCGCATTCGGAATTTAAAAGGTGGCTAGATCGGTGATAGCATAAATCTTTCCGAGGTAATTGAAAGACAATAATGTTCTTCTGGGGGTAAGGTGTTGACTGTAATTAAATTCGATAGAACTAACTCACAATTCTTTGGCTCCAAAAAAATAACCAAACACTAAAGTTACCAAAGGTGGTACAAACTGGATAATAAACTCGTAAACCTCATCTGTACTAGAACTAGGAAATATAATTCTAACCGTCAGCGTTGAAAATAAAAAAACCGCAAGGACTATTAGTACCCATGCGGCTAGCTTTAATTTTCCTGAAAATTTTCGTGCAGATAATTCTATCTGTAACTTTTTTATGTGCAATTGATCATTTGAAATTGTGGGTTGCTCAAAAACATCAAAAGGCTTTTCAGTTTCAAACATTATGACATTTTCAATGTCATTTTCAGGTTTTAGATCTTCAAATTTTTCTTCATCCATAAAAACACTTGTCTATAATAATTATTAAAAATCATAATCCAAGTACCTGAACTTTTTTTAAATCACCGTCCTTCTCCTTTATAATCAATTCTCCTCCCTCACTAATTTCCTCGGATAGGAATTTTAGTACTTGTATTGCCTTAGCGACAATATTTGATCGGTTAGAATCTCCTATGATGTCGCTCACACTATTAATGTCCTGTAATGTCTTTCCAGACATACTCACCATTACTTTTTTGATCTCTTTTAGATCAAGTCCATTTTTCTCATGGGACTGAGTTTTTGTTTTCATAATTCATTTTAGAGTTTGACATTCAAATATATAATACGGAAATGTAAATAACAAGGCTTTGTATATATATTTTATATCTAATGGTTATAAAACATCTATAATATAGAAATTCATTTTGTGAACTGACTTTTTCAAGATTAAAATTCTTCATTGAAGACATGGCTTCTTAAAAAAGAATCAAAGGAAGTTTTAATGGGCACTTTCCTACCCCAACTTCCCAATTGTCAACGGATCCTGGTTGAGCATAACGGTAAGGGTTTGATACATTTTGGGATGCCATTGCTGGAATTCCTTTGATTTCTCAAAGAAATTTTCGACTGCTACAGCAAAAAATTCATGACTATTTGTGGCCGCATAGTCTCTGAAAAATTCAGATTTTGATTCATCCATTTTATTAATTTCCCGATAACACAAATCCGTCCAGGTCATCAGTACATCGTCATCCAGAAAACCATATTCCTCGTTGTGAATGGCATTTTCAAGCCGAAGCGCATGAGCCATTTCATGCAGTCCCAGGTTGCGTCCGTCTTTGTTATCCACATACCCTTCCACAAAATTTTTCCATGAAAGTACAATCATCCCTCCTGCGTTCACTTCTCCCTGATGGTAGCGTTGTGAAATCTTAGAATAATAGTCGTCGGGATAGACCAGTATCCGCTTGAAATGAGCAAAATAAATTTTTGGCAGACCATTCATCAGCTGGATTGCAGAGGCGGCGATAAGGGCCTTCATTTCATCTGTCACCTCTTCCATATTTCTGGGGACAAATTTTTTGAGGGTTATGAATTTCTGAACTCTTTTTTCAAATAGCTTCCTGTCCAAAGGATGTAAACGTTGATAGTATTTGAAATACTTTTGAAGTGGTTCCTTGTATGACTGCTTTATCCTGGTAAACGCAAATGATTCTTTACTATTAAAATCATTCTTGAATTTAAGATAATAGTACAGTACCAGTAAGCCAAAAAATAAAATCGTTCCAAATACAGCAACGATTATTGGCCCGGAGTCTTCCTCTTCTTGTACTTGTAAAAGGAGTTGAAAAAAAACCAATGAAAGAGATGATAAAGTCATTTTACATATTATAGGGAATTAAAAATATTTTTTATAGAAACCTCTTTTTCAATAATGCCTTTCAATTCCGAAATTTTCACACGCTCCTGCTCAGTAGTATCGCGATGGCGAATGGTCACTGTTTCATCCTCTTTGGTTTGGTGATCAATGGCTATGCAAAACGGAGTGCCAATCAAATCCTGTCGGGTGTATCGCTTTCCAATAGATTGGGCTTCTTCGTATATCATGTTAAAATCAAATTTCAGATCATCGAATATTTTTCTGCCAATTTCAGGAAGACCATCTTTTTTCACCAATGGCAGAATGGCCGCTTTTACCGGGGCCAGGGCAGGATGGAATTTGAGGAAAGTACGTTTCTTCTCATTTTCTCCTTCACCCACTGTCGCTTGCTTGTATCCATTGCACAAGAGCATAAAGAATAGTCGGTCAGCTCCGGCAGAAGTTTCAATCACGTATGGCACATAGTTTTTATTGATGGTCGGATCGAAATACTGCATTTTCTTTCGAGACAATTTCTGGTGACTAGCCAAATCAAAATCTGTTCTGGAATGAATGCCTTCAATTTCTTTAAAGCCAAAAGGGAATTTAAATTCTATATCTACTGCAGCATTGGCGTAATGGGCCAATTTATCATGATCGTGGAATCTGAGGTTTTCTTCAGGAATGCCCAGGGCTCTATGCCATTTTATACGTATTTGTTTCCAATGCTCGTACCATTCCATTTCTTCGCCCGGACGAATGAAAAATTGCATCTCCATTTGCTCAAATTCCCTCATTCGGAAAATAAACTGCCTGGCTACGATTTCATTTCTAAAGGCTTTTCCTATCTGGGCAATACCGAAAGGGATTTTTTTTCGCGCTGTTTTTTGCACATTCAGAAAATTCACAAAAATTCCCTGTGCTGTTTCGGGTCTCAGGTATATGTTGCTGGCGTCATCTGAAACAGAGCCAATCTGAGTTGAGAACATCAAATTGAACTGGCGTACTTCTGTCCAATTAGCCGACTTTGAAACAGGACAAACAATGCCACTATCAATGATCAGTTGGCGTACTCCTTCGAGATCTTCCGCGTCAAGCAATTGAGCCATTTGCTTAAGTAATGCAGCTGCGTCATCTTGCTTTCCCTCGGCTTCCAGTTCCGTTGCTTTATCCTCCAACAGCACATCTGCACGATATCTTTTCTTGGAATCTTTGTTATCAATCATCGGATCATTGAAGCTATCCACGTGACCGGAAGCTTTCCAAGTAAGTGGGTGCATGAAAATGGATGCATCAAGCCCAACCACATTTTCGTTGAGCATCACCATGGCCTGCCACCACAGGTCTTTCAAATTCTTTTTTAGCTCTACTCCGTATGGGCCGTAATCATAAACTGCTTGCAACCCATCATAAATTTCACTTGATTGAAATACAAATCCATATTCTTTTGCGTGGGATATAATCTCCTTTATTCCAAAATTTTGTTCATTCATAGCTTCTCAAAATAATTGCTGCAAAGATATAACAAATGAACTATGAGCATAGGTTTGCCTCAAGATTTCAGACATATAATGCGCTTCGTCCGTAATTATCATCATTCATTTTGGTTTAGCATGTATATTCCAATCTTAAAAGGGCAAATGAAGTGTCTTGTGGAAGATCAATAATATTTGCCTGAACAAGTTTTGTTAATTCATAAAATCATGCACCTTTGCCTTGGCTTTTTTTTTGAATACTGTCAATATAATTTTTCTACAATCCTTTTAATTATATTCTTATGGCATTTATGAAATGGAATGAATCGTTGAGTGTTAAAATCAATTCATTTGATGAAGAACATAAAATCATTATAGAAATGATAAACTATTTCTATGATCACATTAACGACCAGTCTAATGATAAAATAATTTCAAATTCAATTCAGAAAATGAAGGCATTATACGCAATTTCATTTCATGTCGGAAGAAAAATATATGACCAAATATAATTATCCGGATTACATTACGCATAAAAAGGAACATGATATATTCATTGCGAAAGTATCGGATTTAGAAAAGAGGTTTAAGTCAGGAGGAATTATTATCACATTTGAAATTACAAGCTTTTTGAAGGACTGGCTCAAAACTCATATAAATGGGACGGATAAAAAATACAGCAATTTCTTTATCAAACATGGGGTAAGATAAGAGATTGAGTTAATTAGCGGCAAGATCGAGTTGTGTCTTTGAACTAAATGTTCTGCAAAAAAATATACTTGCCGCGATATCGAATTTATTCACGAGTATCATTAGTATTGTTTTATAATTTCCATTTTAAATCAGGTGTAATGATACAGATCAGTTCATCGCAATTCAACGAAAAATTTGGTAATTAAGGCTCGGTCTCCTGTAATGGGCCAAACATCAATTGCAATTTTTCAAGACTTTCCGGCGACCCCACAACAGTTACAATATCTTTTTTCCTTAGTCTCGTGTACCCATGAGAAATAATTGACTGACCTTTTCTTTTTACTGATAAAATTATCACATCCGAAGGCAATCGAAGATTTCGCAAGGCAACTCCATGAAGCGATTTATCCCGAACTTCAAGATCAAGGGTACTTTGTCCTTCTTCTGTACCCAATAACATGGAAGCAGCAACGGGGGAGCGAACAAAATTGTCCAGCAGACTAACCATTGCTGTATCCGGATCCATAATCAGACATCCCAGGTCATGAAATTTTTTGAAATAATCTCTGTTGTTGAGTCTGACTATTATATTTTTCGTCCCAATAAACTCATATATCAATTCACAAATTTTATAATTTTCCTCATCAGATAATAAAAGCACCACGGCATCCGCTTTTTTTGCATTCAATCTATCCAGTGCATTGATATCTAGTTTATATATATTTATAATTTTAATGTCTGTAGTTGTTTCAATCTCATCAGGGCTTTTGAGAGTGGCGACTTCCACTTCCCAATTGTGCTTTTTCAACTGCCTGGCTAATGAAAGCGATTGATCTTCCAGTCCAAATATGATGGCATCCTGAATACCATCAATTCCTGCAATATTGGCTCTTTTATGGCTCTCACCGATTTTGTTTAATACCCATTCAAATAGCGGGGGGCCTGCAAATTGATTTAAAACTATGACAGCAATCACTATCGTTGCAAATTCACTTCCCCACAAAGGGAATTCGGCAGAAACTTCGATTGCCAACCCAAGGCCCACTCCTGCCTGAGTAACGTATGCCATCCATCCGACCTTTCTGAATTGTGGTTCATCCCTTGCTAATGTTGACCCAACATATGCCCCGACAATCATGGAAATCAACCGGACGAAGAATAGGAATAAGGCAATCAACCATACTTTTGCCAGTGTATCCATGGAAATCATAATACCGGTTAATGTAAAAAAACTGATATATATGTAGGGGCCGATTCTATGCAGGATAAACTGAAATTCAGGTCTGAATTTACTGTAATTGGTAACCATAAAACTTCCAATAATACAGATCAATAAAGGTTCAAAAAACACTTCAACTCCAAATGTTTGGCTACTATTCTCCTGAATGAAGTGTGTGATTTCAAATACTCCAAAGCCCATAAATAGAATAATGAAGGTCTTAATTTGTGAACTTATTGAAAATGAAAGAATTATATTCATTAATTTTCCAAGAAATATTCCAAACCCAAAAGAAAATAGCAATTCTAAAACAAGTACGATTAATATAGTCAATTCAAATGGTTGATCGGAAATCAGGTTTCTTGAAATAGAAACACAAATGGCAAATAAAATTATAACAAGTACATCTATTATAACCGTTACCCCCATTATGGTTTGAGTAAATGGACCTTTCGCACGCAATTCATGAATAATTGCTATGGCAGATGAAGGGGATCTCGCAACAAAAATGGTTGCCATTAAAATGGATACCGCCACTTTTGTATTGGTTGCCAATGAAGCCATAAATGGAATGTTTGCAGCCAATAAATAAATCACAACAGAGCTCAGCATAAAGGTCACAACCAACTGACCGACAGTATTCCAGGCGATGCTTCTGAGACTGCTTCTCAGATCCTTTAAGTACAATTCTGAACCTGCAGCAAAAGCGATATATGCTAAGGCGATATTATTGATAAAAAGTAATTTATCAATTGCTTGCTCAGGGATTAAATTTAAAAAATCTGGCCCGACAACTACTCCCGTGACGATAAAACCTGAAATCAGGGGAAGCTTAATTTTTTTGAAAAGTTTTGAAAAATAGTCTGTAGCAAAGAGTATCCAAATAAAACCTAATACATACGTAAAAACGTCCTTCAGAGCATCCATACATTAAAGTTAATCCTGTTCTTAAAAGAAACTGAATCCAATTTTAAGCTCATTATAATAAATTAGTCAGTTTATTGCTAATAAGTAGCTGCGAAATCAATGAAAATATAATTTTTTATTATTAAACTTGTTATATATAATGTTGTTATGAAGTATAAGTTGCTGAAGAATGGTAGGGAATAAAAAGTAATCGTACTTTTTTACACGAATTATTGATCTTTACACTCCCTGATCTGAGCGAGGATATCTTCCTTTTTGTCTTTAAATAAATTTCTAACCAATTTCTCATCCCCTGAATGCAACTGGCGAATTCTTTTTTCGCGGGTACAAAAAGCCTGGCAATTCTCATTAACTACTTTAATAAGATAGTTTTCGCCATCAACAGGCAGCAAGATTTCCATAAATTCATTATCGAATGTTACTACCATCTTTTTAACCGTTTGATTATTGTCCATTTTGGTGGCCTGACCAAACATATATTTACCTTTCAGTATCTCGATTTGAATGTCACAATCCTGAGCTTGGGCAATGATAAATGAGTAAAAAAATATTGTGGCTAAGACAAATGCTTTTTTCATAATAGGATCTTGTTTCTTCTTTATATGTTGAGCAACAAAAAGGTAAATGGATTAATCAGTATGATTTTACTATTGTCATCCATACACCATTTTGGAGACAAAATAAATTGAAGTTAGGGACATATCAAATATTTTTAGTGAAGAATATATTTTGTTATTATAACCCACAGACACAAGGTTGAGTGTTTGCTGAGATGAACTCCAAAGGAATACAAATCATTTAACGATTTCATCGACATGATGTAGTTTAGCTTTGCGTATAAATATTTATTCAATTCCAATTAACTGCTGATTCGATAAGGATTTATTATCTTTGAGGTTTGATGATCGGTTATAATTAACAACAGCATTTTTTATAAATGAATCAGCCAGAGGAAGAACGGCAATTGGTATTCCAACTCAGAGAGGGCAATCAAGCTTCTTTCAGAGCGCTGTATTCAAAATATGCGCCAAAACTTTTTGCTTTTTCAAGGAAATATCTTCAATCTCAGGAAGATGCGGAGGAGATAGTGCAGGAAGTATTTTTAAGAATATGGGAGAAGAAGAATAATATTGATGCAAATCAATCCTTTTCCTCTTATATTTTTCAGGCAGCAAAACATCGTATTTTTAATGGATTTCGAAAAAAAGTAAATGAGCAGGCATACCTTGATTTTTTAATGTCTGTAGACCATTCATCCCGGAACTTTACAGAGTTGGCGGTGGAGTATCACGAAATCAAACAAAAGTCCGAACATGCCATTGACTCCTTGCCACCAAAGCGCCAGGAAATATTCCGCTTGAGTCGTGAGACTGGTCTTAAAAACAAAGAAATAGCAGAAAAACTCCAAATTTCTATCAAGACAGTGGAAAACCAAATGGGGCAGGCATTAAAGTTTTTGAGAGAAGAGCTGAGTGAATATCAGATGCTGATTTTTTTATTATTGCTCACTCAACTTTAATCCAACTATTTTTTGAATGTACAGATAGGGGTAAAATCCGTGTAGTGTGTATACCCTACTGAAAACAATATAAGCGAATTGAAAAAGTCACTCATTTACCGATTTCTAAATCAAAAGCTTTCTCCTGAAGAATTAGCAAGCCTTCATAATGAAGTTAATAGAAATGAGAATTCCATTATGGAAGCGATTGAATCGGATTGGAATTCGTTCGAAGAAAGTGATTTATCGGAGTGGGACGAGGGAAACTGGAATAAACTTCAGCCATTACTCAAAAAGGAAGTCAAAAGAGAACCTGAGAAAGTGTTCCGGCTACAATTTTTGATGAAAGTGGCAGCAGCAGTCATTGTTTTTGTTAGTATATGGTTTGTCTTTAAAAACCAGTCGATTCAGACGGCTGAAGATGGTTTTCCGGCAATGATTACTAAAACCAATGCGACGGACCAATCCTCGGTTGTCATGCTGAAAGATGGCACAAAGGTGACCTTGACAGCAAACAGTTCGTTGAGTTACTATGAGAATTTTAATAATAAATACAGGGTGGTTCATCTGATTGGAGAAGCTCTCTTTGAGACGGACAAAGAAAACAAGAGACCATTTATTGTAATTTCTGATAACATTACCTCAATCTGCCGTGGAGAAGAGTTTAGTATATCTGCTTTTAATGACAGCGATGAAATTAGTGTGTCACTAACTTCAGGCGAAATAGAGATCGCTCAAAACGATAAGCTAAATAGCGAATACAATAAAGTGGCTGTAAGAGGGTGTCAGAAATATTCTTTTAATAAGACAAGCCAGGAATATTTGATAGGCCAGATCAACGATTGTGAGACTGGCAGTCGTGGTCAAAGTTTTAAGAAAGAAAGGGTGCAAAGTGATATTGTAATGCTATAAGGATAAAAAGGGATTTTAAATCTTTAAGATATAATTTTCGCATAATTTATTTAGGTTGATCAAGGCTCGGAGGCATCCGGGCCTTTGTTTTTATTGCAGATTTCTGCTAATGAAAGAAGAATCAATCCCATATAAATTTGCTATTCCTATTTTTATATTCAAAATATGAAATTGAGCTTTGAATAAATACAATATGAGTATATTGCAATTGATGGTAGCGCAAGAATTGAATTTAATCTTGGCGAGGAGGAGGATTTTTTATCAAATTACTAACCCAATAATTATGAAATATATTGTTTTTAGTATCGCTTGCATTTTTACCTTTTCACTGGCTTTTGCCCAAAATGATACCAAGGGACGAATAATGGAAAGTATGAAGTTTCAAAGTAAAAAAATGGGCAAAGATGTGAATTATAGCATTTATCTTCCACCTGATTATTTTGCCTCCAACAGAAAATATCCCGTGGTCTATTTGCTGCATGGCTACACCGATGATGATACGGGCTGGCTTCAATTTGGCGAAGCGCCTTACATTGCTGATGAAGCCATCGCAAATCGGGAGATCCCTCCAATGATCATTGTGATGCCCGATGGAGGCGTCACCTGGTACATCAACGATAAATCCGGTAAAAATCCATATGCCGATATGTTTGCCGAAGAATTTATTCCCTTCATTGACAAAACGTATCGCACTAGAGCCACAAAAGAATTTCGTGGAATTTCAGGCCTTTCCATGGGAGGTTATGGCGCACTGCACACTGCTATGAGAAATCCGGATCTTTTTACGGCTTGCGCAGCTTTTAGCTCCGGAGTTTTTACAGATGAGGAAATTGAAAAGTATGATGAAGATGCATATGAAAGAATGTTTGGAATTTTATATGGCTCTGGGTTGAAAGGGAAAGATCGGTTGACTGATTTGTACAAATCATTTAACCCCCTTGATTTACTCGAATCCCAGGATATTGAAAAGTTAAAAAGTATTGGCTGGTATATGGATTGTGGAGATGATGATTTTCTTTATAAGGGGAATGCCGCGCTTCACGTGAAAATGCGCAACCTGGAGATTCTGCATGAATACCGTGTGAGGGATGGCGCTCATAGCTGGCAGTACTGGAGGACCGGATTTAAGGATGGACTAAAGTTTATTGGTGAAAAATTTCACAGATAGGCTGTCATGATCAGGACGAATTCAAAACAATAAATCATTTTTAGGTAAATTTGAACTTGAAATTTTTCATATTCGATCAAAATTTTTACTATGATTCTCAAATTCAGATTGAACATCCTTTTAGTAATTTCTCTGGCTGTTGTATTTCAGGCACAAGCTCAGAAATTCGTTCGCGGTAAATTTGATCCGAGGTGGAAAACGGATACAACAAGTTCAACGGTCGATCTGAGGGAGTTTAAATCGCTGATGCCCAGAGATGGTTTTGAAGTATTTAACAATCCCGATTTCATAAGCAAGGACGAAGCATTAAATTTCTATTTCAGATTCGAACCGGTTATTTTTGTTGAAATTGAAGGCGAGGCAAGAGCCTATCCTCTTAATGTGCTTACGTTCCATGAAATTGCCAATGATGAAATAAATGGTATTCCCATAGCCGTGACCTATTGCCCGTTGTGCAACGCCGGAATTGTTTATGATCGCAGATTCAAACATGGAGATAAAAATTATGTCTTTGATTTCGGTGTTTCAGGAATGCTCCGTAAAAGTGACATGGTAATGTGGGACAAGCAAACCGAAACCTGGTGGCAACAATTGACAGGGGAGGGGCTTGTAGGAGAATTGAGTGGCGAAATGCTTATTTTTTTTCCATCATTGATTATTTCTGTCGAAGAATTTTTTTCGAGCAATCCTGATGGAAAGATCATGATCAGTCATAAGAAAGATAATTACGGGCAAACCTATGGCACGAATCCTTATCACAACTATGATAGTTTAGGAAACCAGGGATCAAAGTTTTTTGATGAAGAGATCGATAGTCGCTTACCGGCGATGGAACGTGTAGTGGATATAGAAAATGGCGGGGAGTATAAAATCTATCCATTTAAAAAAATCAGGAAGAGCAAAGTGATCAATGATGATTTTAATGGGAAAAGGATTGTGATTTTTTATGCTGGAAAGACGGTTTCAGTTTTAGATAAAAAAAACATTGAAGATTCTCATCATGTTGGAACCGTCACAGTTTTTAGCTCGATTGTTGATGGCAAAGTATTGACATTCAAAAGGAAGAAAGGAAAGTTTATTGACACAGAAACCGGGTCTGTTTGGGATATCACAGGTAAATGCGTCGAAGGGTCATATATAGGGAAACAGCTGGTTACTGAAGTGCATAGCAATCATTTCGCTTTTGCATGGTTGGCATTTCATCCTGAATCAGAAATATATAAATAACTAAGGGGTTTTGGTTTTGGGTTTCTGATTAAAAAGGTATCCAATTTTTAAGGAATTACTAAAATGCCTTCTGTTATCGCTTTCTTGAGAGCTATACCCCGGCTCACCGTTCAGGTTATTCACAAAATTCATTTCTACTTCAAAGGCAAGGGAAATCCTGTTGTTGAGAAGAAATTGTACGCCACCCGTACTAAAAAGTCCCAATCCATATCTGTCTTTTGATTTAGTTATATCTTCATAATAGATTCCTGGTCCAACACTAATATAAAATCCCTGATATCTGAAATTCTTGAGTAGCGCCGAGATCGGATAAAACTTATAATCAAATTTCATATAGTAAAGGTCACTTCCATTTCTCATGAATCCAACTCCAAGTTCATTGGTAACAAAATTATTTTGTGTGGAATTTTCAAGATCCAAATGGAAGGAGTAATGGCCATCTTCCTGAAAAGGCATAAAGCCGGACGCGTATCCAATTTTTACAATCTTCGATCGCAAAAACTGACCTTCTGAAACACTGAAAATAAAAAAGAAAGAAATGAAGAGTAGCGTTTTTACATATTTCATTGGTTAATTAATCAAGGGTTTTCTTGCTTTAAATAAATATACTAATTTCCCGTGAGCAATACAAAAAAAATATAGGCAAGTATCGGCCAGACTACATTTATTCTGATGCAGACAGGTGGGCGGTAATTAGGATAAGATTGATAAAAGATTGATAAAAGATTGAATGGAGATTGATAAAAGATTGAATGGAGATTGAAAAAAAGATTGAATGGAGATTGAAAAAAAGATTGAATGGAGATTGATAAAAAGATTGAATGGAGATTGATAAAAGATTGAATGGAGATTGATAAAAAGATTGAATGGAGATTGATAAAAGATTGAATGGAGATTGATAAAAGATTGAATGGAGATTGAAAAAAAGATTGAATGGAGATTGATAAAAGATTGAATGGAGATTGATAAAAGATTGAATGGAGATTGATAAAAGATTGAATGGAGATTGATAAAAGATTGAATGGAGATTGATAAAAGATTGAATG
>SDBV01003884.1_pt1 | contig 21730 bp, 12 predicted proteins | sample 2277081 | NCBI WGS metagenome assembly SDBV01 (sample SAMN10402039, study PRJNA504765) | marine sediment metagenome | isolation source: marine sediment core GS10_PC15, 223 cmbsf | place: Arctic Ocean: Southern Knipovich Ridge | collected 2010 | reverse complement strand
GCTGATGTACAGTACCTCCACTCCTACCGTCTTGAGCCGGTGGCGGTAGAACCCGGCCTCGTCATTGTCGAGACGCCCGAAACGTTTGACGTCGTAGACGACGATCTTGTCGAAGCGGCGCGTTGGGCCCTCGGCGTCGGCGATCATCTCCTGGAAGGCTCGTCTGCCCAGCGTGCTGGTGCCGCTGATGGCGTCGTCGACGTAGAACTTGCCCAACCGCAAGCCGTTGTCAGTCGCATAGGCCTGCAGGGCATTCTTCTGGTCGGGAATGGACTGTTCCTGCCGATCGGTCGAGCGGCGAACGTAGCCGACGGCCCGACAGCTTTCGCGTGTTTGGCGTGCTTTCTGGATCATTTAACCTATCTCCTATGAAAGGGTTATCTTCATTACATATAGGGTTCATAACGGGGGAGATAGCGAGGGGAATACCGGTATTATTCGCAGGAATAATCCTTTTATATGAAGCGGCTTACATGATGCAGCCGGTCGCTGGGATGCTATGCTAGCAGCAAGCCCTTTCAGCGTCGTGGCCGGGAAGTAGAATAGACGTTGACATGTTCGGCGGTTCGGCGAATATGGTTACTGACAGGGCGCATAGCCCTGCGCAATCGAAGGTAATATTGAGAGAATGACGCGGGGACGCATTCCCGCCAGACAATTGAATTGACGCGTGTGCGTCAAGTTGCTGCTTCCCGGAAAACCGCCAACCTGAGTCCTCGGACTCTTGAACAAGGCAGCAGTGCTTGAGCCACGCTCCTCGAACGGGAGCGTTGGCCATGTGCTGTGTCTTGTGCCCCTTGGCGGGGGTTCCGGGAGCGGCCTTGGTTCGGCGCTCCCCTTTTTGTGCGCCGACTTGAAAGGAGAGGTACATATGAATCAGGCTTCGCCACCGCCCATCCCGCCCGTTACGTCGCAACAGGGCCAGGTCAAGCAATGCAGGAAATGTCGCACATGGATTGACATGAAAGCCAGCCGTTGTCCTTCTTGCCGGTCAAGGCAGGGCATGGGCTGTCTAACCAAGTTGGTGATAGTAGGTCTGGTTTTATTCGTATTTCCTCCCATGTTCGCCCTGCTTGGTTATGTTGTTACCGATGGCGCTAATTTTAAAGCAGCCACCCAGCCGGCCACACAAACCGAGGAGCCACAAGATAATTCTCTGCCCACCTACGAAGAGACAGGCAGGGTGCCGGGCAAAACCATCTTTTCGGTTTATACCAAATCGCAGAATCGCAAGGAGCTGATCGCCATCGGCAGGGAATACCGGGAACGTTATCGACACGAGCCTTCTGTCCAGGTTCGTTTCTACGATCATCCCCAAGCCGGCAAACACGGAGTGCCGGCTGTCCAGGAAGATTTCGATCATTACGTGGGGATGTACGATTGGAACAAACTCATGTCGCGGGAAGAATACTCCGGTTCCGGCCAATCCAATGGTCCGGAGCCAGAGGAGATTCTTCCGGCTTTGCGACCGTTCCATGATGAATTGCATATTTATCGGGGCAAAACCGTGGGTACGATCTGGTACAAGCCGCTGGCGATGCACAGAGAAGGCTCTCAGCATCGCGCCCGCGCCTTTTATGCCTATCTCGGCTCGAATGAGGAAGGCCGGTACTGGGTCCGCCTGAAGATTACCAGCAACCGTAACAAAGAGGGATACATCGACACGCTGGTTGTTCGAATCGATGGAAAACTCGAAATCGTCAAGCTGGATCGTAATAAGGATGTACTCAGCATAAGTGGCAAACATAACGTTGACATTGCCGCTCAGCAGCCGCTGATCCGAAAGATTGCCCGGAGCCGCGACGTCCAGGTCGCCCTGGCCGGCCCCAGTGAGCGGACCGAATGGAAACTCACCGATGAAGACCTCGAGGGCTTACGCCTCATTGTGCGGTGTCTGGATGCTCTTGCCGAGGTGGACGGAAAGAAGTGACCCGCACGTCTGTGTGGCAGACGGCGGGTCACGCAAATTCCGCAGGATGCAGCTGGACGATGAACTCGCGCCCGAGCTACAGGCAATAGCGCCACCGGCAGTGACGGCGGGGACCGGTCAGTCCCAAAACGGGTCGTCCGTTATCTCTTTCCCTGTATAGAGACTGTAACGCTTCATAGTAGCACCCTGCTTCCGTGTAAGCGCTACGGCCATCTCCAGCGCGTCGGGGCCGTCGTCGTGGGCGGCCTTTGGAAACAGTCTCAGTTGCTGGATCAGTTTCCTGTGCTTCCTGCAGAAGTGAAGCACCTCGGAGGATACCATCGACTCGAGAGATTGAATTCTGCCAAATTTGTCATGCGTATGGCTGATCTTTTTGACCGAAACACGCACACACATTTGTGCACTCATTCGTTCGACTTCGCTGGCCAGGAAATCCTGGAACTGGTTGGTTTCGATGGCGAAGTGTTTGAACTTGCGTATCCGGTGATATTCGATGATTGCTTTGATGGTATCTGACGGAGTTCGCCTGGAAATCGATGCATCCAAAACGTACAGATGGCCGGTGGGACGGTGATGCAACACCACCACGATGGCCGTGTCGTCACGATTTCGGCCAGCCTTGCCGAGGCTCGGATCGCACGCCCCGTAGATATCCGATTCACCTCCCAGCTTGGCCAGCAGGTCATCGATATTGGAGTACTCGTCATCCCAGTACCGGGCGCTATCCATCTTGAACAGACAGGATTCCGGGTCAATGGGCTCGTTCTGCTTTTCGCTGTCGAAGCTGGCCTGGCCTTCGCATAGGCGCATTTCCATGAGGTCGTAGTAATTCTCCCGTTGCGGCCAAAGCACTGAAGTGCCTTCCAGCATCGCCTCACGATTGGCCTGAAAGTAAGACTTGGCAGCGTCTTTTCCGCTCTGGCCTTCGTGTTCATCATGGTGGGTATAGATCGCCTGCCATTGCTGCCACAGATCGTCATGCTCAGCCCAGGACCGTACGGCCTGGTACTTCCGGGCGGTCCAGCCCGGCTTGCTTTTTCCGTCGATCAGCTCGGCCAGTAGCGAATCGTAATGCAGGATCGTGCCGACCACGATTACGTTGGTCAATCCAGTAGTCCCGGCCTTCAATACCGATTTGCTGAACCAGATCATTTTGTTTTCACGTTGGTTGGCAGACTCGGTGCTTTTTTCGTTTTCGACGTCGTCCAGAATAATCAATGTCGGACGGTTAGAATCGCGCTTGCGCCCGCGGATCTTCTGACCCGCACCCAGGGCCGTGACAGTTATGTTGTTTCGGGTGACAATTTCTTTCTTAGACCATTCGGATGGACGGGGTTTTGAATCCGGCGGGTAGGCGATTTCCGGAAAATCACGAATGAAGAGTGGATTCGATTCGAGTTCCTCTTTGATCTCCGTCAGTCGTTCTGTCGCCTGATCGGTCGTGTCTGAAGCGATCACGATATAAGGCTCCAGGCCGTAACAGATGCACCACAACGTATAGGCCAGGGTCACCACGGTGCTCTTGGCGTGTCCGCGCGGAGCGGCGATGGCCAGGCGGGTGTTTCTCGTTTCGGTCGCCTCGGCCAGAAGCCCGAACAGCTCTTCGTGCATCGTCGACGCCGGCAGTCTGAAGTGCTTGGGCAGATATTTCTGGCAGAAAAGCGGAAAGCTGTTGCGGCAAACATGTCGCCTTAAGGCAGTCAGTTGCTGTTGCAGGATGATACGTTGGGCATGATTCTTATTCGGTGTCGGAAACATGATCGACCTCCTTGTCGATGTTCAGTTGAAGGGTGGTAAGTTTTTCGCTGGCGCCGAACCTCAGCGTCAGCTCCTGAAATTCGCTCAGTTGCTGCAGTGTTTCTTCATCTGCATCTCCGCTGACGGAAAGACTTTCATGAATAGATTCCGCCTCAACGGCCATTTCGTCGAAACTGGGCGGCTGGTCGATAAAATGGGTCAAATCCGCCTCGAATGTCTGCGATGCTGTGGGAAGGTACCCCAGGCTTTGTAACCTGCGGGTCAATTCACATAGGATCTGAAAGCACCGGTGATGGCCGTCGACTTTTACGGCGTGTGGCGCCTCCCGGTCACGGATCACTTTTCGGATCTGTTGAATCGCCAGCTCGGCTTCACCGGCAAGTCGACCGACCATCTGGCCTGCGAGTTTAGGGTCCGGCTCGATCGCATTGCCCTCGCGGATCGCTTTCTTGTCCCGCTCGATCGTCCTGTCCGATACCTCCAGGATTTTGGCGGCTTCCGGTGTCGAGTAGCCCTCAGCGGCGAGATACTGCAAAACCTGCCGGCGGTTTTCGTAACCGATGGATTTCGGCGATAGTGCCTTGGATCGGATTTTCTCAAGCAGGGTCAGTGTGTCCGTTTCCGGCACAGATGTTTCGGCTTCAGATGATTTTTGAACGTCTTCTTTGAGTCGTACGCGCTTCATGATTTCACCTCCATGTGAACGTTGCTGCAGTATTTCTCGACAAGATCCTGTGGCGCAGCGGCCTCGCCGATAAAGTGAATCCATCGACGGACGATCAGGTCGCAGTATTTGGGACTGATTTCTATTGCGTAGCACCGGCGCCCATATTGTTCAGCAGCGATCAACTGCGAGCCGCTTCCGCAGAATGGCTCATAGCAGATTTGTCCCCTGCGCGTGTGCTGCCGGATCGGGATGGCAAAAAGCTCCACCGGCTTAGACGTTGGGTGGTCAATCAGCTTTCCCTGCAAACTGGAAACCTGCCAGATCGTGGAGAGGTACTCTTTTCCGTATCGCTTGGGCTTGTTTGGCTTCACCCAACCGAAAAAGCAGGGTTCATGCTGCCAGGTGTACCACGAATAACCCGGCACAGGATGATGTTTTATCCAAATTATCTGTTGGTGGACGAAGGCTCCGAATTGCTCCCAGGCCTGCTCGACCATCGTCTGTCGCCGGCTGGCATGCCAGCAATACCAGGCGGCATTCAGTGCGATCGCCTCTGCAACGGCGACCCCTATGAACTCTTCGTAGAGCCCAACATTGGTCTGTGGATCATCCCATTCGATCGCAGCATCCGCTCGGAGCTCCTTGAATTGCTTGAGACGCTTTCGTCGCTTGGCCTTGCCGGTCGGACGGTTGGTCCCATCGTACCCGACCAGGTAAGGCGGGTCCGTTGCGAACAGAACGGCCCGCTTTCCGTCCATGAGACGGCGGACCTCGCCGGAATCGGTGCAGTCGCCGCATAGCAGCCGATGTTGTCCCAGTTCCAGTAACTCACCCGGCTCTGTGATCGTCGGACCGGCGTGGTCCAGTTCGGCTTCCAGGTCAAACTGTTCTTCCCGGCCTTCCAGAGATGCATCCAGATACCCTGTGATCAAGTCTTCAACTTCCGGCAACTCGAAACCCGTCAACTCGATATCGATCGCAGGGGCTTTGACCAATTCGTCAAGCAATTGGGCAAGCTTCGTTGTGTCCCAATCGCCCTGGATTTTGTTGAGTGCAATGTTGAGGGCCTTTTCCTTTTCGAGTGGCAGGTCCACAACACTGACGGGAATCTTTTCGAGCCCCTGTGCCACCAGCACCTTGAATCGCTGATGGCCGCCGACAAGGTTGCCTGTCCGCCTGTTCCACACGAGCGGTTCGACGAGGCCGAATTCATCCAGGCTGCGAGTCAGCTGCTGGTATTCCGGATCGTCCGGGCCTAGATCCTGGCGGGGGTTGTAAGGTGCTGGCTTGATTTGAGTTATAGAGATGTACTGAATATTCATGGCCGAGAATCCTTTCTCGCGGAGGATTATTTTTGACGTCATTCCAGCGATGAGCAGCATCCAGCTAACCATCGCGCGTCCGCGCGAAAACCAAGCGCGGACTCAAACACAAACAATAGTTTTGGAATGTCGAACTATCCTCGGGAGTGGCGACTCGGCCGCCGTTCGCACGACATCTTGATTTGCATCGGTCCCGCACTTGACCCCTCGGGGATCCGGGACCGACCATTATCATCCGGTGGAAGCCTCGGGCCTCCGAAGTGGATGACTTAAGCAGTATACAGGCAAACGGGAAAACCCGAGACGAAAAATATAAAAAAATTGATGCGATGAAAACAGCCACGTTATGAATCTTCGTCCTGGATGGGTTCAAATACTGGCGATGCCGATATGAACAAACAATAATGCTGGGGAGCAATGTACTGCCAGATTATTGCTTCGATCCCGCCTGCTGGTAAAGGGCTTCGATCTCATGTTGCAGCTCCGTGGGACGTGACAGTAGCGACGAATCGAGTTCGGCAGTGAGATTGATCGAGACGCCGGACGACTGGTAGTTTTCACTGGCCTTTCGACTGAGGCCGACATTGATGTTCAGAGGCATGGTGGTGCTCCTTTCTGATAGGTAGTAAGTCGAGGTCGATTACTGAAAAACACAATTTCGAGCGCAGGAATGAATCAGTTGCTGGTCAGACTGATATCGAGATGAATTGGAGGGTGGGATAGGGAGTTTCAGTGAAAAAGACCGCTTCTACGATAGCTAACGAACCCTTCCATTGTTTTATAGCCGATTTTGGTGTGAAATTAAGCACGGGCGAGCCCAGAAAGCATGGAGACCAGAAGAGCCATGATCAAAAGACTACCATCGTGCGTTACTCGTGAGCTTGCTTATTACGTCTATCTGTACATCAACCCCGAGACTGAAGAGGTTTTCTACGTCGGCAAAGGCAAGGGCAATCGTGCGCTGTCCCACATGGATGGGCAGGGTGACACTCCACACGACGAGGTGATTCGGAGACTCCACAAGCGAAGTCTGCAGCCACGGGTTGAGATTCTGGCTCATGGCCTGAAGGATGAGAAGACCGCCCTCGCTGTTGAAATGGCTGCGATTGACCTTCTTGGTTTGGAGAAGTTGTCAAACAGCGTTCATGGACACAACAGTTCTCGTATGGGGCGAATGAAGCTCGATCAGATCCTTTCTCTCTACCAACGCAAACCGGTAAAGATCACCGAGCCGGCCATATTGATCCGGATCAGCCGACACTACCGTTACGGCATGACGGCGGCGGAATTGTATGATCAAACCCGAGGAGTGTGGCGTCTTGGTGAAAGACGCGAAAAAGCAAAATACGCATTCGGGATTTATCAGGGAATAGTCCATGAAGTCTACTTGATTTCGACATGGCTGCCGGCGGGTTCCACCTTCAGCGTCCGGAATCTTCACGGCGTAAAGGCCGAAGACAGATGGGAATTCGTTGGCATTGTGGCTCCAGAAGATGTCCGCAAGAAGTATGTTGGCCGCTCGGTCGACGAGTACTTCAAAGAAGGTGCTCAGAATCCAGTCCAGTACGTCAATTGCTAACAGCAAAGCCCAGCAGATCGCATCGCCCTCTGCTGAGTGACTGACCTGCCCCTTTTTTCTGTACCAACCTGAGAGAGAGAGTCAGGCCAATCTCCATATTGATGTAGACCGCTCAACGAGTACTCGATAGAATCCTAGCTTAATGCAAATCTATTGACCATCGGTCAGGGCAGTGGCACGACATGCAAGAGCAGCTAGAAATATTTAGGCGAGACGCCCAAGAATAAGAGGATCTACTTTTTGGAACGACGCTCTTCTTCGAGGGCATCTGTATCCTCTACGCGGGCAGCCCCAACATGGAATTAAGAAGAAGGGGCTATTTTTGTAGGCGGTGGATTGATGAGTTCACAGAAGTCACATTCTGACGGTGCTTCTAAAGTGGCATCTGTGCTTGCATCGCGTCCTCAAGGTTTGACGATGTCGCAGCTCAGGTCGCGTTTGACGGGAGTTCCTCGCTCGGCTATCGTGGCGGAGATCCATCTTCTCACTTCTCATGGGAAGATCAGCTTGTTTCGCGGCACAAAGTATCAGTGGATCGGAGGGGCGTTACCTACTAAGCCTGAGCATGGAGAATCAGATTCTCCCGAATCAGTGGGCTTGCCTGAGGCGTCCTCTACTTCTCAGACGTATTTAGAGAGACTTCCAAGAGATACTCGCTGGTCTCAGTTTAGACGACTATGCCTTTATTATGCGGAGTGCATTCGTCTTGAAGATAGAGCGAAGGTGTCGGAATATGCCGAGAAGTTGAATGCTCGTTTTGTAGCCATCTCTGGACAGTTGAACTGGAGAGGATTGTCTGGGGGCGCTTCTCAGGCACTTACGATAAAAAGCGAATGGAATCCTTTTATCCGGTACATACGAAATCGTTCCCGTTCTATGCCTCGGCTGTTCATCGGAGCTCCGATAGACGTGCATGTTTTTCAAGACGGCAATAAGGTGGTAGCTCCGGTATTTGTCCAGCAGGTAGAGTTCAGCGTTCATAATGACATGCTGCACTTGAGCCCCACAGGTCCTGTAGAGATAAACCACGGGTGGCTGGAAAAGCGTTTCAGGCAGCGAGACGACCAAAGGGCCTTTGCTGAGATCTGTGGTTTTGAAGAGCCCCAACGCGAAGATGACGACAAAGAATGCTCGGCCAATCAACCCAGCTTTGACGAGGCAATTGAAGCCTTCTATAAGTATTACCGCGAAGGATGGCGTGAAGCGGCAGGTCTGAGGAGTCTATCATCGGATCCACCAATTGATGAGCTTAAGGACAAGGGTATCTACAATCGGGCAGTCCTGATTTCTCAGCCGAGCTTGAAATACGCCAACCGTCTTTATCAGGAACTTCAATGGCTGGCACAGAGTGCAAAGGATGAAGACTTTGATAGCTCCGCCCTACGGCTGTTATTTCCTCACACTCCAGTCCCGTTGCCGAAACAACCTGATAGTGAAGTACAGGAGGAGCCCGCGGAGGTAACCATTGAACTCGCTGACGTGGCAGAATACGAGAGCCTCAATCGACAACAGCGAGTCGCGTGTCGGCATGCGATGACCGAAGACATGCTGGTGGTGACGGGGCCGCCTGGAACTGGGAAGTCCAGGGTTGTTGCCCAGGCAATGGCTAACGCAGCAATAAGGCGATCGCCGGTTCTGTTTGCTAGCCGGAATCATCAGGCGCTTGAGGCTGTCATACCTCGTCTTAACGACATTGTAGAGCCCGACGTGCTAGCCATCCGCCTCGCACGTCCCTACAACGATGCCAGCCCGGAAACGTTGACCCAGACTATCGTGAATGCCCTTACCTCAACCAGGCCCCCAGGTATTACTGAACGGCTTTCCGAGGCAACGGAGAATCTGAACAGAGTCGTAGCAAACCGTTTTAGAGGCGAATCAACTTGGGAGAAAGTGTTTTCTCTATATGAGCAACTTGATGATGCCCAAATATCCCAGGAGGAGGCGATCGCGGAACTCCCGGCTGCTTACGGAGACAAGATCCACTTATGCCCTTGCGTGCCAACGATGGAAGAAATCAAGCGATTGGTGCTGAAACTCCAAGTGTTCCGAAAACCGCCTGCGGGATATTTCTCACAGTTGATCTGGAGATTTTTTCGCTGGTTTAAAGGTAGATTGCTTGTCCAAGAGGCTAAGGAACTGGATTTAAACTATTGCAGGAATTTCGATCGAGATCCTCTGGCATATGTGAGGCTTGATGATGCAAAAGTATTGGAGAAGGTTTTGGATCGGCTGGAGCATTGGCAAGTTACTGCTCAGGCCATCAGTAACACGCAGAGATTGTTTGATGTTCGACGCCAACTGGAACTACTTCCGAGCCTCAAGGATTGCCAAAGTCGGTTCTTTGGCCTCCAAGAACAGATAATCGATAGCACCCGCCGTACTCTCCTGCACGTGGCGAATTCATATGGCGTGAACCTCTCCGGAGAGTTGCGCGAGAAGTTCGGAGAGATCCGCGGGGAACTGCTGAACCAAGGAGATAATCCTGGAAGACAATCTACCAAGCTGCAAAAAGCCATCAGGCAAATCTTCCCACAACTTCTCAGAGAGATCCCTCTTTGGGCCACTACGAATCTATCTGCCGGACGTACAATACCTCGCTCTCCGGGCGCTTTCGATTTGCTAATCATAGATGAGGCCAGCCAATGTGACATCGCATCTGTGATCCCGCTCCTTTACAGGAGCCGCCGCATTATGACAGTTGGTGATCCGATGCAATTACGGCATGTTTCCACGTTGGGTAAAGAAACCGATAAGCGACTTCGGGAAAGATTTGGGCTTGCCGATATGGTCTTTGGCCGTTTTTCTTTCAGGGTGAATTCTTTTTTTGACTTGGTGTCGAGTGCCAAGGAACTTGAGCACAATGTCTATCTCAATGAGCATCACAGGTGCCATCAGGCTATTGCTGACTACTGCAACGATGTGTTTTATAAGAGAACTTTATCTGTGATGACAAGTCCTGATCATCTTGTCAAGCCGAGACGAGATGGTCAGCCTGATGGCGGGATTCGATGGACCCATGTTCCGGCGGATGCTGAGCGAGCCTCACGTGGTGGTGCGATAAGTCGCGGCCAGATTGATGCAATAGTTGGCGAACTCCGTCGGCTTAGCGAAGATGATTTCGATGGGACTGTCGGGGTGGTTACACCTTTTAGAGCGCAAGCCAATAGAATTCGGGACAATGTAGAGCGAGAGTTTGGTCATCGCCTTCCCGAAAAATGGCGGCTGTTGATTGATACGGCTGACGGTTTTCAGGGCGACGAGCGAGACGCTATCCTCATGAGTATTCCATGCGGGCCTGATATGCCAAGAGGGGCTCAGTGGTTCATTGCTCATGAGAAAAACCGATTCAATGTCGCGGCAAGTCGCGCACGTGCACTTTTGCATGTGTTTTCCGACCGGGACTGGTGCCGCACCTGCGAGATCCAGCACTTGAAATCCCTTCATAAGGCATGGGAGAATCAAAGTTCCGATGGTGAAGGAGTCGTCAGGACTGATTTGATAGGCCCCAAATGGGAGCCCGCCCTTGCCGAGGCTATGCAGCAGGCAGGTATTCCTTTCCGGCAACAGTATCCAACGTGTGGGAGATATCTTGATTTTGCAGTTTTTGTAAACAGTTCCAAGTTGAACATTGAGGTGGATGGAGAAGCATTCCATCGTGATTCACAGGGACGTCGCAAAATCGAGGACCTGTACCGCGATCGAGTGCTTATAGCACATGACTGGAAAGTCATGAGATTTTGGGTATATGAACTTCGCGAAGACATGGCGGGTTGCGTAAATCAAATACGCAGCGAGTACGAAAAACTACTTGCTGATTAATGACAAACTGACAATGGAGAATGATCCATGACGGAAGAAATCGAGCATGAGATTGCCGAATCTGAAAATTCGGTGATCCCTGACGAATCAGAACAGACCCATCAGAAATCAATTAATGGGCGGCGTGTTTCCCGAGCACCACACGTTGCATGGCTTTTTGCTTTGATCATTCTTTCTCTGGCAGTCGTTGCTGTCCATGGTTATGGCCTTCATGCACTGGCGAGTTTCACCAGTCTGCAGGAACAATGGAAGGCCGAAGATAAGCAACGCCAATCGGTTCGAAATAAATGGAACGAGTACCTGGCAACGCTTAGGCAAGATGTGGAACTGGCTGAGCAGGAAGTTGCTGAGCTACGGGGCCAGAAGATAGCCGCTTCTGATGAAACAGCCAATGCCGTGAATCGCCTAGAGCAGCTCACGTCTCAGTTGGCAATCTTTCGCAAGACTCTCGAGAGTGAAATCGGAAGAAAAGAGACAGCGTCTCGGGAGCTGAAATTTGCCCAGGCGGACAGGGGCAAAGTGGAGACTGAGAAGGTAGCGTTGTTAAGAGAACAGTCAGCAATTAAGGCAAGTATACAGGAACTGTCCAGCGACCAGGATCTCCTTCGTCGATCTCGAACCCAGCTTACCCAGACGGTAAAAGAAATGCAGAGCCACTCTGAAAGCCTCAAGGCAGAGGTCGCCACGTACAAGGGACAGTTGGCCTCCGTCCACAAGAGAGTTGCAGATGATCAGGCAACAGTCAGTTCGCTCTTGGAACAGCAGATGTTGCTAAAGAGAGACGTCGCCACCCTAGAAGGCCGGAAAGTGAAAGCTGACCAAGTTTTGTCCGAAGCGAAAGAAGCTCAAGCTGAATTGATAAGTCTTCAGGCAAAACTTAAGAATGACACAGCCCAATTGGCCCGAGCACAGCAGGACCTGAAGGAGCTAGAGGATGAGTTGAAGCGTGAACGCTCTTATCTCGAAGACACAAGGAGTTATCGCGATAAGGAAATCGACAACTGGCTGAAAGCCAAAAAAGAAGCTCACAAAGCTGCAGGACAATCAGTTGGTTTGAAAAAGGAAGTCGAGCTACTTCGAGAGCGACACAAGGAGTTGAGTTCGGACGTAAACAACAAGAAAACCGACTTGGTTGGACTTAAGACTCAGATCGACAAAAAGAGGACTGAACTGAAAGCTCTCGAAGCCGGAAGTCCCTTGGTGAAACTGTCGGAGAAGGTCAAAGCCGTTGGCATTCAGGCAACCACCAAATCTCCACTGACGGCCGTCGAACCAAGCCTGCAAAAAGAACAGGGTGAGGAGTAATCATGATAGAATACGTCTTTCCGTATATGATAGCTTCCTTGGTCACGGTAGCAGCACTCGTGATCTCGATATCGGTTTTGGTCAATACTAGGCGAAGAGCTTTGGAGCTTGACGAACTTGAACAGCGCATGCCGGATGCTATAAGGCTGCAAACACTTGAGACCTTAGTGAAGGAAGCCCAAGACGAATGGGACTCCATGAAAGAAGAGCTCTATGAGGCGAGATCGCTTCTTCGACAGAAGGAGGATTTCGAGAGGAGGATCGCCGAATGCAAGGAAGAGCTCCTGACTCTGGATGCGGACCGTGACATGCATAAACGTCTACTGGCGGAACTGGAAGAGGTGCAAAGGCGCCACTCCGACCAGTTGGAAAAGAACACCAACCTTGAAAAGGAACTTGTAACCATATCCCACCGGGTCGAGAACCTCAGGCAGGAACTGGAGGTGCTCGAGCCAAAGGTTATGCAATTCAGAGAGGAAGAGAAAAAGCTGCGTGACAGGGTCTCCGCCTTAAGTGGCGAAAAAGAGAAACTCGAGCAGTTACTAGGTTCATGGCGCCAGCAGGCCGCGGATGCAAAGCAAGAGGCTGAACGTGTAAAGAAGGACCGTGAAGATCTTCGGGCAGAGGTCAACAGCCTCACTAAGGAACGTAACCTCCTTGACAGTCGAAAGGCTGGTCTGGAACAACTCATAAACCGTCTAGGAGAGGAGGCCGGTCAGTCAGGGGATCGACTGGCAGATCTCTGGCAACCGGTACTGAAGAAGTCTCATTTCGATGGGGGACACATGCCTCCTGATGAGTCCAAATGCCTGGAAAAAACGCGGCAGTACATGTTCGATCTTGGTCTGCGATTTCCTGATAGAGTGCTTAAGGCTTTCCATACTTCTTTAAAGGTTGCAAGAATCTCTCCCCTTACAGTCCTGGCGGGGATCAGCGGAACGGGTAAAAGCCTGTTGCCACGCAGATACGCTGAAGGGATGGGAATGCATTTCCTCAATATCGCCGTACAGCCCAGATGGGACAGCCCACAGGACATGTTTGGATTCTTCAACTATATGGAAGGACGTTATCGGGCGACGGAACTCGCACGGGCTCTGGTGCAAATGGATCCTTATTATGCGAAGTCTGACCGAGGGTGGGGAGACTCAGAGAAGCGGAAAGAGAACAATCTCAGCAAACAAATGCTGGTGGTCCTGTTAGACGAGATGAATCTTGCTAGAGTCGAATATTACTTCAGTGAGTTTCTAAGTCGCCTTGAGATCCGTAGAGAGATTGATCCGGATGACGATAAAAAACGACGGGATGCTGAGATCCCGCTCGAAGTTGGTGGAATTGGAGGTAGCGATTCTATCTTGAGGTTGTTTGCAGGAACCAACGTAGTCTTTGTCGGCACTATGAACGAGGACGAAACCACACAGACGTTGTCCGACAAGGTTGTCGACCGTTGACGCGGTCCACGGGCGGGGGTGGTCCAAAATGTCGTTCCTCTCTGATCTTGTAGAGAATCATCCCGTCGGACGGTCGGAATGTGTCAGCCGTCTTGATGCAAACCATCCCGTGCTGCTGTCCCGGCTGTTTGCTGCCTGCCAGGTAGTAGATTCAGCTGTCCGTGCCCGATGAGGGGCCGAGTTGCAGCGGCAGCTTAGACATTCTTTGTCAACTCAATATATGGTCCTTCCATTCCAATGTGTTTGCCTGTCACGCCGAAAACCTCAGGCCGCTTGGCGGTAATAGTGCTTGAGTAGTCCGCCGAGCCATTGCCTGCGTCGAATCGTTCCAGTCTGAGTTTTGCTGGTCAGTGACGGATCCTTTTGATCGCTCAGTGGTTTGTTGCCTAGCCCTTGGTGCGGCCGGTATTCGTTGTAATAGTGAGCGTAGGTTTGAACGATATGGTCCAGCTGTCTGAGGCTGAAGCAGAAGAAGTGATTCAGGCATTCTCGCTTTATGCTGCCGATCCAAGACTCGGCGAAGCAATTCGCAATTGGAGCCTGATACGGCGTCTTGACGACGCCACCATCGTCACTGCGGAAATACTCGTCGAAGGCCTTGCTGAACTTTGTGTCCCGGTCGTGTATCAGGAACCGAACGTCGATTCCTTCATCTTCAGCCCACATACTCACGTTCCGAGCCTGCTGCCGCATCCAAGCATCTGTAGGATGGTATGTGCTCGGTGACAGGAATACCTTTCGGCTGCCGAGATGAATGAAAGCCAGAACGTACGCCGTTCGTTTACCCAGTGGGGTCCAAACCGTCTTGCAGAAGAAGTCGCAGGCCACCATCACGTTCATGTGCATTGCTATGAATTTTCGCCAAGGCGTCTGGACACCCTTCGGCGCATGGCGATGGGGATCGGGCAGGATCTTCTCATCTACCAACACTCGGCGCACCGAGCTGCGACTGGGTATCAGCGCTAGCTTCCTCAACTCCCCAACAATACGGCGCACACCCCAGCCGGTATTCTCACGAGCCAGCCGAAGGATCAGTACACGCAGTGACTTGGTCAGCCGTGGGCGTGCAGCCTTCTGCTTCAAGATGGCCAGTTGCTGGCGCAGAGCCAGATTCTCCATGGCCAGGTTTACTCGGCGAACGAAGAAGGCCCTCACGAAGATCCAAAACAGGCAATACCAACGCATCGGCGACTCCCAAAAGGAGAAGCATAGCCGATCATGCTGGAAAGATCGCTTGCCGTAATATCTTGCCATCTCTGACGGACGATGTTTTCGGTAGGGACGGGTAAAAAGGCCGGGCGCATCAGCAATGGAATGCGCCCGGCCGGTGTAGCGGTTAATTGCACTTCGGCTTACGGAACATCGGCCCCGGCGGTTAGCGTATTGGCGTCTCGCGTATCGCCGTCGAAGTCATGATCGGTGATATTCGAGATATCCACGCCAGCTCCAACGGGGCTTTCGCTGGAACTCAGCAGGTGCAGGTCTCCGTTAGCATCGTCCACGAAATTAGCATCGGCCTCGATGGAATTGGCATCCTCGCCGGTGGTCGACTTCCACTCGGCGAACGTCTTGCTGCCGTTCCAATAGTAATCGGCATCGGGATCGTAGACATTGCCGTTGCACGTAAAGTTGCTGAGGCTGTTATCTGTGCGGATATTGTAATCGGTGCTATCTAAGCCGGCGAAAACATTGTTTTTGATGACATAGACGCTGTCGTTGTCGTCGGCAAGTGTAATCGAAATTCCTGCATAATCACCGTCATTAACGTGTCCGTTATATATACCCTCGGTATAGAAACTGTTTCCGGCAATCGTAATGGTTCCCTGCGGCGGCAACATGCTGCCGTAGGAGACCTTCTTGACCGTGATCATGCCGTACGATTCGAGGGGGTACGCCACCATATTGTTGGTGATGGTCGCATTCTCCACGCTCCACACCATGCTTCCGCTCGTCTTTCCGTCTCCAATCACGATCGCCGAAGCAAGCAGGTGTTGCCATGCGTTGTTTCTCCAGATCTTCCAGTCCGCAGCGTCGTAGTATCCGGTATGGTAGATCAGGTTTCGATCGATCAGGATGTCATCCATCGGGTTATACCCGGCCTGGCCGTCAGCGCCAGGCTGAAGCTGGATTGGTATGGCAAGGTCAATGAACTCATTGTTCACGATCTTCCAATGCTGGACGGCCGCGACCGGCATGACGCCGGTAAGGGGTGCGGCTGACCCGTCGAGCCATTCCGCAATATTCCCGTTAATGATGCTGTCCATGATCTCAACGTAGTTAATATTGCACCACATCTTCCACCCTGTCACGCTCGGGTGCCACGGCTGGCTTGGATTGCTCGGACCTTCCCAGCCTCCATAAAGGCCGTAATAATTCAGGGTGAGATTCTGGAAACGCAAATGTTCATCCAGATACTCGCCGTTGTATTTGTCGGGATCCTGGAGCCCTTCGCCTCTCATGAAATACCCGCCGCATTCATCCCACTCGCAGTTGATGACTGCAAGATATTGAAGGCCTGGTCGGGAACCGCCAGCAGTGCGCCACATTCTGAAAGAGATGGCATCGTTATACTTGAGCTGATTCTTGTTGATTCCGTACATCTCGACATCGTGAACGTTAATATGCGTCTGGTAGCTGTTTTCAGGCCCGCTACCGCGGAAATGGAAAGCGCCTCTTATTCCTCCGCTGGTTTTGCCGAACTCACGAACGCTCAGGTGTGCAAATTCGAGATAGCTCTTCGCGGAAATGCCCGATTGACGATCTCCATCGAAGGCAACGTCGAAGTCGTAGTTGCCGTCCAGCACCGCCTCGTCATCGGTGTCGTAGGGCGGGAACTCACCGTCGCCGTCCTTGTCCCAGCCGATCAGCATGAACGGATTGGTGGGGAACTGGAAATCATCCCGCGTGTAATAACCCGACACGCCGCTCTGCGTCAGCGTCACCGCCTCGTGGAACGTTCCATAGATGCAGATGATGTCCTCGGCGCCGTCGCCGGGGCCGTCGGCCATGTCGAAAGCCTTCTGGATGGTTTGATACGGATTGTTAGGCGAGCCGTCGCCGTTCGAATCGTCTCCGTCGTAGGAGTCGACGTAGATGATGTCTTCGTTCGTGCCGTCTCCGTCAATATCCATGCTCGTCGATGCCGTGACGTTCTTCCATGGCATGTCATCCGGGTCTTCGCCCAGAACACCGTCGTGATCGAAGTCGAACCCGCACGCACGGGCCAGGTAACCGCGGTTCGGCGCGGTGTAGTTCGGATCGCTGACATAGGTCGCGGTGATCTCGGTATCGGCGGCCGGCATGGTGATGCTGGTGGTCGGGTCGTCCGTGTCGACGACATTCGTCGTATCGCCCGTCCACTCGTCGAACACCTGGCCGGTCGAGGCTGTGTTGGCGGTGATATCTACCGAAGAGCTCGATGAATAGAACCCGTCGCCGCTACCGCTATTGACCGTCAACTGATACGTCGACGGGTCGTCCTGGTAGGTGGCGGTGACGGCAGCGTTGGCGGCCGGCATGGTAATGGTGGTATTCGCGTCGTCGACGTCGGCGACGTTGGTAGTATCGCCCGTCCACGCGTCGAATATCTGGCCGGCCGGGGCTGCGTCGGCGGAAATATTCACCACATCGTCTTCTTCATAATCGCCATCGCCCGAACCGCTGTTGACGGTTAACGTGTAGCTGGTGGGACCGCCACCCGATTCGGTGCTCAGATTCGTCGAGGGGATGATGGCCTTGCTCTGTCCCGGTCCCGAGAACGACAGTTGTATGACCACGCTGCCGCCGTTCTGGTAATGCTCTAATTTGATCGGATACCAGCCGGCCGTCAGGTTCAGCGTGTAACTGTCTTCCTGTGCGCCATGGTCGTCCCAGTTGTTGATGATCTGGTTATCGTCGACCCAGAGACGCACGCCGTCGTTACTGTAGGTATAGAATGTCCAGTTGCCGTTGGTTTCGATTTCGACATAGCCGGTCCATCGTTCGGAGTACATATTGTCGGCCGTGACGTCTGTTCCGCTTGGGGCGCTGCCCCACGTGGTGAAATCGACGGTGGAATCAACACGCGTGGTCTTGAGTGTGGCCAGGCTGGTCGTATCGTAATACTCACCGGTCAAGCCTGCCACTGCGTTGGAATCATTGGCATCTGCCGCATACGTCGCGGTTACAGCGGCATTGGCTGCTGGCATCGTAATGGTGGTGTTCGGATCGCTCGTATCGGCAATCCCGCTCGTGTCACCCGTCCAAGCGTCGAATACGTCACCGGCGTCCGGAGCATCGGCATAGATATTTACGACATCGTTGTAGTTATAGGTTCCGTCGCCCGTGCCGCTGTTGACTGTCAGCGTATAGTTGACATCAACATACGTCGCCGTGACGGCGGCATTGGCGGCCGGCATGGTGATAGTAGTGTTCGCTTCGCCCGTGTCGGCGACGTTCGTCGTGTCACCCGTCCAAGCATCGAAGTACTTGCCAGTGGCCGGGGCGTCGGCGGAAATATTCACCACATCGTCTTCTTCGTAGCTACCGTCGCCCGAGCCGCTGCTGACCGTCAGTGTGTAGGTCGTCGGAGAATTCGGATCGGTCACGTAGGTTGCCGTCACGGCTGCTGCTGCGGCCGGCATGGTAATGGTGGTATTCGCTTCGCTGGTGTCGGCGACGTTCGTCGTATCGCCCGTCCATACGTCGAAGACCTGATTAGCCGGCGGCGCGTCGGCCGAGATATTCACGACATCGTCTTCTTCGTAGCTTCCGTCGCCGCTTCCGCTGTTGACGGTTAACGTGTAGGTGGTGGGGCCGCCGCCCGATTCGGTGCTCAGATTCGTCGAGGGGATGATGGCCTTGCTCTGTCCTGGCCCCGAGAACGACAGTTGTATGACCACGCTGCCGCCGCTCTGGTAATGCTCCAATGTGATCGGATACCAGCCAGCCGTCAGGTTCAGCGTGTAACTGTCTTCCTGTGCGCCATGGTCGTCCCAGTTATCGATGATCTGGTTATCGTCGACCCAGAGACGCACGCCGTCGTTACTGTAGGTATAGAACGTCCAGTTGCCGTCGGTTTCGATTTCGACATAGCCGGTCCATCGTTCGGAGTACATATTGTCAGCCGTGACGTCTGTTCCGGTGGGGACGCTGCCCCACGTGGTGAAATCGACGGTGGAATCAACACGCGTGGTCTTGAGTGTGGTCAGGCTGGTCGTATCGTAATACTCGCCGGTCAAGCCTGCCACTGCGTTGGAATCATTGGCGTCTGCTGCATAGGTCGCCGTTACGGCGGCAGCAGAGGCCGGCATGGTGATCGTGGTATTGGCGTCGTTGACGTTGGCAACGTTCGTCGTGTCGCCCGTCCAGGCGTCAAACACCTGCCCGGCGTTGGGGTCGGCTGCATAGATGTTCACTGCGGTGTTGTACGCGTAGTTACCATCGCCCGTGCCGTCGGTGACGGTTAGTGCGTAGAGATAATCTCCATAGGTCGCCGTGACGGCTGCGTTGGCGGCCGGCATGGTGATGGTAGTATTCGCTTCGCTGGTATTGGCGACGTTCGTCGTATCGCCAGTCCAGACATCGAAGTACTTGCCCGTGGTTGGGGCGTCGGCGGAGATATTCACCACCGTGTTTGCATCGTAATCGCCATCGCCGCTGCCGCTATTGACAGTCAGCGTGTAGTCAATGGTCGCATACGTGGCCGTTACTGCCGCATTGGCGGCCGGCATGGTGAGTGTCGTACTGGCGTTATTGACGTTGGCCACGCCAGTCGTGTCGCCCGTCCATACATCGAACTCGTACCCTTGGGCAGGCGCGTCGTCGGAAATGTTGGCGACGTCGTTGTAGTTATAGGTTCCGTCGCCCGTGCCATCGGTGACGGTTAGCGTGTAGTCCACATCCACATACGTGGCCGTCACTGATGCTGCCGCGGCCGGCATGGTGATGGTGGTATTCGCTGCGCCCGTGTCGGCGACGTTGGTCGTGTCGCCAGTCCATGCATCGAAGACCTGGCCGGTGCCCGGAGCGTCGGCTGAAATGTTCACCACATCGTCTTCTTCGTAGCTTCCGTCGCCGGAGCCGCTGGTGACAGTCAGCGTATAGGTCGGAGCGCCGCCACTGCCGGCTTGCACGACGAAGCCGAGCATAACCTGCCGGTTTACGTAGGCGTGCGAAACCGATGGTGTTTCATTCGACCCGTCTGCATCCTTGGCGCCGCTGGCGGCTGTCAAAGAACTGCCGACGACCTGGGTTTCTCGGGTAAAGCTGTTGTTCATCGTGTAGCTGCCCGTGTTGCCGCACGTGGCGCTGACGATGACGATGTCACCGCTGCTGGTCGACAAGGCCGACGTCGTCAGTGTCGACGACGTTCCCCAGTTGTTATCATTATCCCCGATCGGGTTAGTCTGATCGACGCCTTCGAGGAACACGCTGCTGTAAGTTACCTCGTCTGGTGTGGTGTCCCATGTGACGACAAATGCGTTTCCGTCAGCATTGGCGATGTCGCTTTCTTTCAAGTAGAAGGCTGCACAATAGGCCCGAGTGCTGGTGGTAGTCAGCAGGTCGTCGACTTTGGTCATCGACTCACCGCCATAGGTCACCGAAGTGACCGAAATATCGCTGTTGTCTTCGCCATGCGCGATAAACAGCAGCAGTCGGTCCGAGCCGGACTCAGTATCGTGACTTGCCCCCGACGTCCACGAGCCGATGATGTTTGCGTCGTCGGCGACGGCGGGAATGCAGAAAAACGCTACCGCAACAGCAATTATTACTAACATTACGGAGTGTTTCATGACGTGTCTCCTTTTGCTAGATGGCGAACCCGGCGGGTTCTGGCTAGTGAGTGCCCCTTCAGACAAGTGACATGAAGGGACGATCCTTGGCACAATATCTGCGCGCGAATCCCAAACGCCACAACGGGAACGAATTGAAAGCCGCCAAACGACGACACCTGTGGGAAGAATTGCCCTCACCTTCAACCGGTGGGCGAGTAGGGCGCCCCAGACTCAGCCTGAAATCGCGGCTGAGGGTTTATTGTAGGGTGAATATCCTAGTCTGGCGACTTCTTGTCAAATTTTATATTCGCATTCAGGTTGTCATACCCGAAAACTCTATCCGCGGCGATAATCGAAGAAAGCAGAACATCGCAATGGACGGGATATCGGCTCGGCATAACGGCAACGTGAAATCGTAGCGGAAAACTCGCACGCATAATGGACTCGATTTGGGGAGAGGTCCACAATGCAGGCCAAAACATGGGGTCCGTGGTGCAGAAGGAATAGCGTTGGCGATCAGCCGCTGAACTGTGAAAATGTGACAGGCCGGGGCGAAATTCTCTCTCGCCTCGGCCTGTTATTGCGCGATGGCGCCAGCCCTGACTCGGCCCCCGGCTGGGGGTGGTCCAAAATCGTTTCAACCCGATATGTGAGAATCGTCCCGCCCGGCTGTGTGGATGTCTTGCCCACCATCGTGTGGCGTGCTGTAGTGCCCGGCTTGGGGAGACGTCTAGTGAACGGCATCCTTCTATCACAAAAGCGCTATTAGAGTTCTAGATGCATGACCTTAGAGTCATTTTCTCACTTTATTTAAGGAAATTTATCGGCGTCTCTTGTAGCAGTAACTCGGTCAACTGCAAGGACTGACGGAAATCATTTACGCCAGCGACGCTTTTTTTCTATGCTGAACACATTATAGGGCTTGACAAATGTTCCCTTTTCGGTTAATTGCAATAATCGGTTAATCGCAATAGATCAATCAAGAGGCGAACGCCTTCATTTCATTTGTTCGCCGGATCGCACGGCGAGAGCCAGCAGCAACGGGAGCACCTTCACCTCATTTTTGGCATTTGTTGAATACGCAAATTATTACCCCTTCGTTTGTGATTATTTGACAGTCAGTTTCTCAAGACGAATCATATTTGCC